>Ga0136643_10007358_pt1 | contig 15917 bp, 10 predicted proteins | sample TergutLab28metaG_FD_96883 | JGI IMG/M metagenome (GOLD analysis project Ga0136643, IMG submission 96883) | Labiotermes labralis P1 segment gut microbial communities from Petit-Saut dam, French Guiana - Lab288 P1 (version 3) (version 3) | ecosystem: Host-associated > Arthropoda: Insects >... | reverse complement strand
GTGTGGTGTGGTGTGTGGTGTGGTGTGTGTGTGTGTGTGTGTGTGTGTGTGTGTGGGCGAGTGTGTATGTGGGGGCGTGGTAACACGGTGGTTAAGGTGCTGTGCTACAAATCGGAAGGTAGTTGGTTCAATCCCACCTGGTGTGAGTGAATTTTTCATTGACATAAAATCCTTCCGATCGCACTATGGCCCTGGGGCCAACTCAGCCTCTAACAGAAATGAGTACCAGGATCATTTCCTGAGAGTAAAGGCGGCCAGTGGGTAAGGCTGACAACCTACCACCATCCTGTGCCGTTGTCACGAAATCTGGGAACCTTAACTTCCTGAAACCCTCTGGGTCCTTCTGGGCCTGTAAAAGGACTGCTTTAGCTTTTTTAACGATCACACTCAGACACATGACACTCGGTACCACTCCTCTGGACAAGTGATCAGCTCGACGCAGAGACCTCTACCTGACGACACACAACAATCACACGAGACAAAGACATCTATGTCCCGGTGGGATTTGAACCCACAATCCCAGCAAGCAAGAGACAGCAGACTCACATCTTAGACTGCACAGCCCCTGGGATCAGAATCTTACTTTTAATTTTGTTAATCCTGTCAAATTTCCTTGTCATTCTATAAATTCAGAATCCTATCTGCAATAGTCTTCGAGGCATTTCCTAACGCGAAATAACCAAATTCTTGTTTCAATTGACAGCAGAAAGGAGGAAAAATTAAACACGCACGGAAGCGAGCCATTATTCATGATTTGTTATGATGCTCACAAAAAGAGAAAATATTGCTGTAAGCTTTTGTTAAGTTTGAACGTTGTCTCATAAAATGGCGGAACATGACAGAGTCAAACAAAATGGTGGCTAAACAGTCTAACAGAACAGACAGCTGAAGGCAAAACTACGCTTCACTTCACTGTATTTCCTACACCCAAATATAAGAAACGGTGTGGATATAGGGTAATATTTGACCAAACGTTTATATTACGATGCTGTATCAACTTATAATAGTATTTCGTGTCTGGTTTTTATGGGCCAATAAAGAGTTGCAAGGAAGGAGATCTATGAATCTGAGACGCGATTGGAAGCCATGACGAGAAGGGAAATAATACACAGTGGTTGCTACATTCGCAAAGGGCTTGAAACTTTACAGGTCTGTGAATTCTGCGCACACAGTTTTTGTATGTGCTTTGTGTGATTCTGACTACAAACAGCGATTATTTCCATAAAGGACATTAAATGATTCTTCTTTGCAATGGACACAGGGTGAATTTTATATACGATACACATGGATCAGTTACAACTCAACAACGAGGACAGATGGTAGTAGATCCAGGTAATCAATACCAGAAGCTGTAATTACAGCTGTACGAGCTCCTGATGACAGGGGTCAACACCCGAAACATGTAGAGCTGCCTACAGAAATGTAATAAACTGAATAAGTCGCATCTTGGTGGAAAACAATTACTAAACTCGATTCACGATGCACGGACCCATGTGTATAAAATACAGAATCACAACTTCAAAATTATTAATACTAATGAAACAGTAACTAACATATATTATTAACTCCTTTAAAATCGGGAAATGAAAGTAAATAATGAAATTCAATGAACCCAGATACACAAAGTACAACAAATAAAATCAACTTTTAAAAGAACATTAATCCTTTCAACCCCTCACGGTACAAATAATCTAGCGTACAAAAAAAAAATTAAATCACAAAAGTACAATAACTGCAATGATTCTTCAATTAAACAAATAAGCAACACAAAAATTAAAAAAACAAGACGATCAACAAAATCAGAACATGCCGAATTGCACTTAACATAATAATTCAGCGTAAATGAAAATGCAACTTAACTGCAGAATCAAGCAATACAAATACCATACTATGTAATATCATGAAGAAACTGAAAAGTTTGGCAGATACAATGGAATGGCAAAAGAGAGAGAGAGAGAGAGAGAAGGAAAAAAGAAAAACAAGATAAAAAGGAAAGAAAAGAATCTGTTAAGCTTACCTATTCCTCTCACTGGTCATGTGCATGTCAGCCAGGATGTGGAATGGACTACGCTGTTGAATGCCACTTGAGGATGAAGGGACAACAGCCTCCAAGATATACACACTGCCTGGGTGAAGCTGGGATGATGTTGATGACGTTGAGGAGGACGGAAGAACAGGGAGGAGCGGAAGGGGCGCAATGCCTTTGATGGACGATGCCTGACCTGTTGCAGAGGAGGGCTGAAGATGGCAGCATGGACCAGAAGCAACACTTCCCACATTATTCTGACGATCCATGATCACTGTTAGTCCAGATGAGTTTATGGACACGGAAGAGTTTGAAAGAGAGTCTGGGCCTCCACCACTGACATTAGAATCCCACACTGGTGGGTCTATGCCACTTCCACTTAGATGATAACGCTGTTGTCTGGGTACAAGACAATTCATATTATTACCCCAGTGGTGGTAAAACATCAATTCAACAAACACTTATAACTGCTCAGATATACGACATGCTACACAACTTGAACTCATTTTGCATCCATCCACTGTGCATTCGCATACCAAGACTCATACTGCCAGGAGGCAATCATCAAATGTTCATTCACCAGTAACACTGTCAATCAGTTTACATTATCAGACATACCTTTCTGATATATAAATATACAATGATGTATCAGTCAAACACAACAAAACTTTATTATGTGGTAGCCCAAACGCTTATATTTACATTACAGCACATTTTAAACATTGCTAAGTAAGGATCTGTTTCTTAGAAGGGCCTGAAGATGATTCTATAGGAATCGAAACATGTTGCCCTAATATAAAAATAAACATAAAGTTTTGCTGTATTTGACTGATACATCATTGTATATTTACATATCTGTTAAATGCTCCGGGATGGCAAACATTGAAAATGCACCTTTTTGACATTTTCCCCAAACTGAAAGTTAGGGTGCATCTTAAACTCAAGGTATCATTTTTCACTCTCTGGGAAGCCTCAAAACATCATTTTTCTTTAAGCATAAGTGACCGTGCTAAAAGGGACATAAATTTCTGGACAGTGAAATGTATCTGCTTGCAAAAATTGTAAATTTGCACGAAAAAATTTTTAATGGGGGGAAAAAGAGAGAGAGAGAGAGAGAGAGAAAGAAAGAAGACTGATCCTGTATTATAACAAACTACTTTAAAACATAATTTTCTTCTTTCTATCATACAATTTTTTTTTCTCAAATTATGTTTTTAAAAGTGGGGTGCATCTTAAATTTGAAGTAATTCTGTATAGAGCAGCTTCGGTGGTCTAGCGGTAGCGTGCTGCCTTTAAGTACCCAAGTTCGTGGGTTCGAACCCGGCCGAAGCCATCAGGATTTTTCAGGGCGAAAAAATGCTCAGCATGCCTTCCTTCGGAAGGGAAGTAAAGCCGTGGGTCCCATGTTGCAGATTTGCGGCATGTCCTGAATTGACGTGGAAGTCGCAATCTCAGGCAAAATTACTGGTTAATTCTCACCCACATAGTTCCACCTTTCGCTACTAGGATCTCTTGCGTCGTTGGGAATGTGGGGGTACCTGGCAGCGAACGTGGGAATGTCCAAACAGGCGGGGATAGGGTGAGTACAATAAGCCTACTAGGCTGCAGTACATCTGTGGCATTAGCCACGGGCCCTACTGACAACGAAGAAGAAGAATTCTGCATACACTTAAATGAAGCAGAATTAATGAACGTGGGTAGTGAAACACTGAACTTAGTGACTCATAAAATTAAACCATTTGGAAAAGGCAGAATTAACAGTCCAAAGGCAACAGGAGATAATTAGTTACGCTAAAAGAGAACGGCCAAGAATAGAGATGGAACTGGCCTTCACACTTGCAAAGAATGCCACAAAAATTAATCCCTTAGAAATCATACCACTACAGACCACAAGGAAGGAGAACAATTGGAAGACCGAAGAAGCGTTGGCGCGAGCAGCATTAACTCTGGAGACGGAACGGATCAAAGGGTCCAATCCCTGATGTTTATGATGATGATGAAAACAGATATGGTAGGTGGTCGTGCCTCGTGTAAAGAAGTAAAACAGTAGAACTGACACCAACAGATGGACTCTGTCTAAAATTTCTTCAAAAGGATAAATATTGTTACTGGATTCTGTTTTTAACATACTTCTGTTAATCATACTTAATTACTTACTCCATGATGCAGAGTCCTTCTTGAGAAGCTAACTGGTTTGCAGCTAGTCATGAAAATCCCCGCGTTTCACGGAACCCGAAGGTTCTTTACCGCACTCACAAGCATCCGCCACCTGTCTCTATCCTGGGCCAGCCCAATCCAGTCCATATACCCACATCCCACCTCCTGCAGATCTGTCCTAATATTATCCACCCATCTATGCCTAGGTCTCCCCAGTGGTCTCTTTCCCTCCGGTTTCCCCACCAAGACCCTATACACCACCCTCTCCTCACACATACACGCCACATGCCCAGCCCATCTCATTCTTCTCGATTTTATCATCCGCACAATGTTGGGTGAGGAGTACAAATCATTTAGCTCCTCGTTATGCAATCTCCTCCATTCCCCCAATAACTCATCCCTCCCAGGTCCAAATATTCTCCTGTTAATCTTACAATGAAAGAAAATTCAAAATGACCTGGGTTAATACAGATGTACGAAACATTTTCTTGACCCACAAGAAGGCACCTATGAAATAGCTGCAGAGTGGGGAATAAAGGTCAATTTACTATTTTATCCATGTTTACCTATCACAAAAATTCCATTAAAGTTTCTTCTTTGTAGGGTGATGTCTGACAATATTTACAGTTATAACAATGTTTCTGACTTTGTGACGGTTGACGTTATGCCGTAAAACACTGAAATAATTGTCACCATGAATGCCAGACAAAATGTTAACATATGCATCATGAACTTGGACACTAAAAAGGGAGACAGAAAGCAACTGAACATTTTCGAAACGAAAGTGTATAGAAGAATTTTAGGCCCAGTATAGGACAATGAAAAAGAAAACTGGAGGATATTAACCAATAAAGAAATTCATGCAAGTGTTAAAAACCTACTATAATAGAGACAATAAGGTTAAATAGAATACATTGGTTTGGGCTTGTACAGAGAATGGAAGAAAATATAATTCCTATAAAAGTATTATATATGAATTTGGGAACAACAAGAATGAGAGGTAGACCAAGAAATAGATGGCAAGATGAGGTGAAAGGGGATGGAACAATAGTTGGTGAAGAAGGGTGGCAGGAAAAAGTACATAACAGAGAGGAATGGAAGAAGTTCCTGAGAACAGCAAGGAATCATCACATTCTGTGCATGCCAATAGAATGAATGAATGTATGTATGATTGCCAGACATTTGTTCTTGCTGAACACATGGCTGTCAACTCAAAAGTACGGCACACCCTCAAAGATGAATTAGAGAAGGTCAAAAGCCATTACTACAATTAGGGGGGGGAGGGGGAGGGGGGGGGGTGTTACCACTCAGCCCTTGAACTGTACTTCATCCCTCACGCACTGTATGTACATTTTCTGGCATCTCAGACATGTATAACCCACATTACGTAACAATAATTTCAGTACTATGCACAAATAGGATTTTTGTACCAAAGCACTCTCCTAGATACATATTAGGTTTTCTGGTCTGAAGCTTGATGTAAGAGACTGTCTATTTTCTGCCTTGCACCTTCCTGTTAGAACAGATGGCATTCATACATCCGTTTAAGTCACTTCTTGGCAGTGGATGACTGGTAACTAAATTCTCAGGACATTGTGTCCAATGTCCCATACAAGCTGCAGGGCCAATTCTGGTCTTGTGATAAGACATTTTATTTCGATGAAAAGTCATATATTCATTGCAAAGCAAGATGTTTTTGATGACAAACTTCCAACATACAGAAAACAACTTCATACAGGATATTCTGAAGAAATTAGAGATGAAAATGTCCCACATGCCTGCTGCAGTCACAAACTGCAGCCAAGTATTTTGCACTTCTTTCATGTGTTCCCGGAGTTTTGTCTAAGCTGATATTGTGCCACGTGCTCAACATAACCACCAGAATGGAAATCTTTCTGAATGCCGCCACTTTACACATCTGCACCTGCATTACACAGACCTCTATCCTTCATGCCATTACAGTGGCAAACTTCCAGACCTTGTTATCTTACCAGTATACATACTGTACCATTTGGCACTTCTAACACTACCATGGTCTGCTATCTGTGACCACACTTCAGAAGTCTCGCATCTCTTGTGAGGAGTATGTTAGGCAGGTGAGCGGGACAAGTAATTCAATTATAAGGCAGAAGACTGAGTCATTTCTACAGGGTTCTATGGGTTCTGGATTGTGGCAGACCATACAGTTGTGGAGGTTTCCTATGATAAGGAGTTAACCTGCATTTCAGATTAGCAAGAAATATACAGTTGTTCTTTCTTCTAATCCGACACATAGGTTGACTCCAAAAATTTCCACATTTCCATGGTCTTTGCCATATACACACACACCAAACATTTCTTTTAAATATACAGTAAACTACACTGGTTCATTGCAAAATATGAGGTTCTGACAGCCATGCTGCAGATGATTCATGTCTTCCAGGATGTACAGCTGTGTTACTGGGGAAGTTAGTTCCCACTTTTTGGAAGGATCGAATTCCTTAATCCTCTGCACCAGGCAGTCCAAAGTTGATCCTCAGGACAAAGACACTACTCACCAAATGACATAGTATCAATTCTCGAAGACTTGAATCATTACTGGTTCAACTTGTTATGCATGTCCTGGCTGGACTCACCAATGTCACTAAGAATTCTTCATGAAGAATTTCACACAGTTGCTGAGATGTGTAAATATTCAAAGTACAGACACACAGCAGTCACCTGAAGAAGTTTTACAGGTCAACAGCAAGAAGATCCACAACAGTCAGTCAGCTGAAGACGTTTTACAGGACAACAGCAATAAGATCCACAACACTCAGTCAGCTGAAGAAGTTTTACAGGTAAGAAGCAATAAGAACCACAACAGTCAGTCAGCTGAAGACGTTTTAGAGGTCAACAGCAGTATGATCCACAACAGTCAGTTACCTGAAGACGTTTTAGAGGTCAACAGCAGTATGATCCACAACAGTCAGTCAGCTGAAGAGGTTTTACAGGCCAACAGCAATAAGATCCACAACAGTCAGTCAGCTGAAGAAGTTTTACAGGTAAGAAGCAATAAGAACTACAACAGTCAGTTAGCTGAAGACGTTTTAGAGGTCAACAGCAGTATGATCCACAAAAGTCAGTCAGCTAAAGAGGTTTTACAGGCCAACAGCAATAAGATCCACAAGAGTCGGTCAGCTGAAGAGGTTTTACAGGACAACAGCAATAAGATCCACAACAGTCAGTCAGATGAAGAAGTTTTACAGGTAAGAAGCAATAAGAACCACAACAGTCAGTTAGCTGAAGACGTTTTAGAGGTCAACAGCAGTATGATCCACAACAGTCAGCTGAAGAAGTTTTACAGGTAAGCAGCAATAAGAACCACAACAGTCAGTCAGCTGAAGGAGTTTTACAGGACAACAGCAGTAGGACCCAAACACTCAGTCAGCTGACGAAGTTTTACAGGTCAACAGCACTAATATTCACAACAATCACAAACTGATGGGATGATCTGTGTAGCAGGAAGAAGCCATCATCAAATTATGGGAGAAGTTTGTTACAAAATGGCCAGTGTTCAAATGGAAGACAAGATCCTCTGAGAGGAGGTGCAAATGACTGTGGAAAGCTTAAACACACCTTTACAGAGCATTCTGAGGGTACGACACAGAAAATCGCGCACCACAGATGCACTATGTGAACAATGCATTTAAGGCTTGGGCAATCTCCACCACAAACACAACTGTGGCCACAAATGTAAGTTCCATACAATACTTTTGCTGTAAAAGGCTGATCAATGTGGACAAAGCAGCAGGTGTCCCACAGCAGACCATAACAGTTACAACGTACTGTGTTAAAAAAATATAAAAGGTCAAGCAATCCCATTACAGTTCTGGGCAGGCCCTGAGGGTTCCAGGAGTTTGAGGCTCCCAGATTTCAAAGACAATCGGCACATGAAGGTGGCAAGGTTGTCAGCCCTATGCACTGGTAGCCTTTACTCCCCAAGAAATATTCCTGGTACTCATTTCTGTTGTGGGCTGGGTAGCTCTGTCCGTATAGTGACTGACTATGGGCTGGATGGCCCGGGATGGAATCCCGGTGGGGACAAGATTTTCCACCCATCCAGACCGGCCCTGGGGCCCACCCAGCCTCCTGTAAAATGAGTACCAGGTCTTTCCCAGGGGGTAAAGTGCAGTCAGGTCGTGCTGCTGACCACTCACCCCGTTCTAATGCTGCGGTCATGGAAGATTAGAGCTATACCTCTATCCACCCTCTGGGCCACACCCAGCCTGTACCAGGATCACTTCACCTTTACCTTACTCATTTCTGTTAGAAGCTGAGTTAACCCCAGGGCCATAGTGCGGCTGGAAAGATTATGTCAATGAAAGCTTCTAATGACACCATGGAGAATTGAATCCGCGACCTTCCGGCATGTAGCACAGTGCCTCTATCAACTGCGCCACTGTGTGTCCCATTAAAAAAATATGCCATTGAAAATATACCAAGCCCCAGTCAGTTAACTTCACTGTGCTACATTACTAGATTCTGTGCCCTTTGAATCTAACAGTGCTTTCACCTATACGAATTCTCTATTCTGGAACTTTGTATCTTGCAGCCTCTTGTTCTAACCATAGAATAGCAGCTGGTGGATCCAGATACAGCATTCAAAAATACCCCGACAAAATGCATGTAATAACAGCCTTTGTAATCCTTACATAAAAGAACTGTAGCTTCCACTGCAGAGAAGTGGAGTGGGTTACAAAAGCAAACTAGTATGAACACGTGATTCTTGGAAATGGACCAGATAAATATGCTGGTGCACAGTGGAAATATAATTTATTACTATGAATACAATGAATTTGACGTTCAGGTGACTGTGCATTATGATAAATTCTTATAATAAAACCAACTAGATGCACTAATTTCTGAAATTTATTTTTGGAATAAAACTCTACATGTTTCAGACAGTTCCTCTGTCCATCATCAGCAGTTTTTCACTGTGCACACAACAACGGTATATGTCATACAGGTTTGCTGACAGCTTGTGAGCTGTCAGCAAAACTGTATGTAATGCTGTGTGTACAGTGAAAAACTGATGACATGTAGAGTTTTATTCCAAAAATAAATTTGAGAAATTAGTGCATCTAGTTGGTTTTATTATAAGAATGAATAAAATGGATCAGGCAGAGAAATATGTAACTCCACTTCAAGGCTGATAAAAATGACATTTGAAGAGAACTGTTTCAGTTCAATGCATGCCTAAAAAGAAATACTTATTACGACAAAGATGTCCAAGAAGAATCTCTTGTCACATGCAAGATTTCATCATACACAATGCTACACAACTGACAGCACTGAAGATTTTGCTTGTTATATCATGTTTTTGTTAAATATTATACTTGTTTTATGGTTAAATTGTGTGATGTATTAGACCCAACAAGATTTGGAAAACAGCTATCAGTTGGCTGCACTAGTTCTCACACATTAAAGAGCACCACAAAAACACACAGGTACAATCTTAGTAATTAACCAACTTAATGCACAAATTCTTGTGTTATAATAAGCTTATTATATGCCTCTACATGTTTCAAGCATTATGTGCTCATCATCAGGAGGTCAAATTATATTATACAGCATCTGGTATCGTCACACCTGTAGGTGGCCGTCCGGTGCACAGGTTGAGAGAGGACTGTGCACAGGACAGCCACCTACAGGTGTGATGATACCAGATGCTGTATAATACAATTTTGACCTCATGATGATAAGCACATAGTGCTTAAAACATGTAGAGGCATATAATAAACTTACTATAAAACAAGAAGTCGTACATTAAGTTGGTTAATTACTAAGATTATACTGAGATGCACGGTCAGCAAAACAAAACAAAACAAAAAAAAAAACCGCAGGTACAATTTAAATGTAAACTGTAAGTCAAAAAGCACAAAGACCTAGAATTCTAACAGCATATTGCACATGCTCATAAGACAACATATCAGAGTACAAGACAATGACATGTAAATAAGTGTGGGCTTACAATACCTGAGAAGTGAGCTGAGTAGCTTGCCATTAGCTGTGGCAGCAGCGGCAGCTGCTATGGGCATCATGCCCATGTTGGCTGTCCCTGTACCCTTCTCCGCAAAAGTGTAACTCTGCCAGTTCCCGTGTTCATCTCGGAAACAATGGACAGCACCTTCTGAAGTGTCATCGTGGGATGTTGCTATATGGGTTCCAGCACCACCTCCTGCCATCACTGATGCCAGAGCTGCCAGTGGTGCAGAGGAAGATGAAGTTGAAGAGAGATTAGAGGTGGGTAAGGACTCAGTGATGCGGCCACCTGTTCGGACCCTATAAAGCATAATGAGGTCAGTGGCAGTAGTAAGAGTAGCACAGTTTAGAAAAGAACAAGCACTCTCTTTAAACAAATATTGCAAAATGACCTGACTTATGGAGAAAGAGGGCAACAGACCAAAGAAATAACAGAAATTCTGTGTCTGCACAGTCTACACAACCACCCTTTTTGAAATTCTGTATCTGCACAGTCTACACAACCACCCTTTTTGAATTTCTGTATCTGCACAGTCTACACAACCACCCTTTTTGAATTTCTGTATCTGCACAGTCTACACAACCACCCTTTTTGAAATTCTGTGTCTGCACAGTCTACACAACCACCCTTTTTGAATTTCTGTATCTGCACAGTCTACATGTTCACCCTTTTTAACTCAGTTGTCCCAACATGCTCAATCTGGTAGGTGATCCTCTTTCGGGAAACGGATGCGGTTCACCAAATCACATTTAGTTTTATTGATTTTCTTTTTACTTATACTTATTCATTTTATTCTTGATATAATAAATGGAGTGCTGTATCCAGTGGTTAAGGTGCTGTGCTACAAATCAGAAGGTCGCTAGTTCAATTCCAGCTGGTGTCAGTGGATTTTTCATTGACATAAAATCCTTCCGATCGCACTATGGCCCTGGGGTTGACTCAGCCTCTAACAGAAATGAGTACTAGGAGTATTTCCTGGGGGTAAAGGCAGCAGGTGCGTAAGGCTGACAAGCTACCACCATCCTGTGCCGTTGTCAAGAAATCTGGGAACCTTAACTTCCTGGAACCCTCTGGGCCTGTCCAGGCCTGTAATGGGACTGCTTTACCTTTACCTTTCAGTGCTATATCCGGTTAAAAAATTAGATCATTTCTAGGAAACTGACACAGTCACTTCTCTGTGCTCCCACTTACACCACACTCGTACGCGACTGACTTCCTTACTGGACTGCTAGCGTCCGTTATCAGTACCTGACCATTTTGGTGTTTAAATCTCTCCCCTTCTACCTACCACCAACGGTCCTGAATATACGTTGACAGATTAACCTACAATGCATGGTCATGAACAGCCTGTAACTGATGCCAGCAATCCTAATAAACAACTATACTAAAAATTATTGGCTACAACAGCACCATTGCTTTCACTGGGAGAACTTCTTGGCATTACAGATACATGAAGATGCGCAGTCGGTGAAACACAAGAAACGTGTAAAGTCTGTAAAGAAATGCATTATCAGTAACTCCCTTGATGGTACTGAATATTCTGTACCGTCTAAAGGAAGCAAAAGTTCAGACAATGACATCCTAATGATAACTATAATAAAGCAATCCCTGTACAGGTCTAGACAGGCCCTGAGTTTTCCTGGAGGTTGAGGCTCCCAGATTTCAAGACAATCAGCATTTGAAGGTGGTAAGGTTGTCAGCCATATGCACCGGCCGCTTTTACCCCGCCAGGAAATATTCCTGGTATTCATTTCTGTTGGGGACTGCGGTGGCACAGTGGTTAAGGTGCTGTGCTACAATTCGGAAGGTCGCTGGTTCGATCCCAGCTGGTGTCATTGGAATTTTTCATTGACATAAAATCCTTCCAATCCCACTATGGCCCTGGGGTCGACTCAGCCTCTAACAGAAACGAGTACCAGAAGTATTTCCTGGGGGTAAAGGTGGCCAGTGCGTAAGGCTGACAACCTTACCACCATCCTGGGCAGTTGTCATGAAATCCAGGAACCTTAACTTCCTGGAACCCTCTGGGCCACTCCAGGCCTGTAACGGGACTTCTTTACCTTTACATTTTACTCATTTCTGTTAGAGGCTGAGTCAACCCCAGGGCCACAGTGCACTGTAATATAAATGTAAGTGTTTGGGATCCCACAGCACATTTTAAACATTGCTAAGTAAGGATCTGTTTCTTAGAAGGGCCTGAAGATGTTTCTATAAGAATTGAAACATGTTGCCCTAATACAATAATAAACGAAATAAAGTTTTGTTGTGTTTGACTGACACATCATTGTATATTTATATATGTTAAGGACACAGCTCAGTATTACAGGTGCTGAATGAATACCACACATGAGGCAGCTACCTGTGTGCCCTGCGTGTCCTCTTCAGTCTCCGCTGTCGCGTACGGACGTTTGCCCATATGTCGACGCTGTCTGTAGGATCGGTAGCTATGGCAGGAGGTCCGCAAAAAGACCCTGATGGTACTTCTCTTCTGGTAGCAAGAAAGGTTGCAAGGAGAGGCATAGCAGGAGGTGGCAACAATGAGCTCAACTCTGTTGCTGAGCCGGATGAGCCACTCGCTCCTTCGCCTGCGGGATTTGAGCCGCTGTCCAACTTGCCCATCAGGTCGAGTTTCTTCTGCCACATCAGAGTACCGGTTTGAGGTGACGATGATATGCCAGCTAGAAGGACACACAAACGTTGCACCGATAACTCGTAACCAAACATCTTGGATGTGACGGGATGTACTTTTGTCAATAGGTAGCAACGTATCAGGCAAATACATGAAGCCCTTGTCCTATGCCATTCTGCTTTAATACTCCTTGCCATCTGGCACTCTTTGGCTACCCTGAGGTTTTTCCCCTGCTTTTTACTCAGTTGTAAGGTGAATGCCAGGGTATAACTTGCAAAGACAGGGCAAGGCCCACACTCTTCCCAAATTAATTGCGTTGTCCTGTGTACTGTTTGTGTGTAAATGTGTACTGTACTAATGCCACCAGGTGTCAACCCAACTGCAGTTAACAAATATACGTATCTGTCTAAAATATCTATCTAATATACAACTCTCCCTAATTTACGCCCCCTCATTTTTGGTTTAATGCCATTTGGCTGGCTGCACTCTACTGTGCTAACCCCTGCCCCTCCACTATTACTTACGAGAATATAATTTGTTGTATCACGCCTTTACAATTTACACACACATTTTCAGGAACATAACTTGGTCATAAAACAAAGGATTGGTGTACTCATCCACCTCTTACACATTAACCCTCTTATTACCAAAATCGGCACTATCTATACATGGTACACCACACAGGCATATCATGGATATTAATTTCATTCAACAGACCATGGGCCTCTAAGAATCAGGCAGATAGGAACATGACACACAGCATTAAACAAACTGTTACAGCCCTCCCACCATGGCAGAAATGGCTGCTGCCTCATTCCACAACTTGCTCTTAACACCTCATTACAGTCATTTCTACTAAACATGTGACCTATCCCACTAACTTATCAAATCCATCTGGAATAAGGAGAAAATGTCCCCACAGTGAAAGGAGATGAGCGGTGAGACTGACTGTACTAAATCGTAGGTCTATAAAGAGACAGACAGACCCTCTTAATGCCCATTTGAAACAGTGTATTTCCTATGGATCAGGGGATCAACAACATCCTATATAGTGCATTACTACACCACTGGTGGACATATGGACCCACAGAGAATATATGCACCATATAAACAGAACATATACATTTCTATATGATATATTTATTTACTTCTAATGCAATAAAAATGTAAGACACATATCCACAGTTTTTGGTATGGTTCATTCAGACATGACTGTGGTAGTCCTGCTACACAGACACTTTAGTTTCTGACTCAGCTCTTTCTGTAGTTCTATCAGAATTATCACCAAATGTACATACACCGCGATGAGCAAATCGAACACATGGCATGTCACTCAATTATTATTCCAACTAATGCACTTATATAAAATTCACACATTAAAACACTAAAAGTGCTCCAATATGTTTCCGTCCTAAGACCATCATCAGGGAGCTGTATTTCTTTGCCTTGCTAAAGTCACATTAAAAGCCACATTAAAACCAGTCATAAATTAACTTCGTTGTACTAGTTGGGTATTGTTGGCAGCATGCCTTGTTGTGTAATGTTATGTTGCGAAGCGTGCCCTGCTATGGATGTGCATTCTGTGCTTCGCAACATAACATTACACAACACGGCATGCTGCCACAATACCCTACTACCACAAGGAAGTTAATTTATGACCGGTTTTAATGTGGCTTTTAATGTGACTTTAGCAAGGCAAAGAAATACAGCTCCCTGATGATGGTCTTAGGACCGAAATATGTTGGAGCAGTTTTAGTGTTTTAATGTGTAAATTTTATATAAGTGCATTAGTTGGATTAATAATTGAGTGACTCGACAACATGCACGGTGTAACAACGAAAATTATGGCATATGTCAACAATTCGTTCACGTTCTACAAGATGGCTTGTTACGTGTAATTTCTCTCAGTTCTGATTGGCTGTTGCCGACTTTTCACTGGGAGCACACTAGGTGACATGGATTTACGTTCCACACTCATTTTGGTAACAAAATCCAATGAAGTTGAAGGTGGAATTACATCAGTCACATGATTATATCACCAACATAATCAATCCATACATGTGACTGACGGCACATGGTGATATCACTTTCTGCTAGCCTCCAACACACAAGTGCGGCCACGGAACGTTTATGCCAAATCGAGTTAAACTGAAAATTACTGCGAAATTCGAAGAGTGGTGTAAATTTTTAAGTCGCATTAAAGCAATACTGCGCAAAAAGAAATTCGGTAAAATGGGACCTGCCTGTACAAGTTGCCTTACATCACCTTCTTACAGACTTCAAGAAAGCCTGTAACTTGCTTTACAGCGAGGTTAGGTATATAATACTCTCAATACATTTGACATACCCTTGAAACAGGCTAGGTTAAATGGTCTTAATTTTCTGCATCCCGTTGTGTTGGAGAATAAATAAAGGCATTTTAACAACCATCACAAACACAACTTCATAAAAGCAATAAGTTAACCTGCTATACGTTTCGACCCTCTAGGGGTCATCTTCAGGCTGATATTATAAAACATACTAGGAAGTAAACAGATTGTGTGTGGAAGGCAGATCTTACTTCGTATGGTTTTTGTTACAAGTCTGATCGTTACGTATAATTAATATAAATATAAATCTTGTAATTTTGACCTTCAATTTTAATCTCAAAATCAAATTGTGTGTAAAGTCCAGACCTATAACAACAAACTGTAACCCCTTCCGCACACGATCTGTATACTTCCCAGTATTTTGCAAACACAGGCCTGAAGATGACCCCTAGAGGGTCGAAACATGTAGCTGATTAACTTACTATTTTTATAAAGTCATGTTTTTGATAGCTGTTAAACTGCATTTATTTGGGTTAAATAAAATTTGTACTCCTCACCCAATATTGTGCAGGTGATAAAATTGAGAAGAATGAGATGGGCTGGGCATGTGGCGCGTATGGGAGAGGAGAGGGGGGTGTATAGGGTCTTGCTGGGGAAACCGGACGGAAAGAGACCTAGGCGTAGATAGGTGGATAATATTAGGATGGATCTCCAGGAGGTGGGATGTGGGTATATGGACTGGATTGGGCTGGCCCAGGATAGAGACAGGTGGCGGACGCTTGTGAGTGCGGT
>Ga0136643_10007352_pt1 | contig 15922 bp, 16 predicted proteins | sample TergutLab28metaG_FD_96883 | JGI IMG/M metagenome (GOLD analysis project Ga0136643, IMG submission 96883) | Labiotermes labralis P1 segment gut microbial communities from Petit-Saut dam, French Guiana - Lab288 P1 (version 3) (version 3) | ecosystem: Host-associated > Arthropoda: Insects >... | reverse complement strand
TTTACGTGGGGCGGGTCAAACAAAAATCCCCATGATATATAATTTGTGCGGCAATGTGGTGCATTTGGGACTAAACTTTTTATTAATAAATGGAAATTTAGGCTTTCCTGCCCTTGGTGTTGAGGGGGCGGCAATTTCAGCGACCTTTTCACGCATTGGCATTTCAATAGCTGCACTTTGCGTATTGCTTTTTTGGAAAAAATCACCGCTGCGTGTTAAGTTTTGGGCAAGTTGGAAGCCTAATTTTAAAACTGCAGGCGACATTTTTGCAATAGGTATGCCCTCTGCTGGCGAGCAATTCGCCATTCAAACAGGTCTTTTGGTTTACACGTGGATGGTGGCATCGCTGTATACCTACGCCTTTACTGCCCACCAAATTGCAATAAATGTAAACGGGCTGGCTTTCTCCATATCAATGGCTTTTGCAATTTCCACAACAGCCCTAGTAGGGCGAGCCTGCGGACAAGATGACTACGACCTAGCACACAGATATACTATATTTTCACGCCGTTTAGCACGGCTTGCAACTGCTATTGTTACCGCATCTTTCATCATCTTTTCCACGCAAATAATAGGCATTTACACCGAAGACCCAATAGTTATACAATACGGTGTTCCCGTGTTTTGGTTCATGGCTTTGACGCAATTTGTGCAGTCTTCGAACATGTCAACAGCTGGGGCGTTGCGTGGAAGCGGGGACACAATGTATCCCCTTTATGCCTCCATAGCGGGCATTTGGGGTACACGCCTTATCCTAGCCGCAACTTTTATCTTTGTTTTTAGATGGGGCGTGGCTGGGGCGTGGTTTGCGTTTTTTATTGACCAATGTGTACGCTCTTATGTAGTAAGCCGCCGCTTTAACAGCGGAAAATGGCGTGAAATGAAGGCAATACGGGAGCAAAGGGCAGAGGCAAGGCGCAAGAAGTTAGAGAGCAGAAATTAATTTTTGCACGCTTTCATCAAGACAGTCATTTGTTATTCTCAAAATAGGACATTTTACAGTTGTTAGCCATTTTTCGTGGGCTTGAAGACTTCTGCTGCCTGTTCCTGCGTCATAACTTGCTGCATATATTAAAAATTCCTCTGAGGCTTCATGCCTGTTTCCGCCAACATAAATTTCTTCTCCATATCTTTCATATTCACGCTTTTTAAGGCGGCCCATTCGTATTTCGGGTGGAACACACACGAAGACTACAAGCTCATAAAGCGACAAATACACGTCGCTCATCCCAAATGAAACATGCCCGCTTAATATCCATCTTTCGTTATTAGTCAAATCTTTTCCCATTAAATCAATAAACTCTTTAGGCGGCCGAATGGTACTAAAAGGCTTTTCGGTGGGTAGCCATAAATAATTATCAGAATCAAAATGCTTGTATCCTATTTTAGCACAAACCGCTCTCGCTATACTTGATGTCCCAGAGCCACTAGCCCCAAAAATATGTATTCGCTTTTTCAAATTGACCTCCTACGATTGCGCTATTGCAAATACGCACAAATCTACCTTTTCCGCACCAGCAGCCTTTAAAGCTCGTCCACATTCCGCCGCCGTTGCGCCTGTGGTAAAAATATCATCCACCAGCACAATATGCTTTCCCTTAACATCAAAGCCATTTTTAACCCCCATTGCGCCATCCAAATTTTCCAAACGCTCTTGCGGGTTTAGCCCAAATTGTTTTTCGGTATATCGCAAGCGTTCAAGCCCGTCATAGGCGGGCATCCCAAGCAAAACGCCCATCTCCATCGCTAAAAGAGCCGACTGGTTATACCCACGTTCTTTAAGGCGTGTCGGATGAAGCGGAACGGGCATCAAGAAATCACAATTTTCCGAAATATGGTCTATCATTTCTGTTGACATGGGCTGTGCCAAAGATTTTATGCCGTCGTATTTAAAGCGAAAAACACTTTCCCTCACTTTTTCACAGTACTCAAAGGAGGCAAAACTCTCATCAATATTCGAGCAGTGTGCATTAAATTTCCCTATCTTGTGAATACCTTGCCCGCACGAAAAACATATAATGCCATCCTTGTCATCCATAACGGCACAGCAAAACAAACATTTATTAGGATAAATCGTCTTGTGTATCTTCTCCAAGACCTTGCTGCTCCACTTTTTCGTAAGCAAAACGCTCATAAAACTTCACCAACCTTGTTGCTAATGCCGAATATCTCACATTTTCCCGTATATTATCCACCATGCGGTGCAAGGTAGCTTCCACTCCCACAATAACCACTAGCTTTTTTGCTCTTGTTATTGCGGTATACAGCAGATTTCGGTTAAATAGAAGCGGCGTACCGCTGTGTATGGGCAAAATTACCACGTCGTATTCCGAGCCTTGGGACTTATGAATGGTTATGGCATAAGCCAGCACAAGCTCTTCTAATTGACGAAATTCATAATTCACCACTTTGTCATCATAAAAAACCACACGCACAATGCTATTTTCGTGGTCAATTTGCTCTATTGCGCCTTCGTCCCCATTAAAAATACCCGTACCTTCGTCAATAGTTTCGCCGTTTTTGTTGTATTGAACCCATGTAGTCATGTAGTTGTTTTTTATCTGCATTACCTTGTCGCCCTCACGTAAGGTAAAAAAGCCCATCTGTTTTTCCGCCTTGTTAGACGAAGCGGGATTAAGCACACTTTGCAGCACTTTGTTCAAATTTTCTACCCCGCAAGTTGTTTTGCGTTGCGGGCAAAGCACTTGAATATCCATAGGCTTAACCCCCATAAATGCAGGTAAGCGGCGTGTTGCTAAATCGGCAATGGTTTCCACCACTGCATCCATATTGTGTTGCTTAATAAAGAAAAAGTCGCTGGTTTTGTCGTTTATTTCAGGATATTCGCCGCTGTTTATGCGGTGGGCATTCATAACTATTGCGGATTGTTGCCCTTGCCTAAAAATTTCGTCCAAATATACGGGCTCTATTACCCCGCTATTTATAATGTCTTTTAGCATATTACCAGCACCCACGCTGGGCAGTTGGTTTACATCCCCAACCAAAACAAGCCTTGTGCCACGGCGAATATTTTTTAACAGGCGAAACAATAGCAGAATATCAACCATGCTGGCTTCGTCAACAATAATACAGTCTGCATCCAGCTTCATATCCTCATCCACATTGCCTTGGACGCTCTTTTCGCTTTCTGCCTGAAAAATGCCAAGCAAACGATGAATGGTTGCGGCGGGCATTCCTGTGGCTTCACTCATTCGCTTTGCGGCTCTGCCTGTTGGTGCGCAAAGAATGATTTTTTGTTTCATTTTACCCAAAATACCGATTATTGTTTTAATGGTGGTGGTTTTGCCCGTTCCGGGACCTCCCGTTACAACAACCACACCACGTTCCATTACTTTTTGAACAGCAACTTTTTGCATATCGGCAAGCCTTATGCCGCCCTTGTTTTCAATTTCTTCTATTTCCTGAGAAATATCCAGTTCTGTAAAAATTGATGTTTTGTTAAGCTCCACCAGCTTGCGGGCAGAATATGCCTCGGCGTGATAATAAGCTCCAAGATATATCACGACTTCGTCGCCATCCATGCGTTCTTGCTTTATTTCGCCGTCAAGCTGCATTTGCAATAGGTGATTTTCAATTTCACTTTCATCAAGCCCAAGCAGAGCAGCAGACTGAACCAGCACATTGACACGGGGCAAATAGACATGTCCATCCATTGTCGCTTCTACCAAAACATGCCCAACCCCAGCGGAAATGCGATGGGTTGAATTGGGCAAAATACCAGCTCGCAACGCAATGCCATCAGCAATTTTAAAGCCTATTCCAAAAATATCCCGCACCAAAACATAAGGATTTTCTTTGATAACCGAAACAGATTCATGCCCATATTTTTTATAGACCTTTTCGCATTGGGCGGGTGTCAGTCCTAGGGACTGCAAATACATCATTGTGTTTCGTTGTCCTGCTTTTTGATTAAAATCATCACGCATCCGCATAGCCATTTCGAGGGATATACCTTTGATTTTGCTTAACAAATCGGGATGATTTTCCAATACACCAAAGGCATCTTCGCCGAAAACATCCATTATTCTTTTTGCTCGTTTTTCGCCAATACCTTTGATGTTGCTGAGGTATTTTTCCATACCCAAAGCATCTTGCGGCATCACCTTTTCCACAATGGTTGCTTTAAATTGTTGTCCGTATGTAGGGTGCATTACAAAATTGCCGTGAAGTTTCACGTCCTCCCCGACTTCCACAAGAACCTGCGACGTACAAACAATGTCTGCAAATTCTCCTCCATCACCTTTTACAAGCATGTTAAAAACACAATATCCACTGTCGGGACTTGCGTAAATTACCCTATCTACACGAGATTCGATTATTTGTAAGTCTTCTATCATTTGCCTACCTCAAAAAACGGGCGACCGAAGGTCGCCCCTACAATCGCCCGACGCAATGCCGCCCATTATTTATTCTTCGTCAATAGCCACCCCATAAGACCCATCGTAGTAATTCTCAGAAAAGTCAATTTGCTGCGACTGGGCAAGCAACACCTCTTGCAAGCTATTGCGACCCGCGGTCATTTGTCTAAAAATTTGCTGTGCCAGCCCCATGCCATTGCCTTGTTGTACGGCGGCTCTTGCCGTCTTTTCATCCAACATATCTTGGAAGATTTCTTCGGTTTGGGTACGCGGAAACAGGCTGTTTTCGCTGTTTACTGTATTGCGCATTGCACGAAACATCATCTGTACAAAATAAGCCTCAAATTCTTTTGCCGCCGCCATCATTGCAACATCATCGCCGCTTATTGCCGCCAAGTCAAGATTTTCGAGATTATTTGAACGGTTAGCCGCATTTATAGCATGTTGCGTCATTTGTGTGTTAATAGCCGAAAAATCCATCGTCAATCACCTCAAAATTATCTTCTTAACTGATTAGCCTGTTGCAGCATGTCGTCAGATGCTTGTATTGCACGGGAATTGACCTCGTAGGCACGCTGTGCAATAATAAGGCGTACCATTTCTTCCGCCAAATTTACATTTGAAGATTCTAAAAAGCCTTGTAATACGCCTGAAATGACAACAGTTTCGCCGTCTGCTTCCATCAAAGGCTCACCAGAAGCCCCTGTCTGTATAAAAAAGTTACGCCCAATGGCTTCAAGTCCTTGTACATTTGGAAATTGCACCAAGGCAATTTGGAGGCCAAAATCTTCAAGTTCGCCATCAGCTCCAGAGAAAAATATAGTGCCGTCGTCATTAACAGCCATGGTTGATACATTGGCATCACCGGGAATAATTATAGGCTCTAATCCTATGTCTAAAACAGGGAAGCCCTCCGATGTAACAAGCATCAAGTCCCCATCCATAGGGGAAAGCCTAAAGCCGCCGTCGCGGGTGTAAACTACTGTGTCAAGGTCTTGTTGTATTGCAAAAAACGCAGGACCATTTATAGCAAAATCTGTTAGTCCTTCCGTGCGCTCCAAATTCCCCATTTCAAACGAACGCGTAGTGGCTATTGGACGCACACCAAGACCAATTTGCAAATTGGTTGGTCCCATAATATCTGTTGCAGGGTCTACTGTTGCTCTTCGCATTGTTTGGTACAAAAGCGACTGAAATTCCATGCGTTCTCTTTTAAAGCCTGTTGTATTAACATTCGCAAGATTGTGTGCTATCAAATCCACATTAGTTTGTTGCGCCGTCATTCCCGACGCTGCTGTCCATAATGAACGCATCATAAGTCATTACCTCCAAAAAATACGTTATCTACCCTCGTGCTATTTCATTTACCGCTTGACGCAAAGTATCATCTTGTATTTGTACCATGCGGGCATTTGCTTCGTATGAGCGGGATATGGAAATCATTTCTACCATCTCACGCACCATATTTACATTCGACTCTTCAATAACACCTTGCAAAACTCTGCCTGTAAACGCTGTTTCTACACCCGTTTCATACAATGTGTAAAAACTGTGTCCAAAAGGACGAAGGTCTGACAAATTTTCAAAACTTGTAATGCCAAGGTTTGCTATAAATGTATCGTCAACTACTATCTCACCATTTGCCCCAATTACGATTGTGCCATTTGGAAGAGTGATTGTGTTACCGTTATCATCTAGCACAGCAAAACCGCCGTGGGTAATCAAAACACCATCCGGCGAAATAGTAAAGCTCCCAGCCCTTGTAAACATCTGTTGTATCTCGCCTTCTTCATCTACAAAGCTGACACGGAAAAATCCCTCACCTTCTAGCGCAAGGTCAAGGGGCGAATCCGACTGACGTAGACTGCCCGCCGAAAAATCTCTATGAATTGTATTAAAACTAACACCCAAAGACATTGGTCCAAGCTGTGCGGAGCCAACCACATTAAATCCACGCATTTCATAATCACGCACACGCCTTGCAAACAAATCGCCAAAAGACTGAGTAACAACCACATCGCGGTTAAACCCAGCCGTACCAGCATTTGCAAGGTTGTTCGACACAACATCCATGCGTTTTTGCTGTATGCCCATGCCTATTGCAGATGTATATATCCCTCTAATCATCTAATTTCCTCCATCTGATACCATTTCGACTTAAACACGTCACGGCACATTTTTGAAAATATGCATGGTTCACGCATTTTTCAAAAATGCGGGGTGTCGATGTTTAATCGGATATGGTTTGAAAAATGGTTTAACTATCACTATATCACAAAAAGACAAGCCATGCAAGACTATTTTTTGAATTTTTCCGCCATATATTCAACATATTTCCCTGTGCCAAGAGCAACACAGCTGAGGGCATCCTCGGCAACAACAGCATTTATGCCCGTTTTTTCTTTTATTAGCTTATCCAGCCCAAATAAAAGTGAGCCGCCGCCTGTCATAACAATTCCGCGCTCTATAATATCACCTGCAAGCTCTGGAGGAGTTCTTTCAAATACATTGCGGACGGTGTCTATTATAGCAGAAACAGATTCTTTAAGGGCTTCCCTAGTTTCTTCCGAATGCATGGTGATGTTGACAGGCATTCCCGTAATCAGGCTGCGCCCTTTAACATCCATAGAAATATCTGTGCTACGTTTAAAAGCTGTGCCTATGTCAATCTTTATATCTTCTGCGGTGCGTTCACCTATTAACAAATTGTGCTTTTTGCGCACGTAACGTATAATTGCCTCGTCAAAATCATCCCCCGCCACTTTTACCGATGCCGAAACAACACATGCTCCAAGAGATATAACGGCAACATCTGCAGTGCCGCCGCCTATGTCTACAATCATAGAGCCACGCGGTTTTGCAATGTCAATACCAGCACCAATAGCAGCCGCTACGGTTTCTTCAATAATGTGTACTTCCCTTGCGCCAACACTTTTTGCGGCATCCTCTACCGCACGCCGCTGCACGCTGGTAACCCCAGCAGGCACACAAATGGAAATACGAGGTTTTCGCATTGTCGTAAACCTTTTTGTAGCTTTTTTGATAAAATATTTTAAAATTTGCTGGGTAATTTCATAATCAGCAATAACGCCGCTGCGCAAAGGGCGAACTGCGACTATATTTTCAGGGGTTCGTCCAAGCATCCTGCGGGCTTCGTTGCCTATCGACAAAATCTCTTGGCTTTTCTTATCAAGCACAACCATAGAGGGCTCTTTTAAAACAACCCCTTTCCCTCGCACATACACTAAAATGCTGGCTGTGCCTAAATCAATTCCAATATCCATAAACTTTACTCTCCAAAGGGATTTTCATTAGTAGAATATAGTATACACCAAAAACTCGCAAAAGAAAAGGGATTTTATGAAATTATGTCGAAAAATTGAGGAAAAGATACATCTGCCCATTTTGAGCCTTCTAAAAAACTTTCGTCATCAGCGCAAAGTGCCGCAATAGCAAGCGACATTGCCACCCTGTGGTCGTTATGAGAATTTAACACAGCCCCCACCCCCGCATTGCTTACGCAATGCTCGTGACCGCCCTCATTCCCTTTAATTATCATTCCATCATCCAAAGCAACAATATCAACGCCCATTTTTGCCAGTTCTGCTGTCATTGTCTCAAGCCTGTTACTTTCTTTTACGGCAAGCTCGCCCGCATCTTTTATTACAGTAGTGCCTTGCGCAAAAGTCGCCGCAACAGCAAAAACGGGTATTTCATCTATCATCCTCGGCACAATATCACCTTGCAGCGTTATTGCCTTAAGCCGTGATTTGCGTACGAAAATATCGACCACTTCTTCATTGCAGATTTTTCGCTGGTTGCACAATTCAATGTCGCCACCCATTGCCCACAAGGCATCCAAAAGCCCCGTTCGTGTTGGATTTAGCCCAACATTGCGCACAACAAGCCCCTCGTCAGCCTTTAATAGCCCAAGAACAATAAAAAATGCCGCCGAAGAAAAATCGCTAGGCACGATTATTTTTTTGCCTGTTAAAATACCATTTTCAGTCATATAGTTAAGCATTAATTCTGTATGATTGCGTGTTGTGCCTGCGCTTATTTCCTCCACAACAGTTTCCCCATCTGCGTACAGCCCAGCAAGCGTAATGGCAGATTTAACTTGGGCGGAATGTATGGGCATTTTATAGCGAATACCTTTTAAAGCCGAGCCGAATATACGTAGGGGCGACTTTTCGTCGCCCGTTGCCGAAATATTAGCACCCATTAAACGAAGCGGCTCTATAACCCTTTTCATGGGACGTTTTTGTAGCGAATCATCTCCATCTAAAATACTATCAAAATTTTGACCGGCAAGCAGTCCGCATAGCAACCTCATTGTCGTACCAGAATTGCCGCAATGCAGCACATCTTTTGGCGCAGACAATCCATGCAAGCCCTTTCCGTGTACCCGCACAAAGTCATTTCCAATATCAATTCTCACTCCAAGTTGGCGCAAGCACGAAATAGTCGCAAGGCAGTCTTCTCCCACCAAAAACCCCTCTACCTCAGTAGTCCCTTCAGCAATAGCTCCCAAAATCAATGCCCTGTGAGAAATTGACTTATCACCAGGGACAAAAATTTCTCCGTTAAAACTTTTTTTCGGCAAAATTTTAACCATACGCCCCAACTCCCCATTTTATCGTAATAACAGCTTATCATATTTTGATATGCTTGTCAAAATTCTGCTTTGCAAAGCTGCAAAGATGTGGTAGAATATATCATATTGAAAAATCCAAACCTGAGGAGGTTAAAATACATGAAGATTTATGGAGCAGATGCTATCCGTAATGTAGCTATTTTAGGGCATACGGGCAGCGGCAAGACCACAGTTGCAGAGGCGGCATTAAACATCGCTGGTGTTACCACCCGTTTTGGCAAGACTGGTGACGGAAACACAGTAAGCGACTACGACCAAGAGGAAATTGCAAGAAAAATTTCCATCGGTGCATCCATCATCCCCATCGAATGGAATGGCGGCAAAATCAATTTTATAGACACCCCCGGCTTTTTTGATTTTTACGGTGAGGTGCATCAAGCACTTGCGGTAGCAGATGTGGCTTTAATTGTTGTCAATGCAAAAAGCGGTGTAGAAGTTGGAACAGAAAAAGCGTGGGAATACGCCACAGCGGCGGGCTTGCCAAAAATGATTTTCATCAACGGCATGGACGACGAGAATGTAGACTTTGACAAAATCATTGACGAGCTTAAAGAAAAATTCGGCAAATGCATTGCACCCATCCAAACCCCCATTTATGAGGGCAGAACCTTCATGGGCTACGTAAACGCAATAAAAATGGCTGGGCGTAAATACGGCAAAGACGGCGTTGACGAAATTCCGATACCAGCCGACATTTTGCCAAAAGCAGAGCAAAAGCATAAGCAAATAGAAGAAGCCGTGGCAGAAACCAGCGACGAGCTTATGGAAAAATTCTTTAATGAAGAGCCTTTTACTAGAGATGAGCTTTATGTTGGTTTAACGGCAGGTATTGCCGCTGCTGATGTTACTCCTGTTATGCTTGGCTCTGCTGTAAACCTGCAGGGTGTCGGCGTTTTGATGGACAATATTTCCGACTTTTGCCCACCTGCGTCAAAATGTAAAAAAGCCCTTGGCGCAACTGACCTTAAGGGCGAGCCGAAAGAGCTTGAATGTTGTAACGAAAATGCCCCGCCAGTGGCATTTGTTTTTAAAACTGTTGCAGACAGCTTTGGACGTTTGTCCGTTTTCCGTGTTATAAGCGGTGTTTTGAAAAAAGACACTCCTCTTTATAACGCCAACAAAGAGCAAACTGAAAAAATCAGCCAGCTTTTTGTTATCCGCGGCAAAGAGCAAATTGCTGTGGATGAAATTAAAGCAGGGGACATTGGTGCGCTCGCAAAGCTAAACAACACGTCCACAAGCGACACCCTTTGCACAAAAGACAATGCGTATCTTTTGCCTGCAATTAATTTCCCAAAACCGCTTTACAGCCAAGGTATTATCCCTAAAAACAAGGGCGACGAGGACAAGATTTCTCAAGCCATTGCCCGCTTTTTGGAAGAGGACAAAACCCTCTCTTTCAAAGTTGACCCAGAAACCAAACAATCCGTTATCAGCGGCATGGGCGACAACCACCTTGACATTATCACAAACAAAATGAAAAACCGCAATAAAATTGAAGTAGAGCTTACTCCCCTTGTTATTCCTTACCGTGAAATGATAAAAGGCAAGTCAGACGTACAAGGCAGGCACAAAAAGCAGTCCGGCGGTGCTGGTCAATTTGGTGATGTTAAAATGAAATTTGAGCCAAGCGGTGACTTGACACAAGCCTATATTTTTGAACAGCAAATTTTTGGCGGCTCTGTTCCGCGTAATTTTTGGCCTGCTGTTGAAAAAGGTGTGCGTGAAAGCTGCTTAAAAGGGCCTCTTGCGGGCTATCCTGTTGTGGGCTTAAAAGCCATTTTATATGATGGCTCTTACCACGCAGTAGACTCCAACGAGCTTTCCTTTATGCTTGCGGCTCAAATAGCGTTTAGAGAAGGCTTTATGAAAGCAAAACCCGTCATCCTTGAACCAATTATGAAAGCCGAAATTTCTGTGCCTGACGAGTACACGGGCGATATTATCGGCGACATCAACAAACGTGGTGGCAGAGTTTTAGGTATGGACAAAGTTGGCACAAAAACAATCATATCTGCCCAAGCACCTTTTGCAAAAATGGCGCAATATTCCATAGAGCTTCGCTCCCTTACTCAAGGGCGTGGTGAATACACAATGGAATTTGACAGCTACGAAGAAGCAAGTGCGGAAACCACTCAAAAAGTTATTGAAGCAAATAAATAAAACATACAAAAAGTGTAGGGCGGCTAATGGTCGCCCTGTGCAATTTATTGCTTAGAGCCTGTCTAATATCTCGCTTTCGCCAGATTTTTGTGCGTTTTTTTCTCTGGCGAGAAGGAGGGTTCCCAACATACCCATAGGTATGTTGGGGTTCTTCCGACGAAGTCCAGAGGAAAAATAAGCCAAAAAGATGGTGGAATGGAGATATTAGACAGGCTCTCAAAGGAGGTTGTATGCCGCACCGTAAATTACTTATTGCTTTGAGCATCTTCAACTCAATAGTAAACACGACATATTTGGTTAGATTTTTTGGGGTGCTTCCGCCTGAAGACGTTGTTTATGGGTATGTTCCGTGGTTTATGTCCTTTGCATTGCCCAATATTGTCTTTACTTTGCTATCATGGCTTTTAGTATTCGCATTGCTAAAAAAATATGACACATTAGCGGTGTTAGTGGGATTGTTAAACGCTGGCGGCTTGATTTTTCATGCGTTAAATGGCTTAATGTTTGGCTTTAATACAGGTTCTTTTAAAGAGCTGACAACATTTAATGCAATATTTGAAATCGTAGTTTATGTGTATGGTCTGTCTTTAGCCGCATTTTACATCACGCAATTCCGAAAGGTTATTTCAAGAAATATTGCTCAAAAATAAAAGAAGCAGAGGGCGATTTTAATGTTTAATCTTATCCTAATAGGCGGAAACAGAGTACGCTAACAATACAACTGCCAGTTTGTAGCCTGTCTTATTGACAGGCTTGTTGTTGTATGAAATAATATGTCTATTAGGGAGAGAAAAGCAATGATAATAGATAATCTCTTAATTAAGTACTATTTGAAAAATGTAATGTTTATAAACGGAACGCCTTATGCAGGAAAATCCACAATGGTAAAGATGCTTGCGGACAAATATGACCTCGTACATTGCGGCGAAAATTACGACTGTGTGCCCAAAGGCATTATCACACCCAAGACCCATCCCAACCTTTGCTATTTCCAAACCATGAAGGATTGGCAAGAATTTATTAGCAGAACACCCAAAGAACATGCGGACTGGATTGACGGCACAACAAAAGAGTTAGTGGAATTTGAAATAATGTATCTTATCAACGTTTCACAAACAAAAAAGACCATTGTAGATACAAACTTACCTCCTGATGTTTTACGTGAAATTGCAGATTACAACCAAGTGGCTATAATGCTGTCGCCGCAGTCTATGTCCGTTGACCACTTCTTTGACCGCGATGACCCCGACAAGGCTTTTATCAAAGAGCAAATAATGAAGCATCCCGACCCAAATTGGGCGATGGAAAACTATCTCTCTTGCATTGCTGGCTACAACAAAGCAATTTATGACGGCTTTGCTAACAGCGGTTTCTTCACAATAATGCGCAAAGATGTTGCAACTGACACAAAATTGGAAACAGCGGAAATACTTGCAAAACATTTTGGATTACACTAATCCTGATTAAAACTTAATTTTGATGAAGTTAGGTGGTGATTGTTATTTTTGATGTGATAGAGAGCTTGCCAAGCCCTGCCAAAATGAAGGATATTCTACCTGCAAAAATGCTTAATAGCGAGGAAATTGCAGATATTATTCAAGGTAAAAGCGACAGGTTTTTACTAATTGTCGGGCCTTGCTCTGCTAACGACCCTGCAGCTGTTTTGGAATATGCTCATCTTTTATCGGAAGTTGCAAAATCCATCGCAGACAAAATAACCGTTGTGATGCGGGTTTACACCGCAAAGCCACGCTCTGCCACACAAGGATATATGGGGCTTGTACACGAAAAAGGCGGGCTTTTTGCCGCCCGAAAACTTCATATTGATGTGTTGACCCAAACAAGGCTGCCAACTGCAGATGAAATGCTCTACCCTGCCTTGTTGCCGTATTTTGATGATGTGGTAAGCTATTTTGCAGTAGGCGCAAGAAGTGTTGAAAACCAAGAGCATAAGCTGGCGGCAAGTGCAATGACCGCTCCTGTCGGCATTAAAAATCCGCTTTCAGGATGCTTAAAAACCCTTGAAACAGCAGTTTTGGCAGCACGCACACCTCATAAATTTATCCACAGCAATGCATTTATACAATCCGCTGGAAACCCGCTGGCACACGGAATTTTGCGTGGCGGCACTTCCCCAAACTACAATCAAGCCCATATGCTTAATATACCTTTGATAATAGATGCAAGCCACGGAAATTCAAACAAAAATCCCGAAGTACAAGTAGATGTTGCTATGAACACCCTTGATATGCGCAAAAAAAATCCCCACATCAAGGGTTTGATGTTGGAGAGTTTTATTAAAGGCGGTAGAGGCAATGAATTTGGAATGTCTGTAACCGACCCATGCCTTTCATGGAAAAAAACCCACAAACTGATATTTGAAATATACGAAAATCTGTGTAAATGCTTATAATCCAATAGGAAATTTCAAAATACAGTTGAAATTTTAAGCAAATGTTGGTATACTACAAAGTAATAGAAATTTTGAAAATGGCAAAGAAAGGGCTTGAAAATTATGATGATTTGTGCCACAATTTTTAAGCAAGCAATCAACCTTAAACCACCTCTTACGCACTCAAAAAAATTCACAGAGAAAACTGGTCAGTTAGCTTGTAGCACAAATATGAATCTCGGGGGAGTTTTTTATGAATCAATCAAGAAAACCATTACCACTACCCAGACCTTTACATGGAGCATTATCAAGATAGTGAACTTTACCAACATTGCCTTGAAGTACAAAGTATCGCCGAAACAAGACTTAAAGGCATGATGAAGCAATTTGAATTACACAACCCACCACCCAATCGCAACACAAACGGACTGGCATGGGCTACTCATATGGGTATACTTAAACGGCTCCATAGAAGAAATCATATTCACAGAACTGATTTACGAATAGCCTCAAGCAAAAACGGACACTTGGTTTATGTGTCCGTTTTTGCTTGAGGCTATTCGTAAGAGAGTTTATATACACTACGACAAAACACTATCGGTTTCGGAGTCGATGAATTTTGACTGCCTCGGTCTTCTTCCTGTAACAAAAAGATACGATATTAGAAGCAAAAATCACTGCCAACCCAAAAAGCAATATATGATTTATATGCAAAGTAAAATTAATAGGAGTCACAGTCGAAATCCTGCCTCTTGTGTAATGAAAAATGACAGTCCTTGTATGCGCTCTCTCCGCTTCTCTTTCTGGAACTATAAACCAATCACGTTGGTAGCTAGGAGGAATGTCTATCGGTTCAACAAAAAGTCTATATCTGTTAAAAAAGAAAGACCTTGCAAGAATGTAAACGGTGTGATAACCTTCTTCACTTTCAAACGTAAACAACAATGCCCTATTATCTGAGTCACGGTTTATCGTTGCATCTGCAAAAAATCTGTTGATATTAGCAGACGAAAAAGGATGCCTGCTAATATCAACGATTAGAATTACAAAGAAAGCTACACAAGCGGTAATCAACAAGATAATAAAACTTATTTTAACTTGTTGCCAGTAGGTTTTATAAGTGTTCATCAATTCCACCCCACACTGATTGTATCCTATTATTGAGGTTGCTTCAATAATTTTTATCACAAATTTTATTTTTATTTTTGAAAAAGTTCTTGACAAAGTTTTAGAATAGGTTTATACTAAATGAGAATTATTCTCGTAAAGGTGGTGAGTTAAGATGTCAACAGCGACAAGGCGCAATACTGCACAAAGAAAAATTATTATGGATACCATACAAAATTTTGACGCACACCCCACAGCAGAGGAGCTTTTTTGCGAAATTGTAAAAGGACATCCCATCGTGGGGAAGTCTACAGTATACCGCAATTTACGCCAACTGAGCGATGATAATATCGTGGCGCAATTTACAGTAGGCGGTGTTGTTCGCTACGACAAAAGAACTTGCAGACACTACCACTTTGTTTGCGAGTTGTGCTCAAAGATTTTTGACATAGAGCTTGACGGTAGCGAGAGTTTTAATGACGCAATTTTAAACAAATACGGACTAAATGTGAAGCGTCATGAAATTGAATTTTTTGGGACTTGCTTTGGGTGTAGCTCATCTGATACAATATAGGTAACTGGGACGAATCAAGTCCTAAAATATATAATATAGGAGGACAAAATCATGTCTGAATTAAAAGGTACAAAAACTGAAAAGAATTTGTGGGAAGCATTTGCAGGCGAGTCAATGGCTCGTAACAAGTATACATATTGGGCGCAAATTGCTAGAAAAGACGGCTACGAACAAATTGCCGAATTGTTTGAAGAAACTGCCCACAATGAGATGCATCATGCAAAAATTTGGTTTAAACTTGCTATTGGCGGCGAATTTGGCGACACTGCAGAAAATTTGAAAAAAGCAGCCGAAGGCGAAAATGAAGAGTGGACCGAAATGTACAAGCGCATGGCAGAAGAAGCCCGCGAAGAAGGTTTTACCAAAATAGCCGGCTTATTTGAGCGTGTTGGTAAAATTGAAAAAGAGCACGAAGAAAGATACCTTGCTCTTTTGGACAATGTTAAAAATGACAAAGTATTTAGCAAAGCCCAAAAAGAAGCATGGATTTGCAGAGAATGCGGTCACATCCACGACGGCGAACATGCCCCTGGTGCTTGCCCTGTATGCATGTTCCCGAAATCTCACTTTGAACTTCGTGCAGTAAATTACTAAAATTAACATAAACCCTTCAAGGCGCACTCTTGAAGGGTTTTTTATTTCAAAAGGCA
>Ga0136643_10007351_pt1 | contig 15922 bp, 7 predicted proteins | sample TergutLab28metaG_FD_96883 | JGI IMG/M metagenome (GOLD analysis project Ga0136643, IMG submission 96883) | Labiotermes labralis P1 segment gut microbial communities from Petit-Saut dam, French Guiana - Lab288 P1 (version 3) (version 3) | ecosystem: Host-associated > Arthropoda: Insects >... | reverse complement strand
GGGTTGGCCCAGGATAGGGACAGGTGGCGGACGCTTGTGAGTGCGGTAATGAACCTTCGGGTTCCGTGAAATGCGGGGAATTTCTTGACTAGCTGCAAACCATTTAGCTTCTCAAGAAGGACTATGCACCATGGAGTAAGTAAGTAAGTAAGTTAGTTTGTAGTGGAATTTTTCTGGTAAACGTCCTGTGGTTTCATACTGGATATTTCGACATGAAGGTTTTCCGTGTCACTGTACAACACATTCCCTGTTCAAATTGTAGTTCGTGGCTTTACATGTCTTTGGTGAAGACGCCTAAAAAATAGTGTAACAACGGTAGCTGCTGTAATTTCAAACAAAGCAGTTGATGTATTCTGTACGGTAGGCAGTATATTGTCAGATTGATATTACTATCTTGATTATTGTCAAAGTTATGTTGGTATCCTTATTTTATGTGTGTATTATTATCAGAAAAATCAGAGTCTTTCTGTGTGGGAGATCTGTGAAGGGAACCTGGAGGGAGGGCTCCCTTGTTGGGGACCCTGAAGGGTATGTAGAAAGGTCTCTGTAGAATGGCGTCTCTTTCCATAGGGGCCCCAATGGTACCGAGGGGAACCTGTGCCTTGGAGGGAGGCTCGTATACCGGGGACTTTGAAAGGTGGTTGAAGGAGGACTCCTTTACTGGGGAACCCTAAGGTATGTTAAGTAAGGCTCGGAAATTGGCGTCTATTTCCGTAGGGGCCCTTTTTGGGGGGGGGACATGGATGGGCGTTTCTTTCTTGGGGGTCTTCTTATTAGAGGAATATTTATTACGTTTTTTCTTTTAGAGTTATGCAAAATGCCCCGTAGACGAGTATCTCTCTCCTTAGGGGCCCCGCTGGGGAACCTGGCGGGGGTTTGTTTGCTGGAACTTTTGAGAGAAAAGAAATAGTATATAGTAAATAATTAAAAGTATATATATATATATATATATAATAGTATAGCTGGGTTCCTTTCCTGGACCCAGCGTTCATTGGGATATCAAGTCTGGGGGCCATCTGGAACTTTTACTAAGGAGCAGGGCTCTTGTGAGTTGATATGAGATTGTGGGGAACAAAGGGCCCGTCTATAAGGCCTAGGTGCATCGGGAACGTAAGAGCTCGAACCCAATGTTAATCTATCTATCTATATCCATCTATCTATCTCTCTGTCTGTCTGTATATCTATCTATCTATATCTGTCTGTCTGTCCTATCAGAAAATATTTTAATAATTTTTTAATATGTCCATTACGATTTATTTAATATTTAAGTTAGATTTTTCCCTTGCCCACAATGCATTTCACTGGTAAAAACTCCAGCTTAACGCCCTTGAACGTTGAATAATGGTAACCTGGCCCACAACTCGCGAGACGAAGTCTGTGCGATACGATTACTCTAGTCATTACCATGTTTGTTTGATTTTTAACCCTTCGGTGTACTTTGGGTGCAGCGGAACTTTCCACCCGTTCGGGTAACGTTAGTCTTTGTAACTCCCTTAGCGGACTGCTTCACCCTTGAAGATGGGACCGGCAGGTTGTCCTGAAACCTTGGTGACAAACTACCGATATACGTCGGGTTAATTCCCAGAAGATCGAAGATTTAAATCCCGGATGAATTCAAATTAAATTCATAGGGGCCGAAGTGGCACAGGAACAGGTTTTTCTACCTTCTTTGGATTTCCCCCGCTGATCACAATTCCACTATTATTTCTTATTGCCATGACGTACATGGTAGTCCTCACCAGGCGTCTCGTTCTGACACGAAACCTGGCCGTTTGCGAAGTAAAAAATAGTTATCGTTATTGCTTAATGTTTGTCTGGTAAGATATTAATGTGAAGGTAAATCGGAATTATGGTTTTTGTCCACTGTTTGGTGTCCAGCCACTTATCTTCTTGGCCTGTCACCAAAATTAGTGTACTTGAATTTAGTCGGTCATGCCAGAATATTTTTGCACCTGTAGCTACTAGTTGAATACACGCCAAGGAAAACTTAACGTAAGTGCTATTTCAGATCGCACTGCTTGTCTCTTTGCTGGAATGACTTCAGACAGTCGCTTTCGGTCCTTACACAAATGTCATCGTGTTTAATACTAATGAAATAGGTTCGGTTCTATTCCTGACCTAAGAAATTAAAATGCTTCTTGATAGTTTGTTATGGCAGTTCAGTAAAGAGGCGTGGACGCAGACTTTGTGTCAGTATTGAAGTGTAGGTATTTTTCTCTTTACCTCCACATGTGAATGACTTTATGGCCCTCCTAGGTTTCTGCGTAGTGTACGAAGGCGGCCTGCGGCGACAATGCCTATTTATTTTTAAAGACCGTGAAGTTGCAAAACATTTCGAACCTTTCCTTCACTCTTACCGGGCGACTACGCCGTATTTTGGAGTGTAGTAGATTTGTACTCTCCTTTGCCTACGTTTTATACGTCTTTCTTAGGGTCAGCCGCTGTAATGCAGCAGTTTTTCAGGTTTGCAAAATTTTTTACTGCATGTGGTAACTCTACGAGGCTTATTTAAGCTAAGTAAAATATATTTAAATTAAGTCGGTATAGGTAAACACCTAATATATTTCCTGTCTGATGCAAGGCTATACACTATTCACATTCCGTGTGGAATTTGTAAGTTTAGTGCTTGAAGACCTGCTGGAAATTCACGGGACATACCAGCTTTTGGTCTGTGCGGGCATATCGGCTTCTGGGCTGTGCGGCAAATCGGCTGGTCAGTGGGAAATCGGCTTCTGGTCTGTGGGACAAATTGGCTGATCTGAGGGACAAATCGGCTTCTGGTCTGTTGGGGGAGATCGGCTTATATGTGGGAAATATCGGCTTCTGGTCTGTGGGGTAGATCGGCTTCTGGTCTGTGGGACAAATCGACTTCTGGTTTGCTGGGGGAGTCGGCTGATCTGTGGAACAAATCGGCTTCTGGTCTGTTGGGGGAGATCGGCTTATATGTGGGACATATCGGCTTCTGGTCTGTGGGACAAATTGGCTGATCTGAGGGACAAATCGGCTTCTGGTCTGTTGGGGGAGATCGGCTTATATGTGGGACATATCGGCTTCTGGTCGTTGGGATAGATCGGCTTCTGGTCTGTGGGACAAATCGACTTCTGGTTTGCTGGGGGAGTCGGCTGATCTGTGGGACAAATCGGCTTCTAATCTGTGGGGCAAATCTGTTTCTGGTCAGCGGGACAAATCGGCTTCTGGTCTGTGGGAAGAAGCAGCTTCTGGTCAGTGATTATTCTCCTAATTTGCTGGGCAAAAAAGTAAATACCAAAAAAAAAAAGAAGGTTCTTCGCATTGATAGTAGCAATGGTGATTTGGAAATAATCTCACCGCAGTATGAGTGGGCGTACACACTGTGCTATCGTATAAGAATCACGTACAGAGTGGACATACGGCTGTTAGGACAGCTAACAGATTCTTCGAAAATGTGGCAAAGTTAATTATGTGAGAATGAGAGCAAGAAATCATAATTGCAGTACATTCACGATGAAGGTAATAGCAGATTAAATGCAGAGTATGCTTGGAACTGATTGCTGTCTAGCGATCTATGGTAGAAAAATTAAAATATAAGGTTGCACTTCTACTTGCTTGGGATTTGAAACTTAATGTGTCTCCCTAAGGGGATAATAACGTGGATTTGGGTGTGTTTGAGAATAATGTGCTGAGGATAACATTTGGAGAACGAGAAAAACAGAGAAATAAGTAAGAAGATTTGGGAATGACGAGGTTTATAATTGGTACTCTTCATGAAATATTACTGGTGTGATCAGATCACTGGCATGCTAGTTCCTTTCTTGCTGTGAGCGCCATTGGCTGTCGGGCAGAATTCGAATGAGACGTAGCATATTTTTATGGTCATTATAAAGAAACTTAAAGGATACGAACAGGCCAAGGGAAAAACTGGACGTATCACTTGGCCGTGACGAAAGGAGGTGAGGCCTACTGCAGTTAACATAAGGTTTATCGGTTTATAGTCCATGAACAGTTCTAATTACGTTATTATATACATTACACGTACTGAGCATTAAGATTTGTTATCAGGCATGGGGCAAGAATGCTGACTTAAACTGAAGGATAAGAGCTCCTGGTTCGCTTTCTTCTACTAATATAGTCTTAGAAAAAAAATACAGGCAATTTACGTGCAGTGCAGCATTGAGGCGCGTTCGTGAAATCATTATTGCAATGAAAAACCGATAATTATAAGACAAATTGTATGAGTCTGTAGCCTTAGTTATCAACAAGCAAAGCGCTTGCGCCATATTGTCATCTGTGGTCTGTCTGGTTCTACCATATTTTTCCACGTTATCTCATAAAGGCACGTTTTTCGAAACAAGTGCTTGAACATACTGGGGTGCTGATAAGTCCTTAGCCTGACCAGGATGGAAACATGTCAGGGACGCGCGCGATTTCGAAAAACAAATCGAGATGCGAGCTGTCATCAAGTTTCTTTTCCTGCAAGGCAAGGCGCCGAAGGAAATTCACGCAATTTCTGACAGAAACATTAGTGTGTTTCCTTCCTGGTCCGGTTAAGGATCTATCAGCACCCCTGCAAAATGTGTGTTTGATTTTTATCTATAATTTTTGTCTGAAACATTGCTCATTCTAGGAAGAATTCAGCGACGTATGATCGTAAATGTACGCGGGTTCTTCATGTGAAGTGCCCGTTATTCGTGTCAGATTTTAATGAAACTTGAAATTTCTCAACCGAATTTCAAAAAAGCTTCGCATATCAAATTTCATGAAAATCCATCCAGTGGGAGCCGAGTTGTTCCATGCGAGAAGACAGACAGACAGGCATGACGAAGCTAAAAGTTGCTTTTGACAATTTTGCGAAGGCCCCTAAAGTACAGGATGTACTAAGAGCGCATGTGACACTTACCGTGAATTCAGAAACGATGAAACAGATGGAACACTGGGCCAGTGTAACTGATTCACTGACAGAGTAACTGTCTAACTGGATAAATGACTAAGTAACTCATCAACTACCTAACTAATTAACTTCGTAGAGAAATCTTTTTTGAGAAGCTAATAATATTCAGGACAAAAGAGCATTGGCCCTTCGGATGAAGTCACCATGATCATTCGAAAGTCTGTAACTGTTTACTAGTCTATACGGCGTAATATCCCAGAAGGACTAGTATATAGTTTCTATGTATCTTGTAACGCCTTGAACGGAATAGTCCAAAGTACAGCGTCTAAAAGCAGGACTTTGATCAACCCACGATATCTGTTGGTGCTTGCAGACACGCTTATCGTCCTAGGTCAGGAATGGTATGGTAAAGCTTTTCACTGCCGGTCCCAGTGGCCGTGCGGTCTAAGGCGTAGGTCTGCGGCCGTTCGCCTGCTGAGGTTGTGGGTTCGAATCCCACCGGGGGCATGGACGTTTGTCTGTTGTGAGTGTTGTGTGTTGTCAGGTAGAGGTCTCTGCGATGGGCTGATCACTCGTCCAGAGGAATCCTACCGACTGTGGTGCGTCGTTGTGTGTGATCTAGAAACCCCGTGAATGAGGAGGCCATGGGCCACTGGGGGGCTGTCGCGCCAAAAGCAAAAGCTTTTCACTGACTGGTGCCAAAAAAAATACTTGCTACTTATCCACCGATGTGCAAGTTGAGCCAGTCGCCGTCTTTATTCAGGCGCAGTAAATGAAACAAATTCTGGCACTCGTTCGATTCCTGGCCGTTTTGAAACCGACAGTCGATATTTATTTGGCCTGTGATTTCAATTATCTTTCGCTAATGAACAGCAAACAGGACCGTTAGCCATTTTCCGGAAAATACTTTCCACGGAAAATCCTAGATATAAGTGTAGCTTATGATATATAATATAATTACTTTTTAGATATTCCAGTTCTGCTGCCGCTCGCCTGCTGCGATTGTGGGTTCGAATCCCACCGGGGGCATGGATGTTTGTCTCTTGTGAGTGTTATGTGTTGTCAGGTAGAGGTCTCTGCAACGGGCTGATCACTCGTCCAGAGGAGTCCTACCGAGTGTGGTGCGTCGTTGTGTGTGATCAAGAAACCTCAAGAATGAGGAGGCCATGGCCCGCGTTGGGCCGCAGCGCCAGGGATATATATATATATATTCCCGTAGGCCTGTTTTTAATACATTGTGACCGTTTCCAACAGCCATTTACATTCTACGAGGAGTCGTACACAATCGCAAAAGTTCTCCATCATTACACATGGATCTTGAGGTCAATCACATTTCTGAAGTCTACACGGGTTCGATTCCCGAAGCCTCCTTCTGTGACAGCCCGCTAAACTCCTCTTGTCGCCTTCGCTGTTTTAGGAAACGAAGCAAAACCTGTCACATGTGCCATCAGAACAGCACACAGGACAGTGTTAATCGCGTTTATTTGTTAGTTCGTACTACATGAACACAATGGAAACTTGGTTAATCGCAGACTGATGGCACTTTAATTATTTGCTTCTTTAGCGGCAATAGACACCAACTGACTGGAAGTGTTGAGATTTTTGCATATTAAACTTTTGACGCCGGAATTATTTTTTTAATTTTAGCACACCCTGTATATAAAATGTGAATAATACAGGAACCAAATACGTTAAAATTATGAAACAAACTGCATTTTGAATAGAAAAAACGGAGAGTATATACTATGTTTAAAACGTTCGGTACCTATATTTGTTGAATAAATATATAAAATGCAACTTTAGAGGTTAGCGGTGCGGTACGACCACTATAGTTGACGTTACGCGTCAAAAGGTTAACTTGACAGTACAGAGACTGCCTGATGAGCGGAGATCAGTGGCACGCTAATTGGAATGCAGTCCTTTTGCTTGCCTTCCATTGCCGTGTTTGAAGTTTTATACTTACGAAAATGTGACCTTATAATAAAGTAAATATGAAGCTGTCCTGTAACATGTCAAACAGGCGCTGACATTACATACATACATCTACCCATGCTCAACACCGGCGGTAGATGGGGTGGGTGTTAAACCGCATGCCCGGCCCACTTTACTCCCGGGGACTTTACTATAACCCCTATAATAAAAGCCAACAAGATGCATTGTTTCTCAACTTTATTTTGGTAACTCTACATGTTTCAGACAGACTTACTGTCCATCATCAGGAGTCTTAATACTGTATTCAAATACCTATTGCTGTGAATACAGTATTAACCTTTTGGCGCCGGAATTATTTTTTTTAATTTTAGCACACCTGTATATAAAATGTGAATAATACAGGAACCAAATACGTTAGAATTATGAAACGAACTGCATTTTGAAGAGAAAAAACGGAGATTATATACCGTGTTTAAAATATTCAGTACATATATTTGTTGAATAAATAAATAAATATCCACCTCCCATAGCAGTGTTTTTTCCTTGTTCTGCTTTTTCACTGTCGACCTATAAACACCTAACACGACAAACCCCTTCATACCACCCGCTAGACGAGACATAACTCATGTAAAATGGTGAATTGGGAACATTTTGTTATTCTTTTATCCACGTGTATCTCTGTATTACAAACTTCAGAGCAATAAACATTTTCAAAAACAAAATAAATATATAAAATGCAACATTTAGAGGTTAGCGGTGCGGTACGTCAACTATAGTTGACATTAGGCGTCAAAAGGTTAAGACTCCTGAGGATGGGCAGTAAATCTGTCCGAAACACGTAGATTTCTTTACCAAAATGAAGTTGAGAAATAGTGCATCTTGTTGGCTTTTATTATGAGAATATATCACGATGCACTGTCCTCTGAATGTCAAAACCCCGCCCAATAACGTAATACAATATAATTTGTAAACGGTGCATTCCCGACGTTTTCTTCGTAAATGTCTATTATTGCGAACAACAGAATAAGTTCTCGTGGCCAATAAAGGAACATAGGTCTTGTAATATGTTTTCTTTTGGGTAATTCCCCGGCGTCTGAGTTCTAGTAGCCGACGTTTCGGAACCCCTCTATCAGTTCCATCTTCATAGGCAGGTGGATGAAGTACTTCATCCACCTGCCTATGAAGATGGAACTGATAGAGGGGTTCCGAAACGTCGGCTACTAGAACTCAGACGCCGGGGAATTACCCAAAAGAAAACATATTACAAGACCTATGTTCCTTTATTGGCCACGAGAACTTATTCTGTTGTTCGCAATAATAGACATTTACGAAGAAAACGTCGGGAATGCACCGTTTACAAATTATATTGTATTACGTTATTGGGCGGGGTTTTGACATTCAGAGGACAGTGCATCGTGATATATTCTCATAATAAAAGCCAACAAGATGCACTATTTCTCAACTTCATTTTGGTAAAGAAATCTACGTGTTTCGGACAGATTTACTGCCCATCCTCAGGAGTCTTAACCTTTTGACGCCTAATGTCAACTATAGTTGACGTACCGCACCGCTAACCTCTAAATGTTGCATTTTATATATTTATTTTGTTTTTGAAAATGTTTATTGCTCTGAAGTTTGTAATACAGAGATACACGTGGATAAAAGAATAACAAAATGTTCCCAATTCACCATTTTACATGAGTTATGTCTCGTCTAGCGGGTGGTATGAAGGGGTTTGTCGTGTTAGGTGTTTATAGGTCGACAGTGAAAAAGCAGAACAAGGAAAAAACACTGCTATGGGAGGTGGATATTTATTTATTTATTCAACAAATATATGTACTGAATATTTTAAACACGGTATATAATCTCCGTTTTTTCTCTTCAAAATGCAGTTCGTTTCATAATTCTAACGTATTTGGTTCCTGTATTATTCACATTTTATATACAGGTGTGCTAAAATTAAAAAAAATAATTCCGGCGCCAAAAGGTTAATACTGTATTCACAGCAATAGGTATTTGAATACAGTATTAAGACTCCTGATGATGGACAGTAAGTCTGTCTGAAACATGTAGAGTTACCAAAATAAAGTTGAGAAACAATGCATCTTGTTGGCTTTTATTATAGGGGTTATAGTAAAGTCCCCGGGAGTAAAGTGGGCCGGGCATGCGGTTTAACACCCACCCCATCTACCGCCGGTGTTGAGCATGGGTAGATGTATGTATGTAATGTCAGCGCCTGTTTGACATGTTACAGGACAGCTTCATATTTACTTTATTATAAGGTCACATTTTCGTAAGTATAAAACTTCAAACACGGCAATGGAAGGCAAGCAAAAGGACTGCATTCCAATTAGCGTGCCACTGATCTCCGCTCATCAGGCAGTCTCTGTACTGTCAAGTTAACCTTTTGACGCGTAACGTCAACTATAGTGGTCGTACCGCACCGCTAACCTCTAAAGTTGCATTTTATATATTTATTCAACAAATATAGGTACCGAACGTTTTAAACATAGTATATACTCTCCGTTTTTTCTATTCAAAATGCAGTTTGTTTCATAATTTTAACGTATTTGGTTCCTGTATTATTCACATTTTATATACAGGGTGTGCTAAAATTAAAAAAATAATTCCGGCGTCAAAAGTTTAATATGCAAAAATCTCAACACTTCCAGTCAGTTGGTGTCTATTGCCGCTAAAGAAGCAAATAATTAAAGTGCCATCAGTCTGCGATTAACCAAGTTTCCATTGTGTTCATGTAGTACGAACTAACAAATAAACGCGATTAACACTGTCCTGTGTGCTGTTCTGATGGCACATGTGACAGGTTTTGCTTCGTTTCCTAAAACAGCGAAGGCGACAAGAGGAGTTTAGCGGGCTGTCACAGAAGGAGGCTTCGGGAATCGAACCCGTGTAGACTTCAGAAATGTGATTGACCTCAAGATCCATGTGTAATGATGGAGAACTTTTGCGATTGTGTACGACTCCTCGTAGAATGTAAATGGCTGTTGGAAACGGTCACAATGTATTAAAAACAGGCCTACGGGAATATATATATATATATCCCTGGCGCTGCGGCCCAACGCGGGCCATGGCCTCCTCATTCTTGAGGTTTCTTGATCACACACAACGACGCACCACACTCGGTAGGACTCCTCTGGACGAGTGATCAGCCCGTTGCAGAGACCTCTACCTGACAACACATAACACTCACAAGAGACAAACATCCATGCCCCCGGTGGGATTCGAACCCACAATCGCAGCAGGCGAGCGGCAGCAGAACTGGAATATCTAAAAAGTAATTATATTATATATCATAAGCTACACTTATATCTAGGATTTTCCGTGGAAAGTATTTTCCGGAAAATGGCTAACGGTCCTGTTTGCTGTTCATTAGCGAAAGATAATTGAAATCACAGGCCAAATAAATATCGACTGTCGGTTTCAAAACGGCCAGGAATCGAACGAGTGCCAGAATTTGTTTCATTTACTGCGCCTGAATAAAGACGGCGACTGGCTCAACTTGCACATCGGTGGATAAGTAGCAAGTATTTTTTTTGGCACCAGTCAGTGAAAAGCTTTTGCTTTTGGCGCGACAGCCCCCCAGTGGCCCATGGCCTCCTCATTCACGGGGTTTCTAGATCACACACAACGACGCACCACAGTCGGTAGGATTCCTCTGGACGAGTGATCAGCCCATCGCAGAGACCTCTACCTGACAACACACAACACTCACAACAGACAAACGTCCATGCCCCCGGTGGGATTCGAACCCACAACCTCAGCAGGCGAACGGCCGCAGACCTACGCCTTAGACCGCACGGCCACTGGGACCGGCAGTGAAAAGCTTTACCATACCATTCCTGACCTAGGACGATAAGCGTGTCTGCAAGCACCAACAGATATCGTGGGTTGATCAAAGTCCTGCTTTTAGACGCTGTACTTTGGACTATTCCGTTCAAGGCGTTACAAGATACATAGAAACTATATACTAGTCCTTCTGGGATATTACGCCGTATAGACTAGTAAACAGTTACAGACTTTCGAATGATCATGGTGACTTCATCCGAAGGGCCAATGCTCTTTTGTCCTGAATATTATTAGCTTCTCAAAAAAGATTTCTCTACGAAGTTAATTAGTTAGGTAGTTGATGAGTTACTTAGTCATTTATCCAGTTAGACAGTTACTCTGTCAGTGAATCAGTTACACTGGCCCAGTGTTCCATCTGTTTCATCGTTTCTGAATTCACGGTAAGTGTCACATGCGCTCTTAGTACATCCTGTACTTTAGGGGCCTTCGCAAAATTGTCAAAAGCAACTTTTAGCTTCGTCATGCCTGTCTGTCTGTCTTCTCGCATGGAACAACTCGGCTCCCACTGGATGGATTTTCATGAAATTTGATATGCGAAGCTTTTTTGAAATTCGGTTGAGAAATTTCAAGTTTCATTAAAATCTGACACGAATAACGGGCACTTCACATGAAGAACCCGCGTACATTTACGATCATACGTCGCTGAATTCTTCCTAGAATGAGCAATGTTTCAGACAAAAATTATAGATAAAAATCAAACACACATTTTGCAGGGGTGCTGATAGATCCTTAACCGGACCAGGAAGGAAACACACTAATGTTTCTGTCAGAAATTGCGTGAATTTCCTTCGGCGCCTTGCCTTGCAGGAAAAGAAACTTGATGACAGCTCGCATCTCGATTTGTTTTTCGAAATCGCGCGCGTCCCTGACATGTTTCCATCCTGGTCAGGCTAAGGACTTATCAGCACCCCAGTATGTTCAAGCACTTGTTTCGAAAAACGTGCCTTTATGAGATAACGTGGAAAAATATGGTAGAACCAGACAGACCACAGATGACAATATGGCGCAAGCGCTTTGCTTGTTGATAACTAAGGCTACAGACTCATACAATTTGTCTTATAATTATCGGTTTTTCATTGCAATAATGATTTCACGAACGCGCCTCAATGCTGCACTGCACGTAAATTGCCTGTATTTTTTTTCTAAGACTATATTAGTAGAAGAAAGCGAACCAGGAGCTCTTATCCTTCAGTTTAAGTCAGCATTCTTGCCCCATGCCTGATAACAAATCTTAATGCTCAGTACGTGTAATGTATATAATAACGTAATTAGAACTGTTCATGGACTATAAACCGATAAACCTTATGTTAACTGCAGTAGGCCTCACCTCCTTTCGTCACGGCCAAGTGATACGTCCAGTTTTTCCCTTGGCCTGTTCGTATCCTTTAAGTTTCTTTATAATGACCATAAAAATATGCTACGTCTCATTCGAATTCTGCCCGACAGCCAATGGCGCTCACAGCAAGAAAGGAACTAGCATGCCAGTGATCTGATCACACCAGTAATATTTCATGAAGAGTACCAATTATAAACCTCGTCATTCCCAAATCTTCTTACTTATTTCTCTGTTTTTCTCGTTCTCCAAATGTTATCCTCAGCACATTATTCTCAAACACACCCAAATCCACGTTATTATCCCCTTAGGGAGACACATTAAGTTTCAAATCCCAAGCAAGTAGAAGTGCAACCTTATATTTTAATTTTTCTACCATAGATCGCTAGACAGCAATCAGTTCCAAGCATACTCTGCATTTAATCTGCTATTACCTTCATCGTGAATGTACTGCAATTATGATTTCTTGCTCTCATTCTCACATAATTAACTTTGCCACATTTTCGAAGAATCTGTTAGCTGTCCTAACAGCCGTATGTCCACTCTGTACGTGATTCTTATACGATAGCACAGTGTGTACGCCCACTCATACTGCGGTGAGATTATTTCCAAATCACCATTGCTACTATCAATGCGAAGAACCTTCTTTTTTTTTTTGGTATTTACTTTTTTGCCCAGCAAATTAGGAGAATAATCACTGACCAGAAGCTGCTTCTTCCCACAGACCAGAAGCCGATTTGTCCCGCTGACCAGAAACAGATTTGCCCCACAGATTAGAAGCCGATTTGTCCCACAGATCAGCCGACTCCCCCAGCAAACCAGAAGTCGATTTGTCCCACAGACCAGAAGCCGATCTATCCCAACGACCAGAAGCCGATATGTCCCACATATAAGCCGATCTCCCCCAACAGACCAGAAGCCGATTTGTCCCTCAGATCAGCCAATTTGTCCCACAGACCAGAAGCCGATATGTCCCACATATAAGCCGATCTCCCCCAACAGACCAGAAGCCGATTTGTTCCACAGATCAGCCGACTCCCCCAGCAAACCAGAAGTCGATTTGTCCCACAGACCAGAAGCCGATCTACCCCACAGACCAGAAGCCGATATTTCCCACATATAAGCCGATCTCCCCCAACAGACCAGAAGCCGATTTGTCCCTCAGATCAGCCAATTTGTCCCACAGACCAGAAGCCGATTTCCCACTGACCAGCCGATTTGCCGCACAGCCCAGAAGCCGATATGCCCGCACAGACCAAAAGCTGGTATGTCCCGTGAATTTCCAGCAGGTCTTCAAGCACTAAACTTACAAATTCCACACGGAATGTGAATAGTGTATAGCCTTGCATCAGACAGGAAATATATTAGGTGTTTACCTATACCGACTTAATTTAAATATATTTTACTTAGCTTAAATAAGCCTCGTAGAGTTACCACATGCAGTAAAAAATTTTGCAAACCTGAAAAACTGCTGCATTACAGCGGCTGACCCTAAGAAAGACGTATAAAACGTAGGCAAAGGAGAGTACAAATCTACTACACTCCAAAATACGGCGTAGTCGCCCGGTAAGAGTGAAGGAAAGGTTCGAAATGTTTTGCAACTTCACGGTCTTTAAAAATAAATAGGCATTGTCGCCGCAGGCCGCCTTCGTACACTACGCAGAAACCTAGGAGGGCCATAAAGTCATTCACATGTGGAGGTAAAGAGAAAAATACCTACACTTCAATACTGACACAAAGTCTGCGTCCACGCCTCTTTACTGAACTGCCATAACAAACTATCAAGAAGCATTTTAATTTCTTAGGTCAGGAATAGAACCGAACCTATTTCATTAGTATTAAACACGATGACATTTGTGTAAGGACCGAAAGCGACTGTCTGAAGTCATTCCAGCAAAGAGACAAGCAGTGCGATCTGAAATAGCACTTACGTTAAGTTTTCCTTGGCGTGTATTCAACTAGTAGCTACAGGTGCAAAAATATTCTGGCATGACCGACTAAATTCAAGTACACTAATTTTGGTGACAGGCCAAGAAGATAAGTGGCTGGACACCAAACAGTGGACAAAAACCATAATTCCGATTTACCTTCACATTAATATCTTACCAGACAAACATTAAGCAATAACGATAACTATTTTTTACTTCGCAAACGGCCAGGTTTCGTGTCAGAACGAGACGCCTGGTGAGGACTACCATGTACGTCATGGCAATAAGAAATAATAGTGGAATTGTGATCAGCGGGGGAAATCCAAAGAAGGTAGAAAAACCTGTTCCTGTGCCACTTCGGCCCCTATGAATTTAATTTGAATTCATCCGGGATTTAAATCTTCGATCTTCTGGGAATTAACCCGACGTATATCGGTAGTTTGTCACCAAGGTTTCAGGACAACCTGCCGGTCCCATCTTCAAGGGTGAAGCAGTCCGCTAAGGGAGTTACAAAGACTAACGTTACCCGAACGGGTGGAAAGTTCCGCTGCACCCAAAGTACACCGAAGGGTTAAAAATCAAACAAACATGGTAATGACTAGAGTAATCGTATCGCACAGACTTCGTCTCGCGAGTTGTGGGCCAGGTTACCATTATTCAACGTTCAAGGGCGTTAAGCTGGAGTTTTTACCAGTGAAATGCATTGTGGGCAAGGGAAAAATCTAACTTAAATATTAAATAAATCGTAATGGACATATTAAAAAATTATTAAAATATTTTCTGATAGGACAGACAGACAGATATAGATAGATAGATATACAGACAGACAGAGAGATAGATAGATGGATATAGATAGATAGATTAACATTGGGTTCGAGCTCTTACGTTCCCGATGCACCTAGGCCTTATAGACGGGCCCTTTGTTCCCCACAATCTCATATCAACTCACAAGAGCCCTGCTCCTTAGTAAAAGTTCCAGATGGCCCCCAGACTTGATATCCCAATGAACGCTGGGTCCAGGAAAGGAACCCAGCTATACTATTATATATATATATATATATATACTTTTAATTATTTACTATATACTATTTCTTTTCTCTCAAAAGTTCCAGCAAACAAACCCCCGCCAGGTTCCCCAGCGGGGCCCCTAAGGAGAGAGATACTCGTCTACGGGGCATTTTGCATAACTCTAAAAGAAAAAACGTAATAAATATTCCTCTAATAAGAAGACCCCCAAGAAAGAAACGCCCATCCATGTCCCCCCCCCAAAAAGGGCCCCTACGGAAATAGACGCCAATTTCCGAGCCTTACTTAACATACCTTAGGGTTCCCCAGTAAAGGAGTCCTCCTTCAACCACCTTTCAAAGTCCCCGGTATACGAGCCTCCCTCCAAGGCACAGGTTCCCCTCGGTACCATTGGGGCCCCTATGGAAAGAGACGCCATTCTACAGAGACCTTTCTACATACCCTTCAGGGTCCCCAACAAGGGAGCCCTCCCTCCAGGTTCCCTTCACAGATCTCCCACACAGAAAGACTCTGATTTTTCTGATAATAATACACACATAAAATAAGGATACCAACATAACTTTGACAATAATCAAGATAGTAATATCAATCTGACAATATACTGCCTACCGTACAGAATACATCAACTGCTTTGTTTGAAATTACAGCAGCTACCGTTGTTACACTATTTTTTAGGCGTCTTCACCAAAGACATGTAAAGCCACGAACTACAATTTGAACAGGGAATGTGTTGTACAGTGACACGGAAAACCTTCATGTCGAAATATCCAGTATGAAACCACAGGACGTTTACCAGAAAAATTCCACTACAAACTAACTTACTTACTTACTTACTCCATGGTGCATAGTCCTTCTTGAGAAGCTAAATGGTTTGCAGCTAGTCAAGAAATTCCCCGCATTTCACGGAACCCGAAGGTTCATTACCGCACTCACAAGCGTCCGCCACCTGTCCCTATCCTGGGCCAACCC
>Ga0136643_10007350_pt1 | contig 15924 bp, 10 predicted proteins | sample TergutLab28metaG_FD_96883 | JGI IMG/M metagenome (GOLD analysis project Ga0136643, IMG submission 96883) | Labiotermes labralis P1 segment gut microbial communities from Petit-Saut dam, French Guiana - Lab288 P1 (version 3) (version 3) | ecosystem: Host-associated > Arthropoda: Insects >... | reverse complement strand
TCTCCTCTGCGATGCGGTCTCGGGTGACCGCGAGCGTGACGGTTGCCGGATCCGGGTGCGGATCCGTGGCGGGTGTGCGGATCTCCCGCGCGTGGTGGGTGCCGCGCGCCGCGGCGTGGCGGCAGCGGTCAGTCGCCGCTCCCGGCCCGGGCCCCGGGTGCCCGGCGGCGACACCGCAGCCAGAAGGCGGCCCCGGCGGCGAGCGCCAGGAAGGCGACGGCGAATCCGGCCACCGACCCGGCGACGAGCGGGGAGTTCGAGTGCCGGCGGGTGGACGCGGCGGTGGTGACGGTGCCGTCGCTGCCTTGTGCGGCAGGCCCGGTGGCGCCGGGCGATGCCGGGCCCGCGGCGCCGGGGACGGCGGGCTGCCCGGACGGAACCGGCGTGGCCGGCGTTCCGGCCGGGTTCGAGGGGCCGGGGGCGGCGGGTGTGCCGTTCGGGTCGGAACCCGGGTCCGTGCCGGTGGCGGTGGACGGGTCGGCGCCGGCGGCCTTCGTGCCGTCGCGGTAGGTCTCCGCGGAGGCGAACCGCAGCGAGCCGGTGAAGTCCTGCTCCCCCTTGCGGTCGAAGGCGCCCTTCAGGCACGTGACGGTGAAGGTGTACGTGCCGTGCAGTTTGGTGAACCCGGCGGTCATGGCGTAGTCGTGCATGGTGTAGGTCAGCGGGATCGACAGTCCGCCGCCGGGGGTCTTCGGGTACGTGGCGACCGGGGAGTTGCCGACGACGATCTGGCCGCCGTGCGGGAATCCGGCGCCGGCGACGCGGGCGATGACGTAGGTCGCGGAGCCCGGGCAGGGCGCGCCGGCGGTGAGCGTGATCGGCTGGGTGGAACTGCCGCGGCCGGGCGTGACGGTGAGCTGTCCCTCGGGCGTCGCGGCGGCGTGCGGAGCGCCGGACCACAGCACCGCGGCGGCCAGCGCCATCGCGGTCGGGGCCGCCGCGCGCGCACGGCCCGGCCGGCGCCAACCGGGCGTGCCGGAGCGGGCGATGTCCCGGCCGGCCCCGCCACGGCGGCGGCGCAGGAACCGCACGAGCAGCAGGACGGCGGCGACGAGCAGGACCAGCAGGGCGGCCAGCAGCGTCCACGGCACGGCCCAGAAGCCGGCCGAGGCGGTGGCGCGCGGCAGCACGGTCTGCTTCACGTCGCCGCGCACGGTCCCCGGGTCGGCGGTGACGGTCGTGGTGTCGCGCACCGTGGGGCGCACCCCGGTGGCGGCGGCGGTGATCACCAGCTTGGTGCCGGGCAGGAGTTCGGGGATGTCCCGGGGCTGGGCGACCTTGGCGGAGCCGCCGAACAGGTCGCGGATTTTCACCGTCTGATGGGCCGACAGCCGGACGTTGCCGGTGTTGTGCAGGGTGTACGTCACGGTGGCGGAAGCGGAGTCGAAGGGGTTCGCCGTGCCGTGGGCGGAGGTGTGCAGGTCCTCGACGGCGAGCCGCGGCGCGAGCCGGCCGGCCACCCGCAGGTAGACGCGGGCGCCGACGCGCTGGTCGACCTTGACCTTGTCGCCCTTGGCGTCGGTGCGCACTCCGGACAGGGACGCGACGATGCCGCCGGTGTGGTCGCCTGCCGAGGCGTTGGTGGGGACGGTCAGCGTGAACGGGACGATGACTCTGGCCCGGCCGGGCACCGTCACCTGGTGGGTGCCGAGCCTCACCCAGGCACCGGCGTCGGTGGACGTGCGGCCCGCCGCGAGGAGGTCGAAGCCGCCTTCGGTGGTGTTGATGGCGTCGGCGGCGTAGACGCGCAGGGTGAGGGGCCGGGCGCTGTAGTTCCAGACCGCGAGGTGGTCGCTGACGGCGGCGCCGGGCGTCACCCCGTAGGAGAAGTTGGGCCGGGTGTCCGGCTTCTTCGCCGTGGAGGGCTGGACGCCGAAGGTGGACCGCCCGGCCGGTCCGGCGTCGTGCGGCGCCTGGCCGGCCAGTCCAGGCGCGGCCTGCGGGAGCGGGGCGGCCGGGAGGGCGGGGGCGGCCGACGCGGACGCGGCGGCGGGCAGGACGGAGAGGAGGCCGGCCGCCAGGACGGCGGCGAGCCGGCGTACCGGGCTCTGGATCATGTCAGGTCGTCCGATCGCGGGCAGGGCGGCGGGGCGCGGGCGGGATGTGGGGCGCGGTGTGCGTGTGCGTGTGCGGGCCGGGTGAGGGGCCGGGACGGGAGGTGGCTCCCGTCCCGGCCGGGAATGCCGCGCCGGGCGCGGCATCCCCCAGGTCATCCGGTCAGATGGCCGTCAGGGTGAGGGTGGCGGTGTAGGTGCCGGCCACGGTCGAGGTCGGGGCGTTCAGGGACAGGTCGGCGCCGAAGTGGGCGGTGCCCAGTCCGGTGCCGGTGGCCAGCGAACGGGAGGACTTCAGGCCCGCGGTGCCGGGGTCGCCGGGGGCGACGCCGCTGGCCGCGGCGACCGGGGAGCCGGCCGTCACGGTCTGCGCCACGGACTTGTCCACGACGTTCGGGGTCCAGCCGAGGTTCTGGCCGTTGATGGAGTGGGTGCCGCCGTCGGAGAAGTCGGAGACCTGGCCGCTGACGGACCAGCCCGGGTTGCCGGCACGGGTGTCGGTCAGGGTGACCGGGTTGATCGCGCCCGCGGTGGTCAGCAGGTCGCCGTTGACGTTCAGCACCGGAGAGGGCAGCGTCACGTGCGGGTTGTCCACGCTGATGACCAGGGCACCGGCGTCGACGGTGGTGGTGATGTCCTCGGAGGCGGTCACGCCCGCGAAGGCACCGATGGTGTACGGGATCGCCGCCGAGTCGGAGCCCAGGTAGGCCGCGGGGTTCGCCGGGACGAAGGTCGCGGAGAACGCGTGCGCGCCGGTGCCCAGGTTGCTGGTGGCGTAGGTCGCGGTGCCGGCGGAGACCGGAACCGTGGCCAGGGTGGTGGTGCTCCCGGCGACGGTGTCCTGGAACTTCACCGACCCGGTGGCCGCGGACGGCGCGACGGTGGCGGTGAACTGCACCGGGCTGTACTGGGACGCGGTACCGGCGGGCGAGACGGCCAGCGCGGTCGTGGTGGGCGTGGCCGGCGCGGTGTTCACCGTGTAGGCCACGGCCGAGGAGGCCGAGGCGGTGAACTGGCTGCTGGTGGGCGCGAATTCGGCCGTCAGCGAGTGGCTGCCCGCGGTCAGGTTGCTCGTGGTGAGCGCCGCGGTGTCGTCGGTGACGGCCACCGGGTTGCCCAGCGCCACGCCGTTGTCCTTGAACTGGACCTGTCCGGCCGTGCCGGCCGGAGCCACGGTCGCGGTCAGGGTGACCGGCGAGCCGGCGGTGACCGGGCCGGCCGGGGACACCGCGAGGGTCGTCGTGGTGTCGGTCTTCTTGCTCGGGTCGACGTTCTGGTAGGTCGTGTTCGACGTGAACCAGATCGAGGCCGGGAAGTCGCCCAGGCTGGTCGCGTTGAACGCCGTACGGCAGGTGACGGTGAAGACGTACTCACCGGTCAGGTCGGTGAAGCCGGCGGTGTTCGCGTAGTCGCGCATGGTCGAGGTCAGCGGGATGACGAGGCCGCCGGTGTCCGTCTGACCGTAGGTGGTGATCGGCGAGTTGCCGACCACGTTCTGGCCCGCGGCCGGGAAGCCCGCGCCGGTGACCGACACGATGATGTTGGTCGCGCTGTCCGGGCACGGGTCCGACGTGGTCAGCGCCATGCTGGAGGTGTCGGTTCCGGTGGCCGGGGTGACGACGGCCGTTCCGATGGCGGCGGCCTGCGCGGACGGGGCCACGAGCAGGCCCACGGCGGTGACGCCCACCAGGCCCGCGAGTCCGCCCACCAGGGCCCGCGGGATTCTGTGCTTCAACACTGTCGTGCTCTCCCTTGGGGAAGGAATGCGAAAGTGACGAAAGAAGGGAAATGCAGGAAAGGAGGGAAGGAGGAAAAGGGGGAAAAGGGGTTCGGCATGGGGTGAGCGAGCGGCCTCAGGGGGTCTGCTGGCTGGTGTCACCGCAGTGCGCGTTGGTGGCGAAGCCGTAGGTGTTGATGACGTTGGTCTGCTGGCAGATCAGCGAGTTGGGGCCGGCGAAGACGGTGCTCCACGGCGCGGTGGCGATCTTGCTGGTCGGGATCACGTTGTAGACGTCGCGCTTCACACCGAAGCCGCTGTTCAGCGTGGTGGGCGCAAACCCGTCGACCGTGCCGAGGATCGCGCGGCCGCGCAGGTCGGCGATCGTCTGGGAGCTCTGCGCGATGTACTGCGCGATGGAGAACGGCACGATCGAGTTGTCGTCCAGGACGCGGCCGTCGTGCTCCTCGACCACGGCGCCGCCCTTGGTGTCCTTGATGCAGGGGTACACGCCCGCCACCACGTCCGCGTCGGTGATGCCCATGGTGGACTCCCAGAACGAACGCGTGCCGGAACCCGCCTGGGGCAGGTACACGTTGAGCGAGAACTTCGGTGCGCTGCCGACGTAGTTGGGGTCGCAGTGGTAGATCGCCTTCAGGTCGGTGAGGGCGAGCTTGCGCGGCACCGCGCTGGTGGGCGTGATCGCGTAGCTGACCGCGTCCACGGCGAACGGGACGTACGTCAGGCCCGGGGTCGCCGCCGCAAGGCTCAGGCTGGAGGACCGCGAGAAGTCCAGGCAGCCGTTGCCGGCCTGCAGCGAGTTGGTCAGCGCGGTGCGGCCGGCGCCGGAACCGTTCGGACGGGCGAGGGTGCAACCCGGGGTCGTGGCGGGGTCCTTGGTGGTGACGTTCGCCGAGCCGACGGCGTCGTACGAGCCGAGGACCTTGACGCCGTTGATCGTCACGACCTGGGACAGGCCGTTCATGACGCCCTGCGTGGTGTCGGAACCCACACCGGCCAGCTGGCGGTAGGTGGGGGTGCCGGACGGGTCGGCGGAGGCGACGCTGCCGCAGACGGTGCCGGTGAGGAGACCTGCGGCGGCGATGCCGGCCAGGACGATCCTTCTCGTGTTCACTGGTGTTTACCCTTCGGATAAGCTCGCGCCGGGTGGTGCCCGGCAAGGACATTGATCAGACAGTTCGTTGGCGCGGACCTGTCGGTGTACCGGAGTCGGGCATCACTCCTTTCCGTCGTCGGCGGGCGCGGAGGGGCCCTGGCCGGTTCGGGTGCGCAGCATCGCCGACAGCCGGGGTGCCACGCGGGGCAGCAGCGGACCGCCGGCGGCCGCGACGAGACCGGCGACGAGGGCGATCAGGAGGGCGTAGCGCAGTGCGCCGAGCGCCCAGGCGGGAGTGAGCGGCAGCGGGCTGCGGGTGGCGACGGGCGCCTGGCCGCCCGGCGCGGCGGACGTCTTCTGCGTGGGGCTCGGGGTCGGTGCGGGCGTCGCGCCCGGCGTCGGCGTTCCTCCGGCCGCCCCCGTGCCGCCGCCGCCACCGTTCGAGCCGGTGCCGCCCGAGGTGCCGGAGGTGTCGGAGGAGCCGCTCGGGCTCCCGGTGCCGCCGCCGCTGGACGAGCCTCCCCCGCTGCTGTCGCCGGCGCCGGGCGAGGTGCCGGCGCGGGCGGCGATGGCGGTGGCCGTGGCGAGGGTCTGCCGGCGCAGCGCGTCCGGCAGCGGCGCGTACCCCTCGGGCAGGGTGCCGGACGCCACGCCCGGCTGCTGGCCGGCGTCCACCGCGTACCGCAGCAGGGTGGCGAAGTCCTGGCCCTCGGCCTTGCCGAGCTGCTCGGGCACGGTCGCGGCGTAGCTGACGAGGGTGAGCGGGTAGGCGGCCTTGCCCGCGGCCCGCGGCTCGGTGCTCAGCACCCCGGCGACCCCGCTGGGCTTCATCGCGGCCAGCCCCGCCAGCAGCCCGGCGGAGGTGGGGGCGACGAACGCGCCGGAGGCGTTCTGCAGGCGCGCGGTCACCAGTCCGTACCGCGCGGCGGTCGCGGTGTCGGTCACCGCGATCACGGCCCGCTGGCCGGCGCTCTGCGGCGGGTTCTTCTTGTACGCCGGCGGGATGGTGGTGTTGTCCCAGGTGGTGCGGGCCAGCGTGTCGCCGCGTGCGACCGCCCGGGCGCCGGCGTGCATGTCCGAGGCGTAGGGGTGCTTGTCCTGGACGCACAGCGGGTTGTCGGGGTGGTCGGTGAACTGCTGGCAGAACGGGTCGCTCTTGGGGAAGTTGTCGACCGGCAGGCTGACGCCCTTGTAGGAGGGGTTGACGGTCATCCCGGAGAACGACGTGTTGCCGTACGTGCCCTTGTTGTCGGGGACGCCGGACAGGAACTCGTGGGCGGCCGGGTCCTGGTCGATCCAGTTCCACACCTGCCAGGCCGCGTCCGACAGCGGTTCGGGCGCGATCACGTCGCCGAGCGCGCCGCCGAAGTCCAGGTTCGCGTACGTCGGGTTGTACAGCTGGAACTCGGGGTCCTTGGCCAGGTTGAACGGGTTCTTCGCGGTGCTGGGCGCGAACCGCGAGTTGCCGTCCTGGTAGGACTCCGTGAGGAGTTTGGCGACCAGGCGCGGGGTGAGGTTGAGGCTGGTGAGCCGGTTCCCGTTCTCCTTCTTCACGTCTTCGCCCGCGGTGAAGCCCGCCTGGCTCTCGATGAAGAAGCCGAAGGTCAGTCCGGAGAGGGTGACGGGCGCGTAGACCGGCCGGCGCCCCGCAGGCAGCGAGTCCGCGGTCGCCGGGCGGTTGAGGAACACCAGGCCGGGGGTGGCGGAGGCGAGCTTGGCGCGGGCCGTGTCGTCGGTGACCTCGGCGTAGCCGTAGATGGTCTTCTTGCCCGTCTGGCACAGCGCCGGCTGCCAGCGCAGCACGGCCTCCGCGACGGTCTCGTCGCCCAGGGTGCTGCGCTCGTCCGCGCCGATGGGGCAGTAGTTGCCGATCGGCTCGAACGTCAGCGGCACCACGATGCGCTGGTCCCAGTTGGTCGCGCTCAGCGGCGAGGACCGCAGCATCCCGTTGGGCTGCTCGCGGTACGAGCCGCCGTCGACCTCGGCGGTGCCGCGGGGCACCACGACCAGCCAGCAGGAACGGCCCTGTGTCCCGGTCTGCCCGGCGGCCACCTCGCCGCAGCCCAGGCCGGGGGCTTCCAGCGCGGTCTGCATCTCGAAGTACACCTGGCCGGTGCCGTCGGAGCCGGTCCGCGCGTACGGCACCTCGTTGGAGGTGCTGACGTCGTAGAACTCGTTCCAGTTGCCCTTGGTGGCCACGTCCCCGGTGACGGAGTGGAACGGCATGTAGGAGATGCCGCTCGGGGTGGGCGGGGGCATCTTCTGCGCGGGGTCGGTCAGCCCGGCGTACGTCAGCTGCCGGGTGTTGGTGTACGAGCCCGCCGCCTGGCTGCCCGTCCCGGCGCCCAGCGCGGAGGAGCCGCCGAACTGGCACTGCTCCGGGTCCGGGCCGCCGGCGGCGTCGCCCCAGCACTGCATGATCTGGAGGTAGTTCGCCGCGTAGGTGGTGTCGGAATCGGTGGCGGCGCCGCCCTTCCAGGAGATCTTCACCACCTGGTTGACCAGGTGCTGGGTCTGGGCGACCGTCACCTTCAGCCCGCTGAAGGCGTCGTGGCCGGAGACGGTGACCGGGGAGCCCCCCGAGCCGCTGTCGGCGGCCTCCGCCGGACGGGGAGCCACGCCGGCGGCGAGCATGCCCGTGACGACCAGGGCGATCAGGGCGACGACGAGGGCGGCTGCGCGCCGGGGGGCCGCGGTGCGCGGGGTGCGGGTACTCACGGCTTCTTCCGCTTCAGTCGCTGGGTGAGCAGGGGCGGGCCGAGGGTCACGACCACGAGCAGGACGGCGGCCAGCGCCATGAGCGCGTGCTGGGTACCGCCCCCGATGCTGCTGGCGGTCGTGACCGGGACGGGGAAGGCGCCGTCTCCGCCGGAGTCGCCACCTCCCGAGGTGCCGCCGGTGCCGTTGACCACCTGCCCGGTGTCGGGGTCGACGGACGTCGACGACGGGGAGGTGGCGCCGCTGGAGGTGGTGCCGCCCGCGCCGCCGGTCGTGCCGCCGGTGCTCGCGCCTCCGGCCTTGCCTCCCGTGCCGGTCCCGCCGGTCGTGCCCCCCGTGCCGGTGCCACCGGTCGTGCCGCCGCTGCCACTGCCGCCGGACGTGCCGCCGCTGCCGCCCCCGCTGCCGCCGACGACCGTCGAGGTCTTGCTGCCGCCGGTACCGGTGGCGCACTGGGTGGGGCCGGCCTTGTCACACGACTGCGGGTAAGGGGCGGTCCTGGCAAGGGTGTTGGAGCCGTCGGTGGAGAACGTCGGGTTGTGGCAGCCGCGGATGTCGGTGTTCTCGACGGCGACCCCGGGCACCCGGCGGATCTGTTCGAGCCCGGCCTTCACCAGGTTGATCGGCAGCGGCGAATAACCCAGGTCGTCCACGTGCTGCTGTCCCTGGCACAGGAAGTAGTAGGCGAAGGCCCCGAGCGTCTTGCCCTTCTGCTCGTTGAAGTTCGACTCCGGCGCGGTCGGAACGATCATGTAGCTGTAGCTGGAGAGCGGGTACGTCCGCGGGTCCTTGTACTCGTAGACGCCCTTGAGGATCTGGGTGAGGTACTGCGGCGACGAGGAGTCCTCGTTGATCTGCGCCCTGGTCAGCGCCACCGCGACGTTGTTCGCGGTCGGTTCGGTGTAGTAGCCGGCCTGGTTGAGGATCTTGGCGACCGGGAAACCCGTGGTGTAGACGGCGTACGAGTACTCGACGTAGGTGATCGTCCCGACGTTGCCGCGCTGGGCGACGTAGCCGGAGACCCCGTTGGAGCCGGACTGGGCCACGAAGCCGCTGCCCGGCACGAGCGGGTAGTTCGACGTGGTGCCGCAGGGCGTGTCGCGGCCGGCCCTGCCGCAGTAGGCGTTCCACAGGTCGGCGTGCTGGTCGGCCATCCACGCGGTGAACTGGGCGGTGGTGCCCGAACCGTCGGAGCGCACCACCGGCACCACCCGGCGGGCCGGCAGCAGCGCCGCCAGCGCGGGGTTGTCGGCCTTGATCGCCGGGTCGTTCCAGGTCCTGACGGCCCCGGTGAAGATCTTGGTGAGGGTGTCTCCGGACAGCCGCAGGTTGGTGACCCGGCGGCCGCCGATCGTCAGGTTGTACATGAACGACGTGCCGCCGGCCACGATCGGCATGTAGGCGTACTTGCGGGACGGCGGCGGGTCGACGACGCCCGAGTCCTTCACGCCGTAGGGGATCTCGGACACCGCGAAGTCGACCGTGCCGTTGCGGAACTGGTTGCGGCCGTCGGAGGAACCGGTGCCGTTGTAGTTGACGGTCATCCCGTACTGCTTGACGTTCGCCCGCCACTGGTCCAGCGCGTTCTGGCTCCAGGTGGAGCCGGCGCCCGAGATCGGGACGTAGGTCGCGGCGGCCGCGCCGCTCGCGCCGGGCAGGGCGCAGCACAGCAGTGCGGCCAGCAGGGCGAGGGCGGTCAGCAGGCGCGGTCGGGGGTGTGCTGGACGTGCCGGACGTGCTCCGGGCATGGCGGGATGCTCCTGGTCGGTGCGGAAGGATGCGGTGACGACGGGGTGGGGCCGGCCGAGGGGCGCGGTCAGGGGCGCGCGCTGCCGCCCGGCCAGCGGCGACGACCGTGCGGGTCGCCGCCGGCCTGCTGCGGACGGGGCGGTCGCCGCCGGCCCCGCGGACCGGTGGCGGACCGTTCCGCGCGCGCCCGGAGGGTTCCCGGGGCGGGGTCCGGCTGCCGGCCCGGGGCCCGGCCGGTCATCCGGGCGAGGTCCCGGCGCGAGGCCTGCGCCCGGCGCCGCTGCTGGCCGCGGCTCAACTCCCCCGGCCCGCGGCCGCCGATGATCCGTGCGACCGCGAACAGCAGGAGCACCAGCGCCATCAGCAGGGCGGCGGCGCCGAACCCGCGGGCGATCATGTTCTTCTGGGGGGAGGCCACCATGAAGAAGGTGGCCAGCGGCAGCGAGGTCTGCGGGCCGCTCAGCGGCGACTTGTTGACGCTTGCGGTGTATCCGGCGGTGAGCAGAACCGGGGAGGTCTCGCCGATCCCGCGGGCGGTGCCCAGGATCACCGCGGTGGTCAGCCCGGAGCGGGCGGTGGGCAGCACCACGGTCAGCACGGTCCGCCAGTGGCTCGCGCCGAGCGCGTACGACGCCTCCCTCAAGGACCCCGGCACCAGCCGGATCACCACGTCGGAGGCCCGGATGATGATCGGCAGCATCATCAGGCTGAGTGCCAGGCCGGCCGCCAGACCGGACTTGTCCCAGCCGAGGACGAGGATCACCGTGGCGTAGATGAACAGGCCCGCCACGATGGACGGCAGCGCGGTCATCGCCTCGACCACGGTGCGCACCAGGCGCGCGTAGCCGCCGGGCACCTCGTTGAGGAACACCGCGCAGGCCAGCCCGAGCGGCACCGTGACGGCCAGTGCGATGGTGATCTGCTCCAGCGTGCCGAGGATGGCGTGCACCACGCCGCCCTGGGTGAGCGGCTGGAGCGGACCCGTGGTGGACAGGTCGTGCGTGAAGAAGTTCGTGTGCACCAGCGCCCGGTGGCCGCGCCACAGGGTGTAGCCGATGACGAAGACCAGGACCACCAGCAGCAGGGTGGCCAGGCTCTGCCACAGCACGGCCACGACCCGGTCGCGTACCGCGACGGCGTTCTCGTCGAAGGAGACCAGCACCGCGTAGACGCCCAGGAACAGCAGATAGGCGACGACGACGAAGCCGACCGGTGCGTCGAAGGGCGCGATCCAGCCGAAGAGCAGGAACGTGAGGGCCACCGCCGCCACCGCGGCGCCGGCCACCGACAGCAGGTCGCGCAGGTGCCAGGCCGCGGTGCTGCGGCGTGCCTCGGGCCCGTCCTCGAAGGACGCGGGCGGCTGCTGCCCGGGAGCGGGGTGGGCCGACGGGGCCCGTTCGGTGCGGTGGTCCATGTCCTGCTCGGAGAGGTCGGTCATCTCAGGCCTCCGCCCCGGCGCCGGAACGGCTGCGCGCCACGATCGAGGACGCGATGAAGTTGACGACGAGGGTCATCGTGAACAGGGCGAGTCCTGCGGCCATCAGGGCCGAGGTTCCGAAGCTGCTCGCCGAGCCGTAGCGCAGCGCGATCAGCGCGGACACCGAGTTGGAGCCGTTCTGCAGCAGGTGCGGCTGCACGGCGAAGACCGGCGAGATGATCATGTAGACGGCGATGGTCTCGCCGAGCGCGCGGCCCAGGCCCAGCATCGTGCCGCCGATGATGCCGCCGACACCGTAGGGCAGCACGACGGTGCGGATCATGCCCCACTTGGTGGCGCCGAGCGCGAACGCGCCCTCGCGCTCCCCGCCGGGCGCCCGGGTGAAGGTCTCCCGCATCACCGAGCAGGCGATCGGCGTCACCATCAGCGCCACGACGATGCCGGCGATGAAGGTGGAGGAGGTGTAGACGGTGCTGGTCGCCAGCGGGTCGTGCGGGTCGACGCCGTCGACCTCGAACAGCGGTATCCAGCCGAAGTACTGGGAGATCCAGCGGGACAGCCCGACCACGTGGCCCTGCAGGAAGAACACGCCCCACAGGCCGTACACCACGCTCGGCACCGCGGCCATCAGGTCCACCAGGCTGACCAGGGCGCGCTTGATCCGCCGCGGGGCGTACTCCGAGATGTACAGGGCGGTGCCCAGCGCCAGCGGGAGCGCGATGAGGATCGCGACCATGCCGATCAGCACGGTGCCGGTGAGCACCGCGGCGATGCCGAAGTGGTGCGAGTCCGGCTCCCACTTGGCGGTCGTGAGGAACGACCACCGGGCGACGGACAGCGCCTTCCAGGCCCGCGACCCGAGGAACACGCCGACCAGGAGCATGAGGCCCAGCACCACGCCGCCGCTGCCGCGGGCCAGGCCGCGGAACACCCGGTCCGAGGCCGCCCCGGCGCCGTGCAGGACGCGCGGGACGTCGGCCGGTTCGGCGGAGGTCCGGCCCGGGCTGTCCGGCCCGAGCACGGACGCGGTCATGACCGCACCGCCGGGGTCCGCGGTCCGGCTGCCGGCATCCGCACTGTGTCGCCCTCCAGGTCCGCGCGCGTAGATCCGGCCGCGTCGCGTCCCTCGGCCGGACGGGGCAACTGCAGTCCGCGCAGCCGGGGCCGGACGGGCATCTCGGCGGTGAGCTGGGCCAGCGGTACCGCGGCCAGGAACAGCGTCAGGTTGTGCTGCGCCTCACGCTGGCGCTGGTACGTGCGTCCCGACATCGCGGCCTGGTGCCCGCCGAGTTCCAGCCGCCACGTCCACGTGCCGGCCGTGTCGGACATGGCGAACAGCCCCCGGACCTGGCCGGCCCCGACTCCTTCGCGCAGCCGCACGACGGCCGCCCGGCACAGCTCCATGCTCTCGAACACGGCTGCGCTGCGCCCCAGTTCGCGGTTGTTGGCGCCGATCAAGCGCCACCCCACGCGCCGCGGCTGCTCCTCCCCCGGCCGTTCCCCCCGATCCGGTCTTCGCAGGTGCGGCGCCCGGTCCGGCGGCGTCGCCGGGACCGGCCGGGCGGTACGTTCCCCTGCCGGCACGTACCTGCCGAGGCCCTCGGTTGACACATACAAGAAGCGCGACCGGACCATCAGGCCCATCCTCCCTCCACTCAGGCGTTGGCTCGCTCACGGCGGTAAAGCTTTCGTAAGCGAGTTGACAGTCGCGGGTTGCGAGGTTGCTGGGCTCACAGCCAGGCGAAGGCCGAACGGGGAGAAAATGAACGACGGGCGATGGCTGCACGCCAAGTGACCACGGCCGGCGCCGAGGTGACACCGCGTTCCGATGCCACCCGATCGTCACCTGCCGTCCACCCTTACATGCGGGTAAATGGGACCTTCAGGGAGGGCAGACGGATGATGCGGGCGATGCGGAGGGGTTCACGGAGCCATGTGAAGTGAGGGTTTCGTGAAGGCATGCATGTGCTGGATGCATATGAATCGCGGACACGGGTCCGTCCGGCCGTCAGGGTGCCGGCCTGCGCGGTGCGATCGGCTGGAGGATCGCCCGCCGCTGCGGGGTGAGGCGGTCCAGCAGTGCGTCGGAGTACTGGTAGCCGTGCCGGGTGGCCCCCCAGGAGGGGCCGTAGCGGTAGATGACCACGCGCCGCTCGCCGGGGTTGGTGCGCGAGGAGGCGCCGTGGGCCAGGCCGTCGCAGAAGAGCAGCGCGTCGCCCTTGTTCAGGCGGATCTCCTCGACGCCCTCCATGGCGTCCATGCCGGTGTCCCAGCGCTTGAACGTCTCGTACTGGGGGTGCTGCAGGTTCGACTTGTGGCTGCCGGGGATGACGAGCGTGCCGCCGTCGCCGGGGCCGATGTCGGTCAGGGCGATCAGGACGTTCACCTGGCCGCAGCGGAAGACGCCGTCGCGGAACGCGTACTGGCCCCGCATCGCCTTGCGGTAGCCCCCGGAGTGGACGGGGAAGAAGCCGCCGGAGCGGCGGATCGAGGCGAAGCACTCGTCGATGAACAGCCCTTCCACGTAGGAGTCCTGCTCACCGCAGTAACGCCGCACGTACGCCAGCCAGGAGGGGTGGTCGACCAGCCGCTCGAAGGGCTCGCCCGCCTCCACGATGTTCTGCAGCTCGACGCCCTGCTGATCGGGGTAGGTGTCCGCACGGTGCACGTGTCCCCACCACGCGAACGGCTCCAGCGGGGGTACGGCGTCCAGGACCGCGCTCAGCCCGTCCACCAGTCCGGGTTCCAGGGCCTGTTCGAGGATCAGGCAGCCGCGCAGGTCGAACAGGTAGTCGTCGAGGTCGGTCGGGATGCGGGGCGACGCGGCGGCATCGGCGGAGTTGCGATCGACGGACATGGTGGAGGACGTCCTAATCCTTGAGTAAGCGGTTCCGGTCCATATCCGCTAGGGACTGGCCGGACTGTCGGTGTGGTGGGGTTCGCGGTGGTCCGTGGGCACCGGGCTGACTCCTGTGGTGTCCCGGCCCCGAGAGGCCTTCTGAAAGACCGGTGGCGCCCGATGTCTTCGGGCCGATGCGAAACCCGCCAGCTTGTGTTGGACGTTGATCGTCGTGGTGTGAGCCCGCCTCACGGTGACCTTCCTGAATTCCGCGAGCCGTTCGAGCTCTGGGACAGACCGAGGCCCGTGGGGTGAGCTGGTGCCGCGAACGGCTTGTGAGATGGCGGACCAAGAGTCCTGGGATTAGGTCGCCGCGTGGCCCGCACAGGCTCACCACCTGCGCAAACAGCAACAGGACGGAGATGGATGTGACGGTGTTCTGCGGCATCGACTGGGCCGAGTCCCACCACGACGTCGCGCTGGTCGACGACGCCGGTCAGCTCCTGGCCAAGCGCCGCATCAGTGACGACGCGGCCGGCTACCGGATCCTGCTGGACCTGCTCGCCGACCACGGTGACACACCCGAGGAACCGATACCGGTGGCCATCGAGACCAGCCGCGGCCTGCTGGTCGCGGCCCTGAGGACCGGCAAACGACCCGTCTACGCGATCAACCCACTGGCCGCCGCCCGCTACCGCGACCGCCACGGCGTCTCCCGCAAGAAGTCCGACCCCGGCGACGCCCTGGTCCTGGCGAACATCCTGCGCACCGACATGCACGCCCACCGGCCCCTGCCCGACGACTCCGACCAGGCCCGCGCCATCGCCGTACTCGCCCGCGCCCAGCAGGACGCGGTCTGGAACCGCCAGCAGCTGGTCAACCAGGTCCGATCGCTTCTGCGCGAGTACTACCCGGCCGCCCTGGACGCCTTCCAGGGCAAACAGCACGGCCTGGCCCGCGCGGAGGCCCGCGCCGTCCTGGCGGCAGCGCCGACCCCGGCCCGGGCGGCACGGATGAGCCTGGCTCAGCTGCGGGCCGCGCTCAAGCGGGCCGGCCGCCAGCGGGGCATCGACGCCGAAGCCGAGCGCCTGCGGGAGGTCTTCCGCGATCGTGACCACGCCCGTCAGCCCGGCGCCGTCGAGGACGCGATGGGCCACCAACTCACGGCACTGATCCGCCAGTTGGAAGCAGCATGTCTCGCGGCCGACGAGCTCGCCGAGGTGGTGGAGGCCCATTTCCGCCAGCACCCGGACGCTGAGATCATCCTGAGCTTCCCCGGACTCGGGGCCCAGCTCGGCGCCCGGATGCTCGCCGAGATCGGAGACGACCGCAACCGCTTCACCAACGCCCGCGGCCTCAAGGCCTACGCCGGCTCCGCGCCGATCACCCGCGCCTCCGGCAAGAAACGCTACGTCGGACGCCGATTCATCAAGAACAACCGGCTCATCAACGCCGGGTTCCTCTGGGCCTTCGCCGCCCTGACGGCCTCGCCCGGAGCCAACGCCCATTACCGGCGAAGGCGCGACAAGGGCGACTGGCACGCCCAGGCTCAGCGCCACCTGTTCAACCGACTGATCGGCCAGCTCTACCACTGCCTGCACAGCAAGCAGCTCTTCGACGAGGAACACGCCTTCACCTCCTGCTCGGCGGACCTGACCGTCGCGACTTGACTTGATGGACACGTGAGATGTCTTTCAGAAGCAGATGGGGCAGGCTCGGAGGAGCCGGGCATCTCGGCAAGGACGCGGTGCCCGCAGCAGGGGCAGGGGTGTCGGCCGCTCGCCCCCGGAGTCTTGTTGAAGGTCCGGCTGGAGCACCACGCGTTCGCTGCCCGCTGCCCGCTGCCCGCTGCCCGCTGCCCGCTGCCCGCCGACCAGTCCGCAGCCGGTCCGCAGGACACCCGTAGACCCCCGGCGGAGACCAACGCACGCCAACGCCAGATTGCCTGGTCAGGGCCTTGAACGGCCCTCCGTCGCAGGTCAGGTCCGGGCCGGATACGTTCCGCTTCAACGTGTAGCCGATCGGGCGGCCCTCGCCGGCCCGCGTCGGGTCCGCACATACGCCTGACGCGGCGTCAGTACGGGGGAGCGGCTACGCCGTTTCCCCGTTTCGCGGCCGGGGCTTCCCCTCCGTCCGGCCCGGCTCCAGTTCTTCCCGCAGCCGTGCCCAGGTGTGGGTGTCCAGGCCGTCGTGCGGGCCCATGCGGGAGAGCTCGGTGCCGTCCTCGGCGAGAGCCACGATGACGGGACGAACCCTGCGCGCGATCTGGGGGCACTTCCACGCGGCGATGAG
>Ga0136643_10007348_pt1 | contig 15926 bp, 8 predicted proteins | sample TergutLab28metaG_FD_96883 | JGI IMG/M metagenome (GOLD analysis project Ga0136643, IMG submission 96883) | Labiotermes labralis P1 segment gut microbial communities from Petit-Saut dam, French Guiana - Lab288 P1 (version 3) (version 3) | ecosystem: Host-associated > Arthropoda: Insects >... | reverse complement strand
CGTATATATATATATATATATATATATATATATACACATACATACACATATGTGTATATATATATATGTATATAAATACACACACACACACACACACACACATATATATATATATATATATATATATACAGTATACACATACACACACACATATAATTAACTAGCCTGCGATCTGCCACTAACTGATAGACATCCAAGATAAACAAATTTGGGGGAAGAAATACAAATGACTTAATGAAATTATCATGGACAAGCAGAAACATATTAAAAAACCGAAAACGAACGCAGACAATATTAATGTAGTACAGAAAACTAAAAGGAGGTTTGGTTAACAAAGCTGCAAGTTTTGAAGGTACAACTATTGTAAACGCTGGTTGGGAGATTTATGATTCTCACCACTTCTTGGCCGGAACGATTTTAAAGGCAAAGCAGTTACGCTCATCCGAAATGTCGGTAACAATTTACCAATAATATCCCACAAGACTTAAGTCCCTGTTGTTAACGTTGTCGTCTGATGACCAGAACTTCTGAACACATGCATCGCCACGCACTTCTGCCTCCCTCATTAACACCGTCGCACAGACCGAACGGCTCGCAAGGAGCACCTGCTGGAACTGCAACTCAGTTCGGTTCAGGGGAGCACGAATTCAGAACTAGACGCAAGTCTCGTTACTGTTGAGGTGGGAGGTTGATAAATGTGTGTGTCAGGGAACGTAGTTTGTCCCGGCTCAGCATAAGGACGTGAATGTTGGTAGTACCGCCGTTTCAGATTCAGTTACTACATAGTTACCAACTATAGCGGCATAAACGACTAATGCGAACTGCAACCGAAACTAAAATTTCGCAAAAATATCATCACACTGAGTACATAAACGGATCACACCACTTTTCCCCCCTTTTTAATAAAAACTGTGATGAATTAACACTTTATGGTCTTCCTGTCGCCACTCTTAGCACAGACCGTACAAAGGGGCTGCAGACTATATTACTTAATGTTACAAAAGATCACACAAAAACAGAAGACAAACAAGAGAAACATGACATCCGATATGACATAATAGGGAGATTAAATTTTGCTTGTCCGGTACTCTACATTGTAATTCTCCATTAATTCCCACGCCACACAACGTAATAAAATTAACTTAAATTGAATATTGTTAACATAACTAATTTTTGACGACAACGTGCATTCTTAACACGTTTCTTATTAGACTATAAGACGTGACTTCCAAACCGTTTGATAAGCGTCAGTTCAGTCAGTAAGTGATGGAATAGCAGCGGGGTGCCGGGTATAACTCCGGACAGAACGTCTCTGGGGGCACCTAGCCCCAGTTTGTTGCTCCAAGACGGAGTGTGAGTTTAATGCTTCTCCCACGTCCACAGTTGACGCTCAAATCGCAGACAGTTTCAACTCTGCGACCCAATCTGTCTTCATAGTCTGATTTTTAGTTTAAGGGGCAAAACAATTTACCATTTCACCTACGGTCTAACTTCCGTGGAATACAGTCAGTCCAGGTACACCGGCTAAGTTACGGCGTTTGAAGTTTACACGCGAAACTGATTAAGCTGCTCATTATTTAACACTTCAGTCACCCAATAATTAACGAACTTACTTTTAAAGACACTGCGGCAACAACTGACTTATCTGTGGAAACACTTGCACGATGCTGGCCTCAAGTGCGCCGACTGGGTACAACTACTGCTGTAGAATGCCGCGTAGACACGAACCTGTAGGTTACGTAATTTCTGTTTTACTTCGTACATCTATTTATCCCTCAGTCTTCTGTAAATATACCCAACTGCTGTCGCAAAATGGTATTGTATGTTTTGAAAATAAGCTCTTCAAATATCAAAATATGTGAAATTGCTCCGAAATAACAGTTGACGCGCATCACCGAAAACTTCATAACTTGAAAACAACGTAACATTTCAGCCACATGGACAACAGAACTCTGAACTGAGCCCGGAACTGAATTATTTTTGGGTTTCTTTTTTAATTTGGAACAACAGCCCTCCAGTGGGTCATGGTCTCCTCATGCACGAGGTTTCTAGATCACACACAACGGCGCACCACAGTCAGTAGGCCTCCTCTGGACGAGTGATCAGCCCGTCACAGAGACCTCTACCTGACAACACACAACATTCACAACAGACAGACATCCATGCCATCGGTGGGATTCGAACCCACAATCTCAGCAAGCAAGCGACCGTAGACCTACGCCTTAGAACGCGCGGCCACTGGGACCGCCATTTTTGGGGTTTTAGGTTCAGTATTTCGAAACAGATTTGTATTCTTATTGCTAAATTTCAATACAGAAAGTACAGGAACCATTTACGTTGAGCCACGGTTCATTTGACGGCATTAGAACGCCCAATTTGGAATTAACTCTGAAACATGACGCATAATAATAACGACGTACGTGTAATCATACAAACACCTGCCCTTCGAACGGAATTTTACTATTCAAAGTCGACATTATATTATAATAGGCATAATGCGGAAATTCTAGGAAGTGAGTAAAAGGAGATATGAGATAGCGACGCGGTGTTTTGGCAATTTCAGGAACTAATTATGAAGCCTGTGGATACAATCGGCTTATCTAACTGCAAAATATTTCAAATGACTATCAAGGAAAAAAAACGAAAAATTAAAGTCCACATTTGTCCAGAATGGTAGTTAATAAAGAAACGAGTAAAAGCAGAGAAAAATTGGAAATAATAACCAACCTGCGAAACTCTCCAGAATCAATACAAACTACCACACATCGAATGGCACGCAGCTGAAGGCGCCCACTTAATACTGTACATAAAATAACCAGCGAAGTAGAAGGAAATGAAATTCTTGTTCACATACTACAACGCTCATGTTAACATTCAAGTTTCAAGAAGACACAGGCGTATATGTTGAGGATGTATTTCTGGGCCTGATGCCACATTGTGACGACAGTTAACTCAGCATTATGTTCGTGGGAAATGGCATTGGCGAGAAAGTATTTATTCGCATACAATTACTACACAGGGCAGGATGTCATAAAACTATACACACGTCCACTTCTTCAGCCAACAAACCATGCAGATTCCCACGGGTTACTGACAATGGTGTCCTAGTAACATATTTAGCAGAGAATGAAGAAGCTTCATAATGACCGTCAACAGAATGCTGTGCTCATTTCACAATGTGTCGTCATTGTTTATAGATATAGGCCTATACACGTTTCATCATTACACAAGTCTATACATTATTCACCTGTGATTAATTAGCCGTGTTCTCTACCTAAGATTTCTACACCCACATTTCTTGGAAAGCTCTAAGCGCGATAGATTCAGTCCGTCCATATCATCCCCTCCAAAGAATTACAGAAGTCATTATTTACAGAACGAAGCAATTAGCATATAAATAGCTAAAATGGAAGCGAGATCAGGCCAGTCCGTCGTTTAGTATATTAATATCAGCACCGTCTTCGGCAAGCGAATTTCATTAAAGATTATGTTGAGAAAACTTACTAAAATAGGAACTTATGGTAATACAATTCTCGGAAAAATCCATCTGATTGGTGCCTTAAAAAAACTGTAGCTTGCTATAAATTCCACCAGTCGAAAATGGGTTATAAAATTAAATAATATTAAACTAGGCCGTACTTTCATTCCGTCAAAACAACTTTATTACCATTAATAAGTAATCACATCAATGATTTATTATTATTAATAATACTAATAATGGTGTGGTGACGGAGTGAAAGTACTGTTTAATATCACTGTTGATAACACAAGACTGACAATTTTTTATGTTTTTTGATCGTGCATCTCAGTACATTTATCTTAGTAATTACCCAACTTGATGCACAAAATTTCTGTTTTACAATAAGTTTATTTCATGCCTCTACATGTTTCAAGCACCATGTGCTCATCATCAGGAGGTCAAAATTGCATTACACAGCCTCTGGTATCATCACACCTATAGAGGCATGAAATAAACTTATTGTAAAACAAAAATTTTGTGTATCAAGTTGGTTAATTACTAAGATAAAAAAAGACTGACAATGTCCGTATAAACGTAACAATGAGGCGTCACTGTGCGTACGTGTCACCATTTTTGCATTTTATCTGCAACTTTCGTCTGAAACATTTACCATTTTAAGAGTAATTCTGCGAGATATCATAAATGTACACAGATATTCACGTAAAGTACCCGTTATTCTTGTCAGATTTTCATGAAACTTGAATCTTTTCGACAGTTTTTCTAAAAATATTCAAACATGAAATTTCATGAAATTCCGTGCAGTGGGAGCCGGGTTGTTCCATGCGTACGGACGGACAGACAGAAACACAGACGGATGGGTATGACGAAGCTAATAGTAGCTTAAAACACTTTATTATCCAACAGATGCACAAATATATAATTCGTAGATACAATTAGAATTATTATCAAATATTTAAAATTGCTCCAACATATTTCGGATCACAAGGGATCCATCATCAGGGAGCTATATACAGTGCTTGGCTAAAATTACAGTAATGGTTCTATCGTGTCCGTTTATATGGACGTAGTCGGTGTTATGGCAGCATATGGATGGATCCGTTGTGATCCGAAATATGTTGGAGCAATTTTAAATATTTTATAATAATTCTAATTGTATCTACGAATTATATATTTGTGCATCTGTTGGATAAATAAGCGTTTTAATCGTCATTGATGCACGGTACAAACATGAAGATTGTTGATGCTAATAGTCGCTTTTCGCAATTTTGTAAACGCGCCTAACAACGGGATTCCAGACATGCTGATGATACGAAGTTTAGTGTTTTATGTTATGTGCATTTATAAATAGAAGACAAATAATGAATAGCTCCTTTATATATATATATATATATATATATATATATATATATATATAATGTGCATTTTATCAAATGATGTACCTTTTAGGAGAAACTAAATAAAACGCACCATAACTATGTGAGAGATACGTTATAAACAATAATGATACAGTGGTGCGTACTGATACTGATACATTCAACATTTATGACTCCTGTGGAAGGCACACAGAAGCCTGGACGAAACAATGCGCTGAAGAATATAAATATGGCGAAAACAAGGAAAGGTAACGGTCTTTTTTACCTGTTTCTGAACAGGAACAAACCGGACAAAGACCTACGACTTTCACAGTAAGATACTGTCTGGTGTGCCCCGTTATTACAGCGTTCTGTATCAAATCAAAACAGGAAATATGACTATTTGGAGTGCATATCAATCTTGTATGAACTGCATGATTTATGGGTAACAGAAAATGTAAAACAGTATGTTTTATGAAAACAAGGTATCGGATGATAGACCTATATCACGACGGATCAAGAGCAATTTACTGTCTTTCGAACACAAACAATAGGTAGAAATACAACCATGCGTACTGAAACATATGAAATTGTCATATTAAATTATAGAACGTTAACCGTAACAATCTAAAAATTACAGTTCCGGAATAACACTGAACATAGAAAACAAATAACATCAAACGATTTTAATTCAACCAGATATATTGTATATTTTAGCTTAGTACAAGTTTGTTTTAACATAATATTGACCAAAGACACACGCTTATATATGTGGCAGTGTAACTGATTTGTGTGACAAAGAGAATATATTAGCCTGATGATGATACGATAGGGCTCAAAATCGACGCCACAAAAACACAGTTGTGCTGTAGTTATGCATACAACGCTGCTGTGTGGACTGACCGAGACATAGGCTACAGAGTCTACTGGAAGGCAAAACATGGACAAAGACTGTAATAATCTTGAATACAAGTTTTTAACATTCAACGCACAGTGGTAACAGTAAGTAGGTTTACTACCTGCAACGTTAGTAAACTCTAAATTTTGCGCACACCGTGTACTTATGTGTTCCGTACGATTCCCACAATTAACGGCCATCACACCCTTTAAACGGCGTGAATCGTCAGGCCTTGCCCTTCACTGAGGTAGGAACTGAATTTTTAATTATTGTAGACGTCATTCATACGGTAGACGAGGGCTGTGAACCTGTTTTATGGCATGGGCCCCTCTCAGAGTCTCGTGAAACATACGGACACCTTCTCAGAAAAATGTACTTAAATGCATAACATAGAGTGTGAAATTTCAGTTAAGAAACATATTTGGAGTTTAGAGACCATAAATTACTTTGTTTTCTACATTTATTATTAAACAAAAAGCTAAATTTCAGTTAGAGATTAGTGAAGATAAAGTTACAATTTTTTCCCAATCCAAGTTCACGGACCCCCTGAAATCTACACATGGACCCTCTCAAAGGGTCGGTGGACCCCAGGTTACGAACCCCTTCTATAGACGGTTAAACAGCAAAAACGCGCTCCTCTTGCCTCTCTTCGCCCCAGTAATATAAAATTTACAAACTACATCTTGTAGATCTGAAGTTAATGATTTTAAGATGTAGTACAGCTGACATGCTCTATATACACAACTCCTTTAGTCAGAACTAATGCTGTATAGCTAATGAATTCAGTGAATAAAATTTGATTCGACGTAGTCGACATCGTCCGTATTTCTAATGATGTTTGAGTTAATTTTGTAAAGACTTACATCTCTTTGCGTCTAGTACAATCTAATTGGGGAAAATATGAAAAGGATATGAAGTTTAGTTTTAATTGAGTATTGAGAAGACACGATCTGAATTATCCTCCGACGTGAGCTTTTTTTTAACAAAAAGGAAAGGAAAAAGAAAAAAGAGGAACTTGACATTTTAATAAGAATGGATTTGTGAACTCCTTGTAACTGTACTACCACAGCATGGACTTAAATATCGCGCTAGGGGTGAACAAATCACACACAGGGAATATAATTTCGTCCGGAGTTCCTCAGACTTGGGACAAGACGGAAATTCTGTTACGGAACAATACTTATTTTCTAGGCTTGAAGCAAATGGCAGACGAATATTTGTTATTTAATGAGGGGATCCAAACACATGCCGCCATTTCGAGTAACGCGAGCAGAGAAGAAGGCCGCATCAGGCAAACCGGAGCGGATCAAGGATAAAACGATTGTGGTCTGTGTGATGGTAGGATCCTGGTAGTCGCCTGAAAGAGTGAATAAAGTCCAGGATCCTGGTAGTCGCCTAAAAGAGTGAATAAAGTCCAGGATCCTGGTAGTCGCCTAAAAGAGTGAATAAAGTCCAGGATTCTGGTAGTCGCCTAAAAGAGTGAATAAAGTCCAGGATCCTGGTAGTCGCCTAAAAGAGTGAATAAAGTCCAGGATCCTGGTAGTCGCCTAAAAGAATGAATAAGTCCAGGATCCTGGTAGTCGCCTAAAAGAGTGAATAAAGTCCAGACAAACCCAAAAAGACACAAGATCCCATTCCCAGATTTTACCATGTTCCTTCGAGATAGAAATTGTACGCCTTGCTGCTCCATCACCCCCACCCCTCTCTGACTTCCTTTTAGAACAGCACATCAGAGGATGTCCTGCAGTTTGCAACTGTTTGTACCCATGTATCAGATATATGTGTTACATAAATAAGTTCAAATCAAAAATACAGTCGAGTATTTCCGGACTTCCGGTTTGCTTTTTATGTATTTATTTCTGTACCCGCTAGTAGTGTCACTTCTTGAGAGATGACGTTTTTGTCACGCACACGATAAAACATTTGTACTAGAAACAGCTGCTGTAATTCTTGGAGTACGGTCATGGCCTACACAACAGAATAATGTAGGCCCTGTGCACGCCATGAACGTGTATGGTGCAGTGTACGTTTACATAGAATCATTCTTAACCTCAGCAATAGACGGGGTGATTGCTCTGTCAGCTTAATGACACGAATGCTTTATCCCAGGGGATACAACCCCGGTAGCCAATGAACACGATGCTCAGTGGGTCCTAGAACAAGTCCGAACGCCATTGGGGATAGAAGAGACTCCTGTCGCTGTCGGGAATCGAACGATTCCTCGGAGTCCAGCTCGAGACCCAGGTAATATACCGACCATGCTATCCCGGCCCCGTGCACAGTAGAGACCTATCGTAATTCAAACAGAGCCGGGGTGGCGTAGTCGGTATACAGACTAGGCTAAGGCCTGGAAGGTCTGGGGTTCGAATCACGGTAGGGGTCAAGGTTTCTTTCTGTCTCTTCAAAAGTCCAGATTGGCTCTGGGGCCCACCCAGCCTCCTACTCAATGCGTACCGAGGTCCTTATCGGGGCGAACATAGCCGAAGCGCAAATTTTACCACTCACCTCATTCTAGAAGCGCGATCAAGAATGAGTGGAGCTATACTTCCACGTCCTATATACCTTCATGGTGTGGACACGGAAAACTGAACGTTTACCTTTAACGTAATTGTAACATCACGCAGCAGAGTTCTTCATGATAAGCTGATAGTCACTCAGCTAGTATATAAAATTCCCGCGTTTTATGAACCTGAAGTTTCTTAGTGTGTTTAAACGCGCCTGTCACTGGTCACTGTCCTAAGCCAAATGTACCCCCCCCCCCCTCATGTCTGTCAGACCCAGGGGTAGAAATGTTTGTTAAAAAGCAGCAGCCAGATACATCGGTCGCCAGAAACATGTATCAGTACCTGCAGGCGACTTGTTGTAGCTCCTGCCTCTCATCGTGGCGTAAGATTAGTTTTTCCTGCCATTGTGTGAATTCTACTTTCCAAAAAAGAGATACGCCTGGTACGATAATATAATAGGGGAAAACGTAACACGATAAAGATCAGTTATGACGGCCTTATAATGATGCTAATCACAATCTTTGGAGATGGTCGCCGTTTCCACTTTGTCACACACGACCGAGAGAGACTGCCGGACTTCGTTAAGCCAAATTCCGACCGCCGAGTAGACTACTCCCCAGCCGAACTTTCTGTCACCATTGGCATCCAGGCGGCCATACTGTTCGACATCTGAAAAACAGCCGTCGTACTATCACCGACCCGTCTGTGCGCAGCTCGCTAAAGCCTACTGAAATTCTACTAAAAAATAAGATAAATCGTACTTAAATAAGAAACATACAACTGACGTGAGGTCCACAAAGCATAAATAACTCCGATATGTTCGCCAGACGGCCCGTTTCTTACTGTCCCTCAACCACAGGAATAGACAACATGTCAAACACTGCCAACATGCAACATGTGCTGCTTGTGTGGAAAGGGGAAATGATGCCAATGACAGCCTGAAGTCACAGAATTTCGTGAATCGAGACCTACTTTCAGGAACTTCATCAATGGTTCGTTTTACTAAATTGAGTTCATGCCGTGCTTACTTTGAAAAAGGTCTTATCTCTTACATCAATCATTTTCGAACATAAAAGTACACAATTTAGACGTAACACTTAATGTTCATAGTATATAGAGACTTCAACAGACAAGAAGATAAATCTTATACGAAATTAATGCTTCACTACATTTGTTTCTGTGTGTCCTGCAGAGAAACATTGTATTTTCCATCTACAGTATGTATTTACATCTGTCAGCCTTAATAGACTTCCATCACATTTAAGTCCCTAGGCAAATTATATGCTCTGTGCATGCACTTGCGGAATTAAGTGACGCTGCATATCTTTCTCAGTTATACAAACTCGGTTTCTTGGAAGGCACAATTCTTAATCTCACAAAACTCTTAAAACTTTAAAAAAACATGACGAAATTACGCGTCGAAAAGACGTACTGACAAGCATACACATGCAGATAATGAATCAGCATTTTAGATCCTATTCTTCTAAAAATAACAAACTCTGTCAATCGAAACGCCTTTAGCGCTAATAACAACGATATCATGTGTGCACGAAGTACAAACATACACAGGTCTGCAAAAAGTGGAAAGAAAACACTTGTGCAGGTCCACATTTGGACAAGACTGATGAAGTTATGGGCTCACAAATCAATGCCTGTACACTACTTTGAATCCATCTCGTGTTGTATTAAAAATGCGAACTGAAACAGTATGAATATTTGTTAATTTAAAAAGAAAGCCGACTCAAGAAGCTGATGGCATTCATTTTGGACAAGATTGTAGATGAATAAGATCAAGTTTCTCGGCTTTCAACAAAAGAGGGAAAATTATTAAATTTGGTTTTCTTTCCAAATTAGTTCAGTAACTAGAAGAAAGGCATTATAGACGTGCTTCTGAGGAACGAGATAAAGATGGAAAAGAGAATCGTGTGGAGGGTGAGAGGAGGGAGTTTCGGAGTAGATTACAGTTGACACAAAGCTGGGAAAGGAATTGTAAATTAAAATCGATTTTCCGTTACAAAAGATGGAAGGAGGGTGAAAGAGATGTCCTACTACCTCTGTCCCCTTTATGCGTCTCTTTTATTCCTTCCTATTTCCAGCTTCCTCTTATTCTCAGATAAAGCTGAGGTAAAGGAAGTTGTGAGCAGGAAGAAATATATGCTTTCTCTAAACACTGTTTCTGTAGGTGTACCCAGAAGCATTTCAACCCTCTTCTCTGTTACACGACTCCTAACACTTTTCAAGGTTTAAACTTGCACAGGTCAATTTCTGACAAAGAAGATCTACATTCACCGAACTAAAAAATGAATGTTTATTAGTATACCAACAAATGCACATAAGTAGTATAATAAGAATGTGTACAATTATAAGGAATTTGATAAATTATATAATATCGACTGATCTGATGGACTTATTACCAAATTCCATATAATGTTACACATTCTTATTATACTCCATATTATTCATTGCAGACCTGAATTACACATGCAGCCACATTTTAGCAACGATTAGATGTTATCATAACGACGCACCACTATATTGTATTTTCTCAATTCAACAAATCATAACTTTAGCTGACAAAACTTGTAAGCTCCCTGAAGATGACGTAAGAACACCGAAAAATGTCGGCGTAATTTTAATATTAATTTTATACTACTTCTATGTGCATTTGTTGGTATAATAATAAACATGAAAAATATGAAATTTTTAAACGAATACGCACCGGCCTGTACACTAACAGTTACACTGAAACAAAATGTCACAATAAATACCTGAACGTTACGTATAATGTATGTGAAACGGAAAATAATATCTACAACAAACAATAATATTCACTTTTTGGAATATAAAGCCGTGCCGACTGGCATGGCCGAACTCGTCTTTGGCCCCGAAGATGCGATCAAGTTCCCAAGAACAGTCAGTCAATATTAAACTATCGACATGGAATCATATCGCAGAAGATATGAACCTTCTTCAGTATCACCGCGAGCACCTAATATCCCATATGGTAAATATACGAACTTACAGTTTTCGGTTACATATTAATGTAACGCCGAATTTAGCTGTAAAATGTTGACATGGAGCTACATTTAGGCCTATATTCAATAACATTAATTGGATAATCCATTCTTCCCGCGTGACACAATTACTACCCTTCACAAGAACGCACCCCATCCGATAAGGGTGTACCTAATGCAAACATGAAGAGCTCATGTTGTCCAAACTAAACTTACAGACCGCTATTTACATGGTTATAGGCTTTCAAAGATTCAATGTATAGGGTGTTTTAATCTCGCTTGACCGATAAGCGCCCGACCAACGCTCCGCCAGGCGCTCAGCCAGTCTTGCGTCGTACACCGCGTGTCAGGGACGTTTAAAAGTCGATGACGGGAGCTCGACAAAACGATCGAAGTGATAATAACCTTCAGAACGTCTAATAAAAACGCACTAGAGCGTCGGGCCGGCGCTCAACGGTCAAGTACGAAAAACACCCAATATATCTTGAAGTAATGAGGCACATGATAAAAAAATTAACAACGAATGACTGAAGTATGTGCTGTTCAACATGCTGACATAACAAGCGTGGGACAGACGACAGATGCACACGAAAGTTTGGCCAGAAAATCTGGAGCGAGCAGGCCACGTGGGAGACCAAGTAGCGGACGAGAGAATAACAAAAAATACAGGACGCAGATTCGATTCAGCTGGTTCATATAATAAATAGCGGATTCTTGTGATCACAGCACTAAACACCTTAATTCCAAGGGAATTTCGGGACCAGCTACACGACAGTCAGTTTCTCAAGAGGGAAAACCCCAGTAGTTACTACGACTACCCTGCTGTGATAGTGACAATAATGACGAGACAACGACACACATATTTCACGACTGTGACAACTCTTGTTAAGGAAAAACAGCCGTTAGAACCCCAAGAACGGATATCAAGAAATTAGGGTAGTTTTTTTTAAATTTTATTTTGGCTCCAAACAAATGCAGGCAAAGTGCAACAGCCCGCAAGCATTAGATGCACATCTTAACCACACATTCGTATGATCCTTTCCCATTCTCACCGAAGGTTACATACCTCTGTAGTAAATAACACACTGTTAGAGGAAGCACGAAGCAATAGATGGTGCGAGGGTACTGCAACTGCTAACCAGAGACCTAAGTTAAGAAACCGAAGTTAAGGCGTCTTGGAAGAGACTAATGCTAACCATGGCTATAGAGCTGTAGTTTTACAAAGCCGGTAAACAATCGAGCTTTATCTGATTGAAAATGATATTTTTAGGTGACACAGCAGATCAGTGAAACTGCAGATTTAAACATCAAAATAAGCTTCAGAACGGTTTAAACACACATCAGTTATGCATCTCACAGCAGACGCCAATAACACCACTTAATGAGTTCGCATACAATTTTCCGCTATCTCAGTGACTGATGTATCGGCAATGAAAAGTACATTCCCCGATGTGAACCTCAAGATGTTGCCGCAAAACATAGTCCAGCCTTTTTCACAAAGTGGCAAGACTGCTAGCCAAATAAGCCTATGCAAATCGAAGCCAAAGTGACATCCGTGGGATGCATGCGACCGAGCGGTATTCCTAAACTAACATTCTTCACAAAATCTCTCAGGGATTCTCGGCCAATAACAATTATTAAAGATACCACATATTTCTCGATGTTCCAAACGTTTGGTCTAGATGACCGATTTTATGTTTGTGATCGCAGTAAGTGAGCATAAGTTCGACAGAAGCAACAGCCATACAGAGATTAGTTTGGTGTTTGTTGTTTTGAGAACTATTACCCATACAATGGGAATGAACTGTTGACAGCAATGGCGCAGTAACTCTGGGCCTCCGGAGAGCATGACCGAATTCCTGAACGCATCTGCAAACGTCTGTGCCAGCACTGGCAACACCTGACCTTCACTGCACGATGGACGTTTACTTCCCTCCTACCAGGCAAACTACGCACTACGCTTCAGGCTCGTCTCTTGTTTTTCGTACAAACACAAAGCTGTAACAATCAGTCCGTTATCTCAAGTTGCACAGAGAGCTGCGGTTCGGCAGCTAATGTTAAAGGCAATAAACAGTTCGATGGACAACACACGCGCGCGGTTACAGAAAGAAACAGTGATGATGGCAGTAGCAAGTGACAGTGTCGCGTTGCACGTGCATGTATCCGTTAACAATCGTCAACCAAACGTTAGGCTGCCAGGGCCGTTCCCACAAAACTATCAACTCAGTACACCAGCATATAAACTACTGCAGCAAGTTTCTGGATACAAAGAAGTGGTCACATTGCTCAGATGAAGGAATATTATTTACATCAATATTAGCGAACTAACCGTCAACCAGCATGGTCTTACGTAGGGCCACATCTCCTGTACGATCACACTTACCCATACGATTCATTATTTTCAAAAGCAGGGCATAAAAACTTTCTCTGAGACTGTGAAAGGAGAAATAAAGATGGCAGGAAGAGAATGTGATTGTAAAACGGAAAAACAATGCGCAAGGGAAGACAAAATAACAATGCAGAGGGGGTGAGAAATGAGTGTGGGGGGGGGGGTGGAAATGAGGACCATAATATACGGGGATGAGAAAGGAAAAGAAAATATATACGACATGCTAAAGCAAGAAAAGAGGGAAAATAAAATACCTGTTCCTATTTCCCCATGTAGAGACCTGAGGGTAGAAGGTATAAGCTTTGGAAACATCCATATTTTTAACCAACATGGGGAAAATCAATGGCCGCTGTCGCAGAAGTAAAACGTTCCAAATAAGTGCCTAAGAAACCCGTGCAAGTTTCTTCCTTTACAGCTCAGTGGTTATTACACGAATCGTATGTTTTAACAGGAAAAAAATGTATTTTCCCCGCACACAGCGTATTCACTAGTTCTGTATGATTTTCAAATTAAACAGCCATCATTCCCCACCCAAAATTAATCGGTTAGTCTTGGGGATGGAGGCGCAGTGTGTTCTGACTGCAGTAGGAACTAAAATTAAATACACACACACACACACACACGCACATACAAAGGGTTAATGGTGCTGTGTGTATTAGAAAAGCAATTGCAAAGTATTCCACACGCACCATCCAAACAAAAACATTTGAAAACATGATAAATACTACCGACATAAAAAAGCAAGACGACAAGAAGAAACTTCGCATGAATTTCAACTTTCGAGCACGTACTAAGTTATATCACGCAAATAATAAACTCTGCTCTCTAAGGCAAAGTAAGTTACGGTACTCTAAGAGAATTTGCTTGGAAGACCTGATAAACCCGTGAAAACCGCGGTCAGGATAAACAAAGAAACTGAATAGACGCGCCACCAAAGTAAATTAATTCGAAGAAGAGAAATAGCTACTTATTTGATTCGGTTTATGCCATAATTGAGGGGCCAAAAGCTGTCAATGAACGAGAATATAGTGCGAGATTTTGGGTTCTAACAGCAACCTTGATGAAGGTTCAAGCCCTCTGCTTTGTTACGGCATATCTACTGTTAAACAGGAACAGACGTTTCAGAGGAGGACAACGCCTTCATTTTCAGCTTCAAGTAGTCCACGAACCTCCAAACTGCCGGTAACCCATACTTGCCAGCGGTCATGCCCCAACAACCCAGAAAACTCAACTAATATTCATCAACAAAAAGGTGCCTAACACACCGCTGGCATCAATTGTTGTCTGAACTCTTGTACGGCGTCATAACAAATCCGAATGCGACCATAACGCAAGAACCACAAGTTGCATGTGCTAGTTCAAGATACTATTAAGTGCAGGCTCACTCGGCCGGTTGCATGTGGTCACGTTGATATTACAAGCGAAGATATGTAATGGGAGATTTGAAATGGGCCGAACCATACGTGTCAACTCCATACATCATTAATTATTTTACTCGCAGTAAGTCCTTTTTTAATTTACCGCATTTTCTAATAAAAAAAGAACTACAAGTAACTTGACTGGCTGCAGTGGCCCACAATAGGCATACGTACACTACCTACGAAATAACGTGATTTTGTCAGTAAATAGTTTATGATTTTTTTTTAACGAAATACGTAGGTTATTCGGAAAGTAAGTACCGTCTGCGCATATCTCTCGCGCATCCTCGAGACTGTCACTTTGCTCATGTGCAGTGACTTCCTCTATCAATTGAGAAGCCAAATACGCCATTTCGTGAAATTTGTGTTATGTTTATGTTTGTTCTTGTGCGTTAAACATGTTTAAGACAATTGAAGGGGCCGCCGAATGTGAAATACGGTCTGTAATTCGTTTTTTGAACGCTAGGAAAGTGCTACCAAGTGAGATTCATCACCAGATTCGTCAAGTGTATGGCGATAATGCGATGAGTGATGGCATGGTTAGGAAATGGGTTCGGATGTTCAATGAAGGACGAGAGAACGTGTACGATGAGGCGCGAAGTGGGCGTCCATCTTTGGTGAATGATGATTTGGTGCGTAAGTTCAACGAAAGAGTGCGTGACGACAGATCTGATCTGTCCCTGCACTTTCCTCAGATTTCAAGGACTCTACTCTATGACATTGTCAGTAGAGGTTAAAATCGCAGGTGGCCGCATTCTATGAGGAGGGTATACAAAAACTTGTGCCCCGCTACGATAAGTGCCTCAATAATGGCGGCGAATATGTGGAAAAATAGTTTGAAGAATGTAGAATCTGATAACAATAAAATTT
>Ga0136643_10007344_pt1 | contig 15929 bp, 12 predicted proteins | sample TergutLab28metaG_FD_96883 | JGI IMG/M metagenome (GOLD analysis project Ga0136643, IMG submission 96883) | Labiotermes labralis P1 segment gut microbial communities from Petit-Saut dam, French Guiana - Lab288 P1 (version 3) (version 3) | ecosystem: Host-associated > Arthropoda: Insects >... | reverse complement strand
GCAGAGTCCTTCTTGAGAAGCTAACTGGTTTGCAGCTAGTCAAGAAATTCCCCGCATTTCACGGAACCCGAAGGTTCATTATCGCACTCACAAGCGTCCTCCAACTGTCTCTATCCTGGGCCAGCCCAATCCAGTCCATATACCCACATCCTACCTCCTGGAGATCCGTCCTAATATTACCCACCCATCTACGCCAAGGTCTCCGGTTTCCCCACCAAGACCCTATACACCCCCCTCTCCTCACCATTTTGGGATCCCAAAATGTGCACTGTTACTTTATGTACATCAGTATGGTTCAATGATTAGCCTGATGATGACTCTTTGAGTCGAAACGTGTCGCTGCATGTATAATTGATAGAATATAGTTGTGTTTTGACTGGAATATATTTCAAATAAATTAAAGTGAGGTGCTTATTCCCCCCCCCCCAAATCGCAGCAATAATAAAGAAATAATATGGAGAGATAAATATGGCGAACTTACGTGAGAGTGCCTGCTTAACTTTAAGGCTGGATGATTGTAAATTTTCATATTCTTACAACGATCAATGCCTAATTTTCCGATTTATTCTTGTGGTTTTTGACACTGTCTACAAAAGAAAAAAATTGAAATTATTCGGGGAAAACTAAAGGGGTAAGAGATATGATGATGACCTTCATAACCACGATGATATTCGTCCCTTACAGTAACATGGCATCTGCCAACACTACTCATGTATTTCCTGCATTGTACTTGTAACTTAAGACTCTAATAATAACGTAATTAATATTGCCCAGTGATCACGGCCATCAAGTTGTTTGTGACGAGCGATGTCGGTCCGGACCCTGAGGCGTGCTCCATTAAAAACATCTACCTCGTCCCATGAGCACCGGCACAATAACACCCCCTGTGGCCTCCGTCACCTCCCTCAGCACAGGTGAGGGAAAAGAAGAAAAACATTCTTGTTCCCTGCCAAGGAAGCATAAAAGACCAAAAACTTTGACCTTTTTTTTTTCTTCTTCTTCTTTTACGTTCATCGAACATCAGGGTATCTCAGCCTCCTTAACACCCCATGCAACCTTTTGATTTATTGAAGTTTAGTCTGACTGTATGTGCAGCACGCCCACTCGGATACAAACAACACGCACTGGGTATAGATATAGATTGTCAAGACTATTGGTACGCAGTTCATAACGACAATACCAGCACTGATACGGTCATATATCTCCCGTCAGATCTTCCTGCACTCTATTATCTAATGTCCCTGGCTTGAATCAGAGAGTGATTCTCATTCCACAGACAGTTGTCCTCTCCCAGAGTCTATATATGATTTTGGTTACATTTTGAGCACCATTTGAAGAATGGTGGGACAGGACAGGAAGATACACAAGGGCGTACGATCGAGAAGGCTGCATTCTGAGCCCTGAAGAGCATGTCTGATGGTTTTCTTTGAATTATTACGCTGAAGTGAAATGATTCCTAATTCTATTGTGACGTTTGCCTTCCGTCCTACAGTTTTTGCTATTTGTAGGAGACAATAATCACTGCCATTAAACCCTGTAGACTGTAGACTATAGACCTCGACTGCTAGTCCCTACCGTCCTCTTTAATGTGTGAACTCAACCCGTACTCTCAAAACCCTGTGCGAAGTTCCAAAATATCCGACATCAGATTTTATTACCTGGTTTGACCAGAAGTTTTACAGTTTGTTTTAGCTTCTTATTGAACTTCCGACGTCACTGTTTGCTTAATTGTTTACAGCTATGTCACACCTTCTTCGTGGAATTAGAGAATAATTTACGTGCCGAACTATAAAATGCAAGAGAAGTGATGAAGAGTACTGGATGAGATGATTTTATATCTCGTTTGATGGGGAAAGGAAATGATATATTTACGATAAGATTATAAAATGTAAAGAATATTACAGTTGAAGTTAATATGTTCTCCTCTTATCATCCTGAGATTAACAAATCCCATGAAGTAGAGTCCTTTTTGATAAGCTTCCTGGTGGCCAGCTAGTCAGTAATTCCCCGCATTGTGGAGCAGGAAAGTTTGCTAAATTGTTCACGCGAGGCCCTCGCTTTCTTCTGTCTCGAACAAGATGAATACAATAAAAGCCTTCCCATACTTTTTCTTTAATATTATCATCTCAACGACACCTAGATCTGCTAAACGGTCTCTTTAGGTTTCCCCAACAAAACTCTCTATACGTTTCCGTTCTCCTTGACTTGAGCCCCATACACCTCCTGTGTTGTTCTGCTTGAGTTAATCTCCCGAATAATGATTGAAGAGGACTATAAACCATTAAACTCCTCATTATGCAGTTTTATCGTAAAAAAAAAGTAGTGAAAGTAATAGGTCTCCTACTTTTGCCCTCCCAAAGTCACGGGACATCTATCAGGGTGAAATATTAGCCAGATATTGCCTACATGGAAGTAGGGTGCTCCATCATAGAGCAACAGCTGCTCCTTCTTAAGTGCTCTTAGCTTAAATATTTTGTAAAGAGACTCATTGGTACAGCTGGATAAAATACTGACGAATAGAAATGTAACAATACAGGCAATGAACGTGTAACCTAACACTGACGCGTGTTTGCGTAACCATTATTGCAGTGTAAAAGTAGTAAGCATTACATATTCTGTTTGTGTGTGTTTATAGCCTTAATTATCCGGCATGCAACGCGCATACGCCGTATTATATTGTCGTCTTTGGCCTGTGTGGCCGTACCATATTTTTTCACATTGTTTAATAAAGGGCACGATTTTCGGAAAAAAAGTTTTTGAACGTAAAATTTGTGTTTTGATTTTCTTTCAACTTTTTTCTGAAACATTTCTTTTTCTAAGAAGATTTCAGCGAGATATCACATATGTAATTTGATCTTTATGTAAAGTATCCGTTGTTCTTGTCAGACTTTAATGAACATGGAATTTTCTCGACAGATCTTAGAGAAATTCTCAGATGTAAAATTTCATGAAAATCCGCCTAGAGGAAAACGAAGTTGTTCCATTCGCACGAACAGACGGGCAGATGGACGTAAGACAGACAGACATGACGAAGTTGATATTCGCTTTTGGCAGTTTTGAGAACGCTCCTAAGAATCATTAGGAAGGGTTATCACTTCGTTATGGAATCCAACTGTGACTCTTTTAAATAGACATTCCTGAATGAAATGCTGTACGAGAATATAAAGGAACTCAACCAGAACAAAGGGCAAATTGCGAAGTTAATTTCCATCTCACTCAATTGCAGAAAAGCAGGCTGCAGGGTTGCCACATGCAAATAATAATGAGAATTAAATAACCCTTCGGAATGCAGCTGTACGTATCGCTGTGTGCCAGAACTAGCGGTAGTTTGTGGCTGATGTTGTGTGGCACGTCTGCGGAATGAACAGCGGTTGAAGCGTGATAAACATTCAAGACAGCAGTGCTCTCTCGGACATTAGGTAGCATCGGACAAAAACTGAGTCGGTTTAGTGTTGCCAGTTTAGTGACTAGGTTAGGAGGCTAAACGATCCGGCATTCGAATCCGGGCAGGGTCTAAAGATTTATCTATTCTCCATTATGTCTGCACTAACTCTGGTAACCACCCAGCCTCACATTCCTGGGTAACGAAGGCTCATTCCGCGAGGATAAAGCGGCCGGTGGGTCCATCCCGTGCCAAGGTTACGAATAAGCGTAGTTATAGCTCTATTCTCCCTATATGATTTTATAGCGTGTATAGGTACAACATAATTTTATTGGACAAGAAAGAGCTTTGCATTGTTTTTCCAGAGTTTAAATGTTTATAGAAGCAGAATGTGATGGCGTTTTTTGAATTTATCTGGTTCAAGATAGGGACCGGTGGCTGGCTGTTTTAAACACGGCAGTGAATATACGGGTTGCATAAGGGGCGGGGAATTTTGTTACCACCAGAGCGACCTGTCAGAGTCGTGCAGCGTTGGGCATTAGTAATGAAGTCTGCTTTAACAGAACAAATCGCTGCTCACGACAAGAGGAAATGGTTACTTGCTGAGCGGATACAGCAGGTATACGGCAGGAATCGGCAAGTGCAATTTAAATCCGAAAAATATCCATCGCATCTCAATTTCTAAGTGACGCTAGGGAGAACAGAAAATTACAGCAAGTCTGTTAATGTAAAATCGACTCATGTTTACTTCAGTTACAGTATATTTCAGCTTTGAGTTCTCGTGATTAAATATGAAAGGCTAATCTTAGTAATCAACCAACTTGATGAACAAAATCTTGTTTTACAGTAAGTTTATTAAATGCCTCTATATGTTTCGAGCACTATGTGCTCATAATGTTGGTCAAAATTGTGTTATATACCATCTGGTATCGTCACACCTGTAGGTGGCTGTCCCGTACACAGCTTGAGAGAGAAGAGAGTCCTCTCTCAACCTGTGCACCGGACGGCCACCTACAGGTGTGATGATACCAGATGCTGTATAACACAATTTGACCACCTGATGATGAGCACATAGTGCTCTAAACATATAGAGGCATTTAATAAACTTACTATAAAACAAGATTTTGTTCATCAAGTTGGTTAATTACTAAGATTATACTGAGATGCACGGTCAGCAAAACAACAAAAAAAAATTAAAGGCCAAGTTTTCTGACCAACATCCCTATGAAATTAATTTTAAAACGCACTTTGTGAGCATGTCTGCCACCACTAGGAGGGAACCGTGACTCATCGGGGCGTGATCCAACCACAAATTGAAGCTGTTGCACTGGAGAGAATTTGTAACTCTCTGTGATGACTGCTTTGTGCGAATTTTCTGTCACGTATGAAGTGAGATATGAGGCCTTAGGCGAACTCCACACCAGTCGGCGAATAAGTAATTCAGATTTCATTTCATATCCAGATGTCACTCTGATCGTCACCCGAGACAATGGCAGCTGTCCGTATGGCCGCACGCCCTCAGCTTCTTGATTGGGGGCATTGTCACCCCTCACCCCACCCCAATCCCACATAAGGGATTCGACCCCTGAAATTAGCCCCCGAGGCAAACAAGGGGATTTATGTATATGAAATATGTGAAATGTGATGAGCATTTCAGAAATATATGTAATTGTATGAAGCGGGTGTGTGGTTTTGTATTAGGGAAGGGGCTTGCACATTCATTTGTGAGTAAGTTTGAAAAGTCTGGTGGATTCACGGTACACTGAATAGATGTGTTTCTCGGTTCAATTCAAGTTCGTGGAATACGTCCTTCTGTTGAGTATGCCTAGGATACAAGAAAAATGTCTGCCCTAAAATGAAATTGTTTCTGTATTTTTACACGTAATTGTCGCCCACGAACGTTAAATTTTAAACTTAAAATTATGGTAGTGTTTTGCAGGTCAACAACTGGGACTTTAGTGTTAAGACACAAGTATTTAGGGAAATGAATACACAATATTTCAGTTCCGTTTGAGTTTGATTGATATTAACGCATGTTAATTCAATATATTGACCAAAAAGTGTACTTAATAAAATAAAATGCAAAATTATAAAGGAAATGCATGATAAGTATCACCACTACATATTTCGGCACTGGGGTGCCATCTTCAGAAAGTCTACGGACACAGGTTACCACAAGTCCAACATTACACTTCAGATATTAATCCATAGACTCCCTGAAGATGGCACTTCGGTGCCGAAACATGTATGAGTGACACTTATGAATTGTGTTTTATGATTTTTTTATTGTGTTTTGTTAAGTACATTTTTATTCAATATATTGAATATACAAGTATACGCAGTGTAACATAAAACGCCTGCTAATTTTGAAACACACTAAAAATGACAAGAGAAAAATGTTAACATAGCATTGCAAATTAATAGGACCGATTATTTACTTTCCCACATCATTTAGAATTCGGGTGGTTTCTAGCTGTACGCGTAGGGAAAACTTATCCTAATGGCTGCATAAATGTCAGAAAGTTTGTTCTCACTTCCTTAGGGACATCTGCATGGTAGTCACGTAAAGTTCACTGCAGTTCTGTAAACCAGCTTCGAAAGACTGTTGGTCCAACAACACATAAGGACGTCAGCAATGTACTGTTGGATATAAGCATTGGGTACGAGATTATACAGCGAGGGTTTAGGGTCACATCGACTGTAGTGAGAGGGTTACAGAAATTAATCACAGCAGTTTTAAAAATGTACAGGATATGTCTAACTTGTAGAATAGGGTAACGGATGCTTTTGAATCTTTTGGTTCTACGGAATGCTTAATGCTTCACTTATGAGATTTATTCGGTTTTTAGGCAAAATGAGTGACAGCTACTGTTAGCAAACTTAATTAACACACGGAATGATTCAGTCGTGAATCTGACACCCGACAATGTCTAGACATGCCCAAATTAGGTTTCTCTTAGTTTTTCTAAATTTCTAAACCCAAATAAACCTGTTGAACTGGCACATTCAATCAGGCCACAGCAGTTTGTTCACACATGCTTCTGTATTCAAAGAAGCGATTATCCTTTGGACGCCCTACAACTATAGTCGTTGAGTGTAAAGAAATGACACTCTGAACCGTTGAAACAAAGGGATAGTTTAATCGGACGAATTGACGTTATGAGGATAAGTAGTAGTTTTGTTATAAGCCTGCAGAAAAGAAAAGAAAATATTTCATGGGACGGGAATATCAGTGAACCGTTCAATACAGCGGTGAATGCCGGACGACCTCCATGCCATACTCATACAACTTCGTATCGACGCTTTCAGTGAGACGTCTGTTTTAACGTAAGAGTGATGGTACTTGAGCGCTAGATGCACCGTCTTCCCACTGCTGTTATTGACCATTGCTCGAAGCTCGGACAGGTCCAGCCGACTCTCGTCTGTCTGCTGTTAATGTACCGGCGCTGCACAGCAGCTTGTGGCATGCCGGTTGCTGGACCGCTGCCCTTGGGCCACCAGACTATTGTGCTTTGATGTCTCTGGAGACAGTCTGTTATGAAAAGGAAACTTGGTGTCTCACCCCGAGGTAAGAACACAGTCTGTTACAGCCTTCCTAACGGAGCGCAGAAGAGAATATTTGGACATTAGAGATAAAAAGTCATAAGAGGATAGAATGAGTTGCATGACTAGAAGTTTTATAATTTGTGCCTACACTTTATAATACTTTAGCGTGATTAAATGGAGACGAAAAATTGAGCGGGATATAAGGCAGCGTGGAAGGAATGATCAAATCACATTGCAGGGTTTTACGTGGTTGATATAGAGGAAAAAATGCTTGGGAGACGTAGACATAAATGAAAAGATGAAAATCAAATAGAAGCAGATGCTGAGAGTGGACATTTAATTCATCTGCTTTAAGAAGATCCCCATTGGCGGCTTCTTTTAAATATCCCAACGAAGCTAGGAATTCCAAAAAGGAGCAGGAGGGTGGGGGTAAGATGGTTTTTTCCTAACCGACAGATTACCGGTCTGTTGAAATCTGAAGTAAGATTCTGTCCCATTAATTACTTATTTACCGTAGATGTAGGCCTAGCATATGTACGTGCTTGAGCAAGGGAGTTCTAGCTTGCTGGATTCTATCTTAGATTCTGTACAAAGTATTGTGATAAAAGAGGTAGAATCCCATATATGTCGGTCTTAATAACTTCACAGCTCTACTTCTAATAATTTCCTGCTATGGTGTGTTGTTTATTGGGCGGTCAAAGGGCTACGCAAATTTACAGATGTTTGAACTCTGTCTAGAAACAGAAGTGACCACACGAAGTCGCTGAGCTATATAAACTGACAGTGACAGTGGATGGTTGCAATACATTACTACATAGGCCTACAACTGGACACTGTATTCCAGGCTCCAGTGTCTGTTTTTCTTAAAGTTCTACGTTATTGAGAGTTAACAATACATATGGGATTCATTCAAGGTTTTTAGAACCCCTGTGTTATATCTTTCTTCATAAATTTCTAAATTACTGGTATTTAAAATTGTGGTGAATGTAAACGTTCGTCCTGTAACAGGTCATGAAGGCCCCGAAGAAGAGTAGAGGTATAGCTCTACTCTTTTTTTAACCTCGGCGTTAGAAAAGTGTGGGGTGTCAATGCCAGGCTCCGACCATTTTACTCCCGGGAAATAAACCCTGTATCCATTGTACAGGAGGATGCGTGGTTCCCAGGACCGATCCGAACGTGTGCGGAAAATCTCGCCAATCGATCCCAAGACCATCCAACCCTCGCCAGTTGCTATACCGACTGAGCTATCCCGGCTGAATAGGATACGTAGTGTCTAACAATTTTACGTTTTGCAAAAGAGACCCACAAATTTCGCTGTAATGTATGCGGAATTTAGCCTTTGTCCCAAACTGCGCTGCTGTTGTGGAGTGTATACCGGTCCAGTCTGCATACCAACTGGCAGACCTTAATAGGAACCGAACCGTAGTATAGTGAATCGACTAGTAGCCTCCTTTCCCCCCTCCAACCGCTGTATGAATTACGTAACAAATGTTCAAAGTTCCTTCTGCAAAACTAGTATAAACTGTAGTTGGCTGTGAAATATACTCTGCAGTAATAAGCAGTATTCTGAGGCCAAATTCACAGGAATTCCAATCCTGTGCTGGAGATATGGTGTTAAATTAATGCGACCTTTAAACACTGTTAATTTCTCTTCAAATTAATGATGAATGTTTGAAATTTATGTTATTCTGTAACATCCTGACTTAAACTGTCATAACACAAGAGGCAGTTCTGAGATTAAAGAGACTGCATAGAAAACAATTATTTGCCTTGTTCCAGTACTGTGTTTGGCTTCGGAAATGGTCGAATTTATCGTTAGAAGTTTTACAGCTCTCGTCAGACGCCAAGTTTCAGAAGGCAAATTCGTCGTCGTGAAAACGATGGGTCTGTCACTCTTTCTTCGTTTTCAGAAGGTTCGAATTTTGAATACAGACTGAGAGACCGGCAATACGATTGGAGTAATTTGGTTCCTTCCCCTTGCTGCAGTGAAATTCCACTTCACATGTCAGTACTGATAAAGAAGCTGTCATTTCCCAGTTTACCTTTTTTTTAAAACCAATGTGACTTGCACATGATCCATAAATATAGGCCTACGGAGATACGTGTAATATTGATTAATCAAAAAATTGTTCCTGCGGCTAGTCATAAAGACGTGACGGTGGAGGGTAGCGTGAAGCTGCATGGCCTGTCTGTGCACTAGAGAGGACTGGAGGTGAGCTTCACAGTCCAGGGCAGAAAGTATGCTATTCTGTAACAAACAGCGCCTATTCATTACCTTAATTCTGTTAACAATACTTTGTGTTTATGAAACATTTGCGCAATTTCTATGACTTTAGAGATGATTAAATTAATCATCATATATCTTTCATGGAGTTGGGCCACTTGTTGACCAATTCCGATATCACGTATCCAGAAGTCTCTTCAAAGGTCTACCATGATTCCTTCTGCCAGTTGGGGAGTAGTATGAGGGGTAAAAACTTAAAGGTAAAGTGATCCCGTTACAGTCCCGGTGTGGCCCAGAGGGTGGGTAGAGTTATAACTCTACTAGCTAGGCATTTTTGAGGATTGAGAAGTCTGCTTGCTTAAAAATTACTTAACCTGTAATAAGAAGTAGGGTGATTTTTGAGGACTTTTTCAGGAAGAAATTCTTGTTATGAAGTGAGAAATGCGGAAATCCAAAACTAGTCCATCATTTTATATTTATATTTTGTTTAAGGTTTCGAAATAAAATTTCTTGGGCGGTTACGAGCTGTAGGACAAACACAGTCTCTCACCAAATTCATCCACCATGAAGACACGAAAGCCCCTTAGTTGTGCAATTAATTAGTCAGACCTTCCTAACAAAGATGGAAAACAAAATTCTCAGCGCGGAGTATCAGATCCTTGAGAAAATCCTGCTAGTTTGCCTGAGAACAATTCAGGAAACAGAATTACTCTTCTGAAGTTTTCTGAAAATATTTGGAAGTTTTCAAAGTTTACCCAAACTTTTCCGAACCTTCCAATCACTAGCATCTAATTGGGCTGAAATTAAGACAATTGTGTTAAGGTATAAGACATTCTGCTTCGTCCTGGATATAGAGTATGTCTTACAGGCATCGTCTGCGGTCTAGACATAAAACGCTTTCTTTCTTCTGGCTTATGACTGACGAATATTACTGTCTTCTGGAATGTGACGACACGAAATCTGGTAGACAGGTGTAGGTGTTTCGGGGGATTCCGCTGTCTCCATATATAGGACGTAATTCTTTATTTGTCAGAACACACGGCGTCTTCCCAGAACGTATTAGTCTTCAGTTACCGCCAAGAGAACTTAGAATCCGGCACCATAAATAAAAAAAACGTAATTATAGATAGAATTCTGGAAATGCACCACTCAAAAAAAATGCAGGTTAATTCAAACTAAGGCTTTAGAACATCTAAGATTATGTTTGGCGATATATATATGCATCTATGTTAAATAATTTTTAAAATTCACGTACCATTATTAATTATTTTTGTGATCGATAGCTGTTTGCACCAATTGGATGTAGATAATATCGGTTATTTTTAATTGTAGTTTGTTTTAACCAGACTACAACAAACAACTTAAAGAATAACTTGCAGTGGCAGCTCTGTTGCTCGATACACCGACAGCAGCAAAGCCTCTGCTGTTCCTCGCAACAAACACATTCCTCTGATAATGGAAATGTAACACAATTATGCTATGGCGGGGGTGAAATCAGTTCCCGAATATTCATTGGATTAATCATATTTCTTACTGTAGAACCTCCTACTAGCATGCCACCCTCGAAAATCTAGCTAGTGAGGGAGAAATGAGTTACCACAGGGTGAAACACCCCAGTTATTAAGTTATTAGCTACGAGTATTCTTGTTTCTCCAACCTGTGGTTGTGACGTTACACAGCAGCAGCCTCCAACACTGTGGTTGTAACGACAAACCACTATTTCAAAACTATGGCTGCAATGGCATAACTTCTTGTCGCCCAAATTGTTGTTGTAATGTCACAGAAAATCAGTCATTCAAAGTTATGGCAGCAAGGACGCTGTTTGTTGCAGTCTCTCACGGCTGTTTTTGTACTGACGCAGAAGTTCATTGTCTCACAGCTTTAATTGCACAGCCTGTCAGAATCTCAAGACTGGTTTCAACTGCACAGAACTGCACTCTCCCAGACTGTTTCGTAACACCCCGTTGCCGACATTTGCGGCTGAATGATTAAGTCTTTTTTTCTGTACTTCAAAGATCCCTTTTTCGTTTCTCAACATGAAGCCAGGGTAACATCATGGAGATTTATTTTGGTCTTTCTACGCCGTCTATCTGCAAGCGAGTACTGAGATAGCATGTAAAGTAGTTATCTGAAGTAGCTGAGAATTATGATTTGATTCAGACACGTACTTCCCGACTTTCTTCTTTTCTACCCTGATGAATTAGGCATTATATTCGTCCAGAATGTTGGTAAACATCTGCCGATTGGCTGTGCCACAACTCAGAAGGCCATGATGTGAAGCTTCTAAAATAATCTGCATCAGTGTTCTCCTTCATCCGGTTCCCTACGTCTCGCTCTAATTCTACGCTACGCTACACATTCTTAGCAGTTGATGTGTGGTTATACAATCTATGTAGTAGAGAAAGTTACAGTACGGTACTTAACCGCATTAAGAGCGAAGGGGCAAGAAGGTGCTGCCTCGTGACATGACGATACCGCAATCAAGGATTGCAACTGCTCAGGTCCTCTGAGGTTAATTGCATGGTAGCATTGATTTGCCATTTTAACAGTCACTTGGTTTTGAAATTGTTGCGTTCTGAGAGCGACATCTTATTTTCTACCAGGTTACGTCGGCAGCTGGTAGGCGTGTCACGTGTAGTGCACGTTAAATTGGTATACAAACTTTCTTGTAAACTACAGACGTTATCACTTTTCATAAGTTTTGACATGCGGCCAACAAAAGTGTCTCCATTTGTATCATAACAAGCGTATAGGGAGAGAATACGACTTCTTCTGATTCTTCTTCTTCTGCACTACAACTCCGGCAGAGTCTTGGCGTTCTCGACAATATCCTTCCATTTAAGCCGATCTTGGACATTTTCTGTCCATTTTGTAAGTTTCGTCTTTCTCAAATCATTCCTGACGTCTTCTTCCCATCGGGACTTGGGCCTTCCCACTGGTCTATTTGTAGATGGTTTCCATTTGTATATTTTCCTTAATACTGGTTTCAGACATTCTATTTATGTATCCAAACCAACTCAATCTTTGGGCTTTGACATAATTTATTACGTTCCTTTGGTTTATTAACTCATCCAACTCCTTGGTTGTTTTAATTCTCCAAATACCATTATCCTCTTTAGTTGGCCCAAATATTTATCTTAGTATTTTCCACTCAAATACTTAGAGTCTGTGTATAATACTTTCTTTAAGGACCCACGTTTCACAGCCATGAACTACAAATGGTCTAATTACTGAGCAATATAACTTTAGTTTGGATTTCCTGGACACCAGATTGCTTTTAAAAAGAGTTTTATTTGCGTAGAATGTTTTATTCCCCTTAGTAATTTTTTACTTCTTCTGACTAATTGCTATTAATATAGATTCAAGTCATGTGGGATATGACGTCAGGGGTTACCGACGTTTCGGAAGTGCTTGGTGCCCCTCTTCTCAGACTGTAAGCAGAGGTTTGTCCAAAAACTCCATATTTACCAGTCAACACGAAGTCCTATTCCAGAACATTGAATTTTCATTAGCACTGTTTTGAGGACTACAAATTTTACAAATATTGGTTAGTATATGCTCGAAACCCAACCTGCTTCCTCTTAGCATTGGGAAGCAACAAAACAGTTATTTGCTGAGCTTTGCGATGGCTTCCAATTCCGTAACTACATGATAAAGTGATATTTGTCGAGTACGGCATTACAACCAGACTGTAACGCCGAAGAGGTAGTTCCAGGGGGCACTCCAAAGATCTAATGATAGTACTAGAAACCACCACCCCAACTCATTGCGTCAAGGGATGGTGAAGGGCGAGGCTAATTAGCTGATGACAAGCATATCACCACCACGTCATGTCAGTCAGACATGTCTTCTGTGACGGCTCTCGGTGTGGCCTCAGGCTAACGTAGCTACCGACATCTGTGTAAAACTGTACCACGTCTCAGTGTGCGTGTGGAAAGATGGCTTTGAAAACACAAGGGTTATGGAAAGATATCAAGGGGTTTCTTACAGCAGAACTGCATTCTTGTTTGGAATGTATACATTCCTCAAATATTTTGTCTACGAATATTATTTATTATTAGCCAAGATTTTTATTTACTGAAAATCAAATTAAATAACTAACACTCGCTCTCAAGGCAGTAACTCACTGCACGAGTAAATACAAAACCGAAAGAATATTTCAAATAAATATACAGAATTTCTTGAGCCCCAAATTTCAAATTATAATTTATACCAACCTTCTAAGACTTGACAACAGAATATAATAGAATGGAAGTTTTGTTATTTGAGTCTGGATTTTAAAAACGGGGTAAAACATGGGACATTGTGAATGGAATTTGTATTGTGCGACACGAATTGACATAGACCATTTTAATTAACAAATTAAAAAATGTGCATAGCGAAATTTTTGAACCTTCGCTGCATTTTTAAACGTATTTTGAAAATCGCAGGCCTTAAAGAAGTCTTTCTTTTAGGAATAAAATGTTTACTTTAGTTTTCTCTCCAAATTTGTTCACAATACTTTTATTGTGTCCATGCGGTAGTTTTGCTAGACATGTGGGAAGAAAATACAAAGCCCATTTTGGTTGTAGAAATTTTACGAAATTTGGGATATGACTATACGAAGTTGAAAAATTTCCACCTTACTGCTTGGCTTTATACTCCGCAAATCAGAGCTACCGGCTTCAGAACCTCAAAACCTCCAAACTAAAACTTCCCAACAGAAGCCTAAAATTGCATGAAAATTTGTTCAGCTTTTTTCGGATTGTTACGAGAGGCCGAAGGAAGTGCAGAGGCACATGGCAGAGCTAAGAGGCCCAATATCCTACGCTTAACTTGCGGATATTTTAGAATAATTTTTCCTTAAACACAAATTTACAGCTGGACAGATTCTAGTGAAGAAATAAAGTCCTGGTTGATGTACAGAAGGAAATGCCAAGAAGTGTTCTGTAGAACATTCTGTCTAATAGTGACTATCCTATGCTTAATTGTAAATTTTAAATTCTTTTTTTTACATTTTGCAAATAGGTGTGTTTTCACAAGACAACGGAAACAAAGAATGCCTGAAAATTTAAATATTATTTTTGAAAATTTCAACCATATTCCTACTGCGAGCCGGGATTGCTTAGTCGGTATAACAACTCGCTACGGGCTGGACAGCCCGGGGATCGAATCCCGATGGGGCGAGATCTTCCAGATCGGCTCTAGAGCCCACCCAGCCTCTTATACAATTGGTACCGGGTCTCTTTCCCGAGCGTAAAGCCGCCGGGGCGTGGCGATGACCACCTACTAAATTTAGCGTCAAAGTTAAAGAAGGAGTAGAGATATACCTTCACTCCCACTCTGGACCTTCTGGCTTTTTCTAGGGTGAACTTTATCTTTACCTTTATGCCTACTGTTTTTAATGGCTCTATCGTTGTAATGACTGTCGTACTCAATAATATTGTTTATATCCATTTTGCTCTAATGCCGAAATTTGATCTGTGTTTTAGTACGAAGGATAAGACTTGAAGTGAAACAGGGAGCCTTACATGAGAAATATTACGTTAGGGAGGGAAGTTTAACACTTTATAGAAAATGCATTTTAAAATAATATTTAGAATTTCGAATATTATCTTCAGTTAAACGCACATCGCCCCCATTGCCAAAGTCATTCGGTAAGAAAATTTCATGAAAATCCTCTTTTTTTCCTACAATAAATAGAAGATATAAATTTGATATGTGGTTGACCGTGCATCGTAATTCAGTGTGGATAACACAAAAGTGACATCTAGTTGGTTTGTTATCCACACTGAAGACATAAATTATTGCGACTCACGACACAGGGAGATACTAATCGAGAAGCAAGGTGATACATTGCACATATTCGCGATGAAAGTGGCGCGAGTCGATTTTGTAATATTTTTTGGAGGAAATTGAAGGAGAAATTTGTAAAGGTATAATAGCTGCTATAGTAGCTGGAGTACAGCAAGTTTGGGTAGGCACATTTTAGCGCGGATTCACGCTAGTGTAAGTTTAGAAAACTTTGCGTCACAACATATACTGGGCAGAGGACTGATTAAATGCAAATGAAAATCTTCGTCTTACGTCTTTTTTTTACGGCGAAGTTGTGGTGCGATCGTATAAAGCATTAGAAGAATTCTTGGGGTTTGTAACTGTGGAAATTGCATTTGGTTTTATAGTGCAGGGGAACACATGGGTTTGGTTGAAAGAAATTAGTTACATAACGCATACAAATTAGTATGGTAGAAGATCTAATGCAGGAAATGATTGTGCTTCAGAATTGTTTACGATTCTCTTATCGGTAATGTGTTTGGAGATTAGGTTAGATTTTGGGTTATTATTTTCTCGGAACCCATTGTCTTTCTTTCAGTACTATTTGTTAGATAAGAGAGTGGAGGTTTCACTTGAGTATTAGGGTAATTTGGTTTAAGTCTCGACCATTCTGTGTCAGGATTCTTGTGCTCCTTATGCAGTTACCCTCAGCAAACTATGACGAATATCCCTTTTAAAATAAAGTCACGCTGGCAAGGTTACTTCATGAACCTGTATTCGGAAGGAAGTTGTTTAGAAATTTTAACTGCATCACATTTCTAAGACTGTCCTCTGAACCTCAATGAGAAACTCTCTACCTTGTCTGACAGATAGTCACGAATGCCTAATTCCTTACAAATAGATCCATTTATTTACCTTACCCTATGCCACGTCAAAGACCCAACGACACAACTACTCATTTGCACGCCATCTTACATTAAGACATAGTGCAGTTACTTTATTTCGACGTTCTTTGTTCCGTGT
>Ga0136643_10007336_pt1 | contig 15939 bp, 10 predicted proteins | sample TergutLab28metaG_FD_96883 | JGI IMG/M metagenome (GOLD analysis project Ga0136643, IMG submission 96883) | Labiotermes labralis P1 segment gut microbial communities from Petit-Saut dam, French Guiana - Lab288 P1 (version 3) (version 3) | ecosystem: Host-associated > Arthropoda: Insects >... | reverse complement strand
TTTCAGCTGTTCCGTGATCAGGTATCCTTTTCTGTGGTATTCTTGTATGTACAGTGACTTCCAACAGTTCATTAATTTACCCTTTCTACATGCTTTTACCAATTCCATAATACGTTCTTGTTCGCCGTATTCATATTAATAAAAAATGTATCCCATTTAACATCAAGAGAATTGTAGAAGAATTGTTTATGTTGGTAACGTGTGGTGACCTAGAAGATGCATCCGACATGAGAACTACATGGAATGTCACATACGCAGGGCCCTGCATGGCCGATAAATCACCTGTGCTTCACTTTTAACATAGATGCTGACATCTGTTGACTGCTTCTTAACCGACAGGTTACCGTGCAGTGTCGACCACACTTCAGCCAGAAGAAGGAGGGGTAGAGTGATTTACGCTCCATCAGCGACAGCCAGCAGTTTTTGTTGAAGAGCCACTACAGTGTTACTCCAATTGTTAAATCTGTGAGTGGCTAATTTACACTACTTTCAAACGTGGCTGAGGGATGGAAATAACTGAGCAAGAAAATTTACATTTGACTTTAAGTCAACTGAAAAACAAAATGTTATAAAATTTACCACAAAAGATCATCGTAACAAAAACTACTTACGCGAAGTATTTATCGCGCCAGTAATGCCTACAACATTCGTTCGTGAAAAACGTTTCGAGAAAACAACTGTTCTGTGGCGAGCCAAATCGTCTGATATGAACCAGATTCCTTTGTAACCATTTTTTGTACGTAACACTGCAGTCACCGAAGTACACTGAACAGAGTTCGAGAGAAGACACTGGCGTCCATATCGCTAAAACAGAATTCAGAAAGACTTGTCCAATGTGCCGGAGAGTGAGCCTGTTGACCTCCACCTGGTACACAGATTTGGCATGTCTACACACTTTCTGTGAACCTACACGATGCGATGCGCAGGATCTGACATTGTTTAACGAAGTCAAAAAAGATGTAAAAATTTTAAAAATCCCAAATGACGGAAACAAACGCCCATTTAGGGCGTACAGTACGTTATCACTCACAAGGTTAAACGTTTTATCGTGAACTTGGAGTTCTTATATTCACATAGTTTCTACTCCTCGAAGTCTCCAACAGTCCACCCCCTTTCCATCCCTCCAGTTCCTTCCATCAGTTTATACACGTATTTTAAGATATAACGTGCCTACGTCAATCACTGGTAGAGAAAACGCGTACCTACTTACTTACTTACTTACTTACTCCATGGCGTAGAATCCTTGAGAAGCTAACTGGTTTGCAGGTAGTCAAGAAATTCCCCGCATTTCACGGAACCCGAAGGTTCATTATCGCACTCACAAGCGTCCGCCATCTGTCTCTATCCTGGGCCAGCCCAGTCCAGTCCATATACCCACATCCCACCTCCTGGAGATTCTTCCTAATATTATCCACCCATTTACGCTTAGGTCTCCTCAGAGGTCTCTTTCCCTCTGGTTTCCCCACCAAGACCCTATACACTCCCCTCTCCTCACCTATACGCACCACATGCCCAGCCCATCTCACTCTTCTCGATTTTATCACCCGCACAATATTGGGTGAGGAGTACAAATCCATTAGTTCCTCGTTATGCAATCTCCTCCGATTCCCCGTTACTTCGTCCCTCCAAGGTCCAAATATTCTCCTCAACACCATGCTCTCAAACACTCTCAGTTTCCTTTCCTCCCGCAATGTCAACGAACAAGTTTCACACCCATACAAAACAACAGGCAAAATTATAGTTTTATATATCTTGATCTTTAAATTTTTGGATAGCAACCTGGAAGACAAAAGATTCTGCACCGAATGATAGCAAACATTTCCTGACCTCAGTCTACACTTTATTTCTTCCAGAATAGAATTTTGGATTGTTAAAGTTGTTCCCAAATATTTAAACTCTTTCACACTCTCGAAGGTACTATTATGAATCCTCACACTGTGAATTCGTCCTGCATTTTGATCTCGAGACATGACCATGTACTTAGTTTTATCAGCACTTACTTCCAGTCCAATCTCCCTAGTAGCAGCTACTAAAGCTTCAGCATTTTCCTTTAGAGTGTGTATATTTCCTCCCAGTATATTAACATAATCGACCTAAGCCAGCTAGAGAAAACGCGTACGCATGGGCAAAGCCTATCATTAGACAGTGGTACTTGCCAGACAGACGCTGCCACTGCTATAACCCACAGCAGAGGAACGCCGACTAGAGCTCTTCCATTACTTCTGCTATTGAAAGTGGGCGTAATCTGTCTCTGTTAAGAAAAGGAGGCTGTAATAGTCCCATAATTTACTTATAATATTGATTTCCCTCGATATTCTTAACTTTTCAAAGCCCCAACGCACCGAACTTTGTACGGCGTACACTCTTTCGCCGCTTATATACACAGCAATCTGCTGGCTCGCGACTGCCTGCGGTAGCTACAAGTAAATTCAGTCCTACAAAATCCCTTTGCAACATTGCATCACGCACTCATACACTCTAAATTTTATCCCCTAAACAGACACTTACCCTCTCCAAAGCTGTGTTCCGTGTTACAGCGTGTAAAAGTTATTGGTGTGTTTTAACTGCGATGCATCAATTGGTGAGGTTTCGTGAAGACACAAAGAAACTTACAACAATAGCCGAAAACAGGATCATTATTGTGTGGAATGGCTACGCCCTGCGAAGGGTTTGAAAAAGAAATTCAGCAAAATTACATTTTGAAATTGTTTTTGCTATACCATTGCGTTATTGATGGTGGCAGTTGTGGGGAAGGCGGCGGAGAACGGCATTCGGGGTTTCGGTGGCGACGGCGGCAAGGTTAGTGGTGGTGGTGGTGGTGGTGGTGGTGACGATGCCTACGGTCTAATGGCGGTGATGAGGACGGTGATAATAGACATCTGAGAAGCATAAGCACCAAGTTTTGAATGTTAATGAGGGAAGAGAAAAAACTCGGTCCTCTCCTGGTAACTGCAGTTTGAAGACTGTTTTCTGATTTCTGAAGTCCTGTAGTCTAGTAGAAATCTATCAACGTTCCGGCGAACCTTGTTGGCCCCAGTTTTGAGAGAAGGCAATATTCTTCATAATAACAGCTGTGAGAACCTTCATATGATACACGTTAATTGCAGTAGACACCGTCACTTTCAGCTTCGTAGTTGTTGAAACACGGTCCTCATACCCACTCTTCCTGCCATAGAGACACCTGTGGAAAGTGGAAGTAAATCTACGCTCATTCTAAACACTATTTATGGATGTCGATTTGTTCAGCTTCAAGCTCCGGCCCCTTTAGTCCCGTATAAAAGCCTTCGTATCCACCAAAGGACGGGTCGGTTATGCTCCAGAGCAAACAATGTTAGCCAACAGAAATAACTTTGTTGGGTCTTGAACTCCGGTCGTCCGGCCAGTATGGACCAATATGGTATAAATTTTAATTCACCACACCAATTTTAATATAGGTTCCTGGTAACTAGCTGCATCACATTCTGTTCTTCAGTTTCGTAGCTGGAACATGCGAAACAACAAAGGATGTCTATTAAGACTGTCGGAATGAGTCGAAAAGACAAGACAAGTTGAAGTTTACGAACTTGCGCCCACAAACTTCTCAACTTTTATTCGACGCCTATGGGCCAATTAGCAAGACGACAGCTGCACCGCGTATCGATTAAAGAGTAATTGCGCTCGAAAAGGTGGTGTAATGTGAAGTCACACCGGCTAATTGCGCAGTCGCTTTGTTCATAATTATCAAATCAACATGCCTGATTCTTTCCACATCCAGCGAATTGATATTAGCCACATAAAGCATGAGTATCACGTTACATTGCTGCTACGCAGTATATCGACAGCAGTAAAAATATGCGTTGTAAGGGTAAGGATGCCATCTGCACAACAGCCATCTTCGGAAAGCGTTTTGTTCCATTTTCCATGATAAATCATTCGGTAAAAACCTAGATGCTATATTCGGACGAGGCTTTCGCAATCACTGCGGCCTCACCAGCCCTGAGATCCACCCAGGCTTGACCAAATAACTCCGAAAGCTACTTCCCTGTTGCTAGAGTGGGCAATGCAAAAGATGATCATTTACCTCCATCGCCCAAACTGACTACCAGGTAAATTTTAAGGTTTAAAACTTCATGGTGTGCAACTTGAGCACACAGGAATTTATACGTATAGGTTTGTGTCTTTGGACTGTGTGGAACTTCTCAGGTTCAAAACCCGTCAATAAAGTCAAAGCGACGGCCTGCTGCCTGAAAGACCGTGAATCGATTCTCGACAGGTCATTGAAATTTCTATCCACCATTCCCGAGTTTCACTCTCCTAATGAAACTTTGCTATGAACTACTCCCAGGGGATCGGGGATCGGGACTGGAAGTCGGGAGTCGGGTGTTGGGGGCAGGGGTTGACAGACGTTTCCGAGTCTCGATGGATGCTAAAGAAGCGTCTCCGATTCGAATCACGAAAGTGACAAAGCTTTTTTTTTTCGTTGTTACACCGTGCATGTTGTTGAGTTACGCAATTATAATACCAACCACTGCACATATATGAAATTTATAAAATTTATATATGTGCAGTAGTTGGTATAATAATTGAGTGACAAAGCGTACCTTGCGAGGAGATATACCCAACTTTCTCGTCAGGTTCGATTTTCTTTTCGGTTGAATCCAACTTCGTGAACAACTGCTTATTTCTTATTTTTATTCTTACATTCTTTGCTTGGCCAAATGCACGCAGTACACAGCCACGATTAACAGGTTGATCGCGAATAACAAATTCGTAAAGTTGTTGAAAGAATTGTTCTGTTAGAAGAGTGTGGCTTTTGGATGAGTTCAGGGAAGAATCCTATTGTGACCTTGAGTCATATCAGAGATGATTATTCGGGGCCCAAAGCTCCTCAGTAATGGACAACTGTTAGTGAAAGACTGTGCCATGCAGTCAGTTGCCGTTTATGAGTTCTGGCGACGCTGGAAATCTCCGAGACCAGCCTAGAGCACCTGTTACAAAACATCAGCTCTCTGTCAGACTAGAGTACTATTTTTTTCATCAAACATTCACTCACCCATTACCATGACAACAGCACCTGGCCTGCTCGCTGACCTGGATGCGATTCAATCTCTCGTTTTTTGAAAGCACTCTGCATTCCCAGAAATGTTCTCACCTCCACAAGCCAAACCAATAGCCAAATTACAACTACTGTAGAACACAAGGAAATGTGGAACTTTGCACCGACGCCCTCATACCGTGATTTTTGTTTATAGAGGTGATTAAACATGGCTGCTACGGAAGATAATGTGGCACGGTTGAGCTAATTTCTAAGTGTATTAAACTTAGCATAGAACTAACCAAGGGAAAGATCGCTGGGGAAACCTTGGTGTGAATAAACAGATAATAACACAAAAGATGTCAGATATACACGAGTGAGAAGAAGAGGACTCAATTAAACTATATCAGAACAGGAACCAGTTACCGGCTTTGTGAAAACGGTAATGAAAAAGAATGGGCAATTGTAACTAGCAGAATCGCCATGCACTTTAAGACTTTGAATAATGAAGACTGACAGGCAGGCAGGAAATCAGGTACGGAATACAGATGTAGGTAAAGAGGCGGGTGAAAACGTAGATAGATCGGTAGGTACGAAGGCAGGCAGGTACGTACGTAGGTAGGCTAAGGAGGTAGGCAAGTGGAAAGGTATGCATATATGTATGAATGTATGTATGTACGTATGTATGTATGTATGTATGTATGTATGTATGTATGTGTGTATGTATGTATGTATGCATGCATGTATGTAGGTAGGTAGGTAGGTAGGTTGTTCGGTATGGAGTTTGATAGGTAGTAGGCATGTAGAAATTTGGTGTGTGTGTGTGTGTGTATATATATATATATATACATACATACATACACACATAAACACACACATACACACGGATAGGTATATAGAAACAGATTCAGTACGCAGTGGTACAAATCAAACGATCACAACCGAAAAGCAGATGCGTAATAAATAAATAAATAAATAAACAAACACATTACAATTAAAAATTTGGACTAGCTATAACAGAACTTTCTTCTCAGATGACGACGTCAGTTCTTATGAAACGACACACCTTCCTGAAGTCCTTTGCAATCCTTTCACTGTAACGGTGAACCCCACTTTGTCCAAACAGGTCACCAAATTTGTCTGACTGTGTATCATTTTACCGAACTTCCCTTAGAGAAAGCAAAGCGCATGACACACACACACACACACACACACACAGTCAATGCTCCAACTATTCCCCTACATTCGTATCGGCGGCTATCAACGTCATATTTCAGACTGCAGTAACAAAGCTTTGTGGTGCAGCTCGGATCACAAAAGCAGCAACATGAGTGCACAGATGTTGCTTACGTGCAAAGCATACACATTTACTGTCCTTCTGTGCATTTTATAGCGTTCGTATCGCTTTTAAGATTTCCCTTCGTTTCCAGACACCAGCGAGCTGCTAGTTTCAGAATCACTTGCTTGAAACACAGATATCACTGTGATACTGAGGCAGCTCTACTGATTGGAAGACTTCCGTGCAACTCGGTCTCCACGTCTCAACATCGTACTTTGCAAGTCAGTCTTCAAAAACATGGAATGACGAACGTAATAAATTGAGAACTGAGAGAAACAAGAATGCCGACCAAATAATAAGGAAGACACACTACCGAAAATCATGGCGATTCGACGTTTATCTAAATTATATTCTAAAAACCTCGAAAACTAGAAAGATAAGTAATCTTTGTTTCATACACAAATTACAAGTAAAACAAATTACAAGTAAAACAAGTCCTTATCCTACCGTAATGTCCACATACGCGACAAAATTTCATGGGAACACCAATATTTCAATGGCATTTTACGTCTATATCACGTCGCAATTGGAGCTATGCGATGCTTGGACTGCACCTTACGCATGCGTGCAAGTGCTTAGCGCGTCTCCCTCTCCCGTCAGCAGAACTGCGACGTTATGCCGTTCAGCCGTCGACATTGCCAAGATAATGTTAGTACTTAGCTACTGAACATGTCGCGGGTTGTCAGATTTCTCGCGGAACACCTAGCACCTGCTTGCAACATATCAATGTGCAGCGACACATAGTCTGTGAATCCCTGGTCTAGCTTGTAGATGCGATTTTAGCAAGACAAATAAAAGCAACTAGATAAAACTAAACACAAAGCAAATGTAAATGTAACAGTTCACTCCGTAACAGGTTACAATAGGGCCAACTAACGTAGTTGCATTCCTCAGATACGTTTATGTTGCTGGCTGTATTGTTACTTTCTCGCAAAACATATATTTTCTAGACTCTAAATACAGCTGTGTATTTAGTGTTGTTATTTTATACTTATTTTCGAAGAGTGGCTGCGGGATTTCTTTAAGTTTCCGAACTGTATAAGCACAATATCCCCAAGTAGAGTGGAGTTAATTCATTTATTTGACGATTTGTAGCCTGTCAATTACGTCTATACCTAGACTGTGTCAACATGGACTTGTTTGTGGCAAGGCTTTAAGCTGCTCTAGGACTAAAATGAAGTTCTGGAATAATCCAAATCCTCCCGCTCGGCAATAATGAAGACACTTCAGGGACTAAAGCAGGAGAAACTCAGACCACTCTGACTTACAGGGAACTGTCTCTTTTCTTGCTCTGGTGGAAAGAAACAGAAGAAAATCAGGTAAACATGAGGTTGAACAGCCGAAGGTATTGACATCACTGTCAGTCGTAGGCACGGCGGATTGCCTATTTACCTTCAAAAGTTTCGGCATTCAATTTAGAACAGAAGCCAAATATAAAATTTTGAAATCGATACAAAAATTTCGCAATCACAGGATGCGTATTTACACATTTCGCCTCTTTGCTTGGACTGTGCAGAAAATGCATATAGGCTGTTATAATGTCGAGAATTAATGTAGGCTACAGTATGGATTAGGTGATTAGGTGTATCAAGAACACAATGGCAAGTACCAGCTCAGTTGCAGTGGAAAATGCAAGACTGAAGGATTAGGTTACTAGACAAAGCAGGGACCGTGAAGTGCCTGCCGCTAAGTAAACCAACTGCGACAGTTATGAGGCTTGTAATCTTCTGAGGGAGAAACGATTACTTTACAGCAATAGTTGCAATGGGTAAGGCAGTAAAACTAAAAAAAAAAAAAGAAATCTGTTACCCCTTTTTAAAATTCTATCGTATAAGCTGCTTTCCAGAACTTCATACAGACGCAGAATGAAAACATAAGAATGTATACTCAAATGGCAAACTTGCTAGTTAAAGTTCAAACATATACAGTTGACATCTGTTACTCCTATGCGCAAGGCAAACAGCAGGCATATGTCCTATTGCCCAAGAATAATTTTAAATGAATATGAATAAGTCAGACACAACAACAGCATGTATGATTTATTTTTATAAGGTGTAGATTTTAAGTGACTACGTGTTTCGGCTCTCTTCACTAGACCATCATCAGGTCGTAAGTCTTTATCGAGGAAACTATACAATGTATAATATGAGACAATATGTGAATTTTTCTATTATTCTCGTTGAATAATGTCATATTACACATTGCATAATTTCCTTCATACAGACTTACTAACTGATGATGGCCTAGTGAAGAGAGCCGAAACATGTAGTCACTTAAAAAACACCTTGTAAAAACAAATCATACATGCTGTAGTTGTGTTTGACTTATTCATATTCATTTAAAATTGTATCTGGCACAACGGGAATGGCCCACTTAAAGACGCCATGAATAAGGTACATTTGTGACATTTCGCGAATTGATAAAGGCCTGCTTTTCTGCAATAAACGATGGGCTATTATTCATTATCTTCACAGTTTAGACACTTAAACTTACAACGCTAACATTACTCTATTTTTTTCAGGCTTTAATCACCGGGTAAAGTTAAATTCTGAACTTTGCGCTGTTTCCGACGCATTCATGAGCTGCGGATTGGGGGGCCTGATATGCATCGAGCATGGGTTTGGCGCCTCAAATGTAAGAAAATATAGCAAATATGCACCTCACGAGGAACTTCTCAAAGAAAAGCCCGTAAAATACAAATCTGAGAGCCTGCGCGCAAATCGCAAATTCATGAATATGGAAGGCTGCTTGTGGTTCGTGAGGAGATTTTCATAGGGATAGAGATTCTGAAAACACTCGCAAATTTGTTACACAAATTATTACTTGGGGACACACAGACCGGGGGTGACAGAGTGCAGGACATAATAATACCCCTCTTTTGTCAGATACACAAAGCAGTATTCAAGTATGTCCGCACAATATTACGTATACCAGATCTGAGAAAACGGAACAAGCAGACCTGGAAAGGACCCTGGCAGCAGCTGAAGTGAGACTGTTCACATTCAGGTAACCAAAGCGGTCTCCACTGCTATAAATTGGGAAGATAAGGCAGAGTGTTGCAATTTATATCAGCCTCAAAACTTCGGATATCTAAGGGCGAATGGGCACGGCTTTCGAGAGCGGAATCCGACGTGCACCATGACCACGCATCCCAAAGCTGCCAGTCCTGTTACAAGACGTTCAGCACAGTATCATCGCCGTCGATCTGGTCAGATCTACAGTATATGTTTTGATGCGTACTCGGGAGAAGCTCGGTTCGAATCTTGAGAAGGAACAGATTTTTAAAATCCCGAGACGGAACAGTGGGTTAACTTCAAGAGACATTCCTTCTCCAACTGCATGACACTACGTCTTACGTTAAGTGCTTATCTTGTGTAACGTCGGATAAGATGGTAGGATACAACTGGCTAGGAACAATTTCAGACGTCTATTTTAAGTAGAATCTTGCCCTGAAATTCCTGATTGCACTGCGGAGCAGCGCAGTAAGCTCAGCGTGACCAATTTACGGCTAAGAACTTAAACGGAGATATCCCATATACGAAGGAGAATCGCGAAATTCGATATCAAAACTGCAAAGGCCATTCCTTTTCCATTACCTCAATATGTACACTCTGAGGGTCATAAATTAAAGTTATAAGTTATAAAGGCGTCATTTTCTAACAGGGAAGAATCAGAATACTTACAGTTTGTTTTTGAATGCATATCATTAACTTTAGCGTTACGGGTTTGTTTACTGGTTCCGATAGTTTGTTCAGTCGGACAAAAGGCAACACGATCGATGTCATTAGCACAATATTGCAAGAGGCCAGTGTAAACAAACGCCATTGTTATCATCGCTGTGGCCGACATAGATACTCAAATAGCAACAGCACACAGATGTCAGCACTGATTAACCATAATGAAGTAGGTGCCGGTTAGCGTATGCGCATCGAGAATTGCAGAATATCCATCAAGCAGCTGAGGCGAAAGGTAAGGAAAAATAGTGCGTAGCTTCCGTCCGGTGGTTTCTTGGTTCATTGAACTAAGCTGTGCTAAATTTAAAACGTTTAATACGTAGAATAAGTATAATGGAAAATTGAGGAAGTACGTAAAAGGCAGGGGTGGTCACCTGCTGTAAGGTGCTGCCACAACATTCGCTTTAGCATTAATAGCTGTTGATCTTCAGCCAGGCCAGCGGCACACTTCCTCATGGGGCACAGGAGGCAGGGGGGGGGGGCAGGGGTTGCAGGGTGACACAGTCCAGAAATAAACGAGGGATAAATAGAATATTTAAAAATAACTTCTCCGTCATGTTGCGGCGTATTCCGCGAAGTAAACACGTTAGAATTTAAGAGAACGAAACCAACAGGTCAAATCCGTATACACGAAGATGTGGGAAATAAATAGAGGGAAGGGAAGAGCAAAATAAAGAAAGAGAATAGAGAACTGAATACAGAGAAGACGAACAAAAAGGGGATGAAGAGAAAGGACAAGTCGGTGCTGAATATTTAAAGCCGCATTTACGACTGTCACTCCAGCAATGACACACAGAATTTTGTACGAAGACCGGTGAGGGACGTGACGTAAACTGTAATATTAAATGCTGAAAGGCTGCATCAAGAAAGCAGGAGTCAAACAGTTTCTTAGCCCACATGGCTATGTAAATGAAAGACAAAATCACTCAACTGTTACTTGTTATTTGTTACATACAATGCACCCCCTCTGCCCAGCCCTTCTCCTCTCCCGATTGTGTCAAGCGTCTCAACAACCCTTTCAAACACTTGGAGCGTCAATTACAGAAAGAAATGTAATTTTGGAACTTAACGTTTGCAAGATAGCGTTAGGAACCTCTCAAAGCTTCAACAAAACGGAAAAGCAATTACAAGCGGATGCACGCCACACTTTGGTGTCTGTTCAGTTGTCGCCCCAGCCTGAAGCACAGCTCATCTCTCCGTATCTTGATGTTCGTATTTCTTTCCATAGTCCTCAGATAGCAACCACTCTCCGTAATCCTAACAACGAAACTCGGCATCGCAGTATGGGAACCATGAACTGTACGATAGCGATGAAACTGCTGCACTTACAAAGCATCGATATTGAAAAAGATTATGGATAAATAAGCCGTGGTAGAGGACGTAAGCAGTAGGTTAATTAACAAGTTTGTTGCCAGTCCGCTATAGTGCAAGACATCACATAAAAATTATTTTCTGTAAAAACGTCATTCTCTACATTATAGGCTACAACTGCACTTGATTTATTGTGGAAGTTATATCTAACCCTCAAAAAAGCTCACAAGTTGAAGGCATTTCAGATCACAGTCCCGGGAAAAGCGGGGACATAGTAGTACGGAAGAGAAGAAAGTGATACGGGTGGAGAAACTTCAGAATTTTTGGATCTACGGTCTACGTACAACAGTAGGCTGCTTGTTGTTGCAGTGGTTGGGTCATGAAGGTTCGTGTTAGAGGGAAAGTAACAAGTGTAGAGGTAATACAACAATAAAATCGAAATTACTCGGTAAATATGACACCCTGAATGTAGAAGTACACGAGGATAATATTGTAAAAGTTATTTTGTACAATGGCCAAAAAGTGCACAATTAATTGACAGATTATTACAGTCTTCCTACATGTTTCGACACTACTGAGTCATCCTCAGGAAGTTCGTAGTCAGTACCTTGCCAAGTTATGTAAGTATGTCCAATGCAGTAGTTTGTAATACAATACAAAATTTAAAACTATTTCACATAGGTTTCTTTCTGTTGAAATCTTAATGTTTAAAATCTTTAAAATATTAAAATTGTCCTATTCATAATAAAATGGTCTAAAATCATTTTGTTGTTATAATGAAGTCCGTCTGTATGTTGATGCTGTCCGGTATGTACTGATAAAATAAAATTACAACTGTAGAAGTTGTAACATACTGTAAATCCACTGTGAAATGGTGAACTGGTTCAGAACAGGGACCTATAACTGACTTTTGTATTGCTGGTGTTGAACTACTCGTTTATGTAACAACAGAAAACCTCTGGTACCTGGTATTCAAGCAAGAATCTGTACCATGCTAAGTAACGCCGCTGAGTGGAGGCGCTGGTAAGAAATTACCGGCATTTTATGAAACTGTGTCCAAACGAGCCCGCCACTTAGCCGTATTGTGGGACAGACAAATCTAGCCTGCGCGATCCCATCACATTTCTCTAAAACCTATTTAAATACTATCTTTCCACGTACGTCTAGGTTTTCTAAGCGGTCTCTTTCCTTAAAGAAACCCCAACCAAAAATGTTCCACACATTTCTCTTCTCTCACACGCGTGAGACATGTTCTTCCCACTCCATTCTCCTAGATTTTATCACCTAAATAATATCTGGCGAATAATAAAATCCATGCAGATCCCTACTGTGAGTTTTCCCCTAGCCACTTGCTACGTCCTGCCTCTTAAGCCCCAGTACGTTCACAGTACCCTGTATTCCAGTATTCTCAGCCTCTGCTCTTCCCATAATGTGATAGACCAAGTTTCACACCCACACAAAACAGTAGGCAGTTTTATATTTCTACATATTTAGGGAAGGACGAAAATTATGGACCGGATGGTAAGACATTCCCAGAATTTACCCTGCTCTAAACTCGTCCGTGGATGGAATTTTGAGTAGTTAGCCATTTCCAAATATTTAAATGTCTTTACAGTTTTACAGGAGTTATTGCCTGTCTTTGTATTGTGACGGTGTCCTTCATTATGATGGACAGGCATGAACATATAATTACCACATACATGCTGCAGCTGTCTGGAATCGAATTGAGTAACTAAGGAATACATGTTACTTAAATGTCAGCATCTGAGTTTGATAAATGGGCCTAATATGACTCCTAGCGTGCTATTATTTGAAATCACGTCATGGTACAAAACAAGAAGCAGCCCCTTACATCAGAAGCATTAAGAATCAATTTCATGTGACATTAATCTGGCGTGTGCTCAGTGCGACAAGGTGTCAGAAATTGGCCCCACACAAACTACGACAGTAAGTTCCCAAATTATTCCTGCGTACTTAATGCAGAAAGTAGGGTCTTATTGGCCGTGACGAGGTCAGAAACCGAAACAAAAATCCCATGAGTTTTTCGTTACTAGGCAACTGTCTGATCGGGTTGAAAATGAATTTAAAATTCTATCAGATTTCCTATAATTACATTCCCCAATAACTCTTTGTAAAATGAGTAGATCAGAAAATGTGATAGAGAAAAGAGAGAAAGGCGATTTATGGAGCAACGCTGTTAATTGTTAAGATCATATAAAGTCAATGGTATGTTTCACTATATCATATTGATTGAACCGTATTAACAGGTGAAGAGTGGAATACTCGGAGAAGAAACTTTATCAGTGCCACATTGTCTCTCGTAAATCCCACGCTGATCGTCTTGGGGTCACACGCGGTGGCCTTCCTCTCGGACACGCACGGTCTCACAAACGAAACTTACATCTGCTAATGACAAAGTAAGCGTAAGTTTTTAGGCGCAATCCGCAAAATTGCAAAAAGCGATGGCATAACAGAATTTAGATTTCTGTGAAAAAAAAATAACAATAAAAATATTCTGACTTCACTGACTGAAGCCTGAATTCAGATGCCGTTTATCCAGTCTGAACGGGCTTGTACAGGGCAAGGAGAACAGGCAGGTCCTATAGGGTAGGTACAGCAGATGAAGAGGGGGTAGCCTAGTCGGAATAGTGACTAGGTGCTGGACGTCTGAGCAATCGTGTTTCAATTCCCGCTAGGGGTACGAGATGTACATCTCTTCCACAACGTGCTGACCGGCCCGGGCCCCACACATCCTCCTATTTGATGCGTAAGGACGTTTTTTCCCCAGAGGGTAAATCGGCGGGAAAATGAAGTTTACAGCTCACCCTCATCCAATGCCGGGGTTAAGACTGAGTGGAGCTGTACCTCTACTCTCTATGAGAAAAAGTACATCTGTGAAAGAAAAAAGTGACGAGAAAAATATTTCGAATTAATGAAAAAAGGGATTCCGCTAAATACGTATGTTTCATATACGACACGTAAGCACTGGATTTTGATACGCTGGACTGCAGCTGACGTTGAAACAAGAAATTCATACAGAAATACGGTGGGAAAGCGTGTGTGAAAACGGCCCGTGGAAAACCAAGTACATGGGAGTATAATATCAAGTCTAAAGTTGGGAAGTAAACTGTTCGGACGGAAGGTGAGTGGAACTAGCCCGGGCTCATCTGTCCAGTGACGATCTTTGGTAACATCATTTAACTGATTGCGTGGTCAGACGCTTGGAGCACTGTGCTAACCTTCATGTAGATTCGATGTTAACTTTCAAGGTGATCAGCAGCACAATTTTGCCAACCACACGGTAACGAGAAACTTATCAGTTACGGAATTACAAATAGTTATTTCAATATCTGCACGTCATCAGCGGCCGGGCAGCACAACAGCGGGTCAGAGTACAGTGGTCTGAGACTTGTTTTCGTATATCCGCAGACTGGACAAAACAAGAAGCGACTAATAACCAACGGACCTCTAGCAAAGATGTAACGGCACAATTAACAAGAGTGCTAAGCGACAAACGAAGGGGATTACACGGACAACAATCGTCTGTCCTACGATGCCTTGTGACGCTGCGTAACGTGTTGGTACCCACTGAACATCCGTTGTTTAGAGCAGACCACCGCGCTTATGACAAGACCTTTCCAACCCTTCAAGGGATCCATTAATGCCGCTCGCATATAATATTTGCCAAAATCCAAGCATTCGCGCGTGTTAGAACACATACTGAATCCGGAGATTTTAGCTTCACATAAGACGTCATTCTTGAAGCAATCTGAGCGAAACATAACACATATCATTGCAGCAGAGGGTCTATGCTGTCCAATGAAATTCTCTAACAAGAAAGTGTAAATTCACATCCAAACACACGCGGCAGATAAACTGTTGCACTGCCCTGTATCGCTTCCAGTGCGATATCTTTACGTAACCCCCGCAAAGAAACTGAATGCTAACATCTTAAACGTTCCATCCGTGCGAATTAACTATAAACCCTTTCACAGAACACTTTTCATGCAAAGATTTATTACATCTGCTCACTCTGTCGACAACTGGTACCTAACTCTTTGGGGGCGTCTGACTAAAGTAAAAGCCCGCTAGAGACTGTAGTCTACACTAAAACGCAAATCCTCCGCAGACGAAATACTTATCTGACACTCGTTTTACAGTATTCATAAATGAATAATGTTGTTACCCACAGTATCATTAGTTAAATCACCTTTGAGCCTGTACAAAGTTAATAACTTTTTCCTTGTAGGACGGTAAGTCGATCCTAGAAAGCATTAATTTAAACAGCGATCGAGCTTTAATTAAATAACAGACATCATGGGGTGGGGTTATTATACCGTATCGCTGCACAAGGCAGCGGCTCAAATCTCTACCCGCTCTCCTGCAGTTGCATTCAACACTATACCGCTGCACAAGGTAACGGCTCAAATCTCTACCCGCTCTCCTGCAGTTGCATTCAACACTATACCGCTGCACAAGGCAACGGCTCAAATCTCTACCCGCTCTCCTGCAGTTGCATTCAACACTATACCGCTGCACAA
>Ga0136643_10007332_pt1 | contig 15943 bp, 11 predicted proteins | sample TergutLab28metaG_FD_96883 | JGI IMG/M metagenome (GOLD analysis project Ga0136643, IMG submission 96883) | Labiotermes labralis P1 segment gut microbial communities from Petit-Saut dam, French Guiana - Lab288 P1 (version 3) (version 3) | ecosystem: Host-associated > Arthropoda: Insects >... | reverse complement strand
GTTGACCCTCTAAATTACGCCCCCACGCCCATACCGTCCCATCACTCAATAACACTACGTAATGGCTTCGCCCTGCCGCTACTGCGATTACGTTGCTGAGTTCTTCCACTCGTACAGGGGTAGAACCGCCCATACTTCCCCAAATCCATACAGTGCCATCATTTTTTAATGCTATGTTATTTTGTGACCCTGAATCTATGGAAACTATATCAGTAAGAATCGACACTCGGACGGGTTCGTTCCTGTTACCGGTATTTCCAATACCCAACTGTCCGACATTATTTTGACCCCATGCCCAGACCGAGCCATCATTTTGTAAAGCTATGCTATGTGTCACCCCTGCTCTTACCGCGACTATATCGGTAATGTTACGTACATTGACAGGGTTGTTGCGGTCGGTATTTGAAGCATTACCAAGCTGACCGAATTCATTTCTACCCCACGATAACACTGTACCATCGCCATTTATAGCCAAAGTATGAAGCCCACCGGCCGCCACCGACAGTGGTATATATCCATTAATATTCCCCTGCGAGATATCCAATACCGACTGTGATACATTAATTGCATTTCGCAGTGCCGTATGCGCGGCCTGTGAAGCCCATTGGGATTGAGGATATATACTCGCGCCTGTTTCGCATACGTAAGTTTCGGCAAGCAGGCTTTTCGCTTGATTTATGCCCTCCTGGAGTGCTGCTACCGCTTCAGCGAACTCATCCTCCTTTGCGGAATGGATGTTTTCTTGGAGCAGTGCTACAGTTTCAACTAATCCCTCTGTGTTTGCGAATACTTCAAGAATTTCTGCATTTTTACTTGCCTGTGTGTATGAAAGTGTTGCGACAAACACAAGTACCATAAGTAAATTTAACAACAATTTAACGGTATCCCTTGTTTTTTGATTTCTCATAAGTGCCTCCTAATAGAGCGTGTCTTGAAATTCATCACGTAAATATTTTTCTCATTGAGTAACTATAATTTCGCTATGCGAAATATATCATGATAACATTTCCGTGTCAAATTGCTACAGAAATAGTGCTACAGACATGTAAAAAAACGAAGCATTTATTACCACTTCGCAGATATTGCAACATACCTATGTATATAGAAATGATGTACAGGCAACCCTATTTTTATGGAGATTAAAGACAGAATTAAAGAAGTAAGAACAACCATTGGCATTACCCAAGGTAAGTTTGCCAAGCGTATTGCCATTTCAACCTCGTATATTTCGGAAATTGAAAAAGGTATAAAAGAAGTTAACGAGCGCGTAATCCGGCTTATTGCCGCAGAATTCAATGTTGTCGAACATTGGCTGCGAACCGGTCACGGAACGATGTTTAACGAGAATGTAAGTGCTAATGTATCTGATGCTATGGGTTTGTTTAAGTCACTTGACCACCGATTTCAAGATGGAGCATTAAAAATTTTGACAGTATTAGCGGAAATGAATGAAGTTTTTAAACAGAAAGATTAATCCGGGTAAGATAAAAAAGAGCTTCCATATTGGAAGCCCCTTCTTTGTTTCTATGTAATCGGAGGCGGACAGACCGCCTCCATAACAAGGAATATAAGATGCGATATTTCGCATTTTTTAGTCAAAGATAATATATGCCTTGCAAGATATATTATGTGCAACTAATTAATTTTTATTCAGTAAGAAATTAACAATTAAAATCGAATGTAAAAGACCTTATAGTAAATTCGTCAAAAGCATAAAAATTATTTAGGTCTTTTAACATATATAAGTGAAAGAACACTTGAGAAGGAGGTGAATTTATCGGTGTAACCCCCATTTTTGTATTTGGAATTTTGGGTGTTGTTTTAATTTTGCTTATCGTTTCACTCGTATTTATGATGACGAGAAAAGGAAATCGCAGTATGTACCAAGGTGCGAAAGGCGGGCTTGTTCCAACTTCGGTTTGGTTAACATGGTTCAAGAGGTTTTACAGTAACCCTCTGACCCGACAAGGCTTAATGCGCGTTCATAAAAGCGTTTCCGAATTATCAATATTTACGGATGTTGAAGCGCGTGTCACGGCGTTTAAGGTGTACTTAACCGGCATCATGATTTTTATAGGCGTAATTATCGCATCGGCGTTCTTGCTAAAGGATGCTTTTTTTGTGTTGATTTGTGCCCTGTATGCAATGGTTATGCGTGAAGTCGTCATCAATAAAAAGCTTGATAAGTACCACAGCAAGCTGTATTTGCAGTTAAGCGATGCAATATCCTCGCTCCGGCAGGAATACATCCGCCTAAGGTCAGTAACCGAGGCTCTTGCGGCTTGCGAGAGCGGCAACATTGTTCAACGCCCTATTAACGAAATACACTCGATACTCACATCTTACAATGCACAGGAGAACTTGGAGGCTTTCTATAATTCCTCTCCACTTAAAGTAATCCAAACTCTGGCAGGCGTATGCTATGCGGTCAACCGCACGGGCGACGCCACACTTTCAGACGGTTCATCAAACTTCGTTTCGTCACTAAGCCTAATCTCTAATGAGGTTAATCTGGAAATCAGAAGGCTAAGGTTGCAAAAATCCCAGTTCGGCTCCTTAGAGTTTTTGCCGGTTTTGCCGGTGCTCGCTTTGGGACCGATTAAAACATTCTTCACCAACACCATCCCGGGTACGGCGGTAATTTACAACGGCATGTTGGGCTATTTAATTACGGTTTTAATAATCGTTTGCTCAATTGCCGCTTTTAAAGTTATTACGTCCATCACCCGGCCCGTAGCCATTAAATACGACGACCGGACGGATTTTGACAGAAAGCTGTTAGGCAAGAAAAAAGTCAGGATGATGGTCAAACTCATTGAACCCATAAAACTTAAGAGTCTTAGTAAAAAATTCAAGCTATTGAAAAAGTCAATGACACGTCAGAATTTAGACTATCTTTACCTTCGAAAAGCATATTTTTCATTTTTTACATTCTTCTCTTTGTTAATCATCGTATTTGTTTCGTTATCGCTTGGAAGAGAATTTGCTAAAAATAATGTCATGGAAGCTTCCCTAATGTCAGCAGGTCAATTGACGCAGGCGGAGAAAAACCTTCTCCGCTCAATGGACGAGACATACTTGGCAAGTCAATCCATGTCGGAGGAGGAAATGAGGTCACTTATCAGAACCACGCTTCCCGGTATCCGGGACTATGAAGTAGACGCGCAGGTGAAACGTTTATACGAAAAACAAAAAACACTTGACGGTTTACAGTTTCATTTCTGGATTTTATGGATTTGCCTGTTCTGCGCTTGGATAGCTTGGTTTGTTCCGGAAATTATCCTAAAAATCAGAACATGGCTTATCAAAACGGAAAGCGAAGAAGATTGCTTACAACTACAGACGGTAATAGGAATTCTGATGAATACCCCAATCGACACGCTGGACTTGCTTGATTGGATGTCCAAGCATTCAAGGGTTTTCAGACCTATATTGATTGACGCATATCAGGATTATCCTTCGGATGCTTACCAATCGTTAAGCGTATTGAAGATGCGAGCCGGCATATCGGAGTTCAGGCGCATAGTTGACAAGCTAACACTTACGGTGTCCCAAATCACGATTGCGGAAGCCTTTTCAGACATTATCATTGAACGGGACCACCTGCTACGGATGCGAGAAATCGCGCAAACCGAAGCAATTATGAAAAAACGCGCCATGATGTCACCGGTTGCCATGTCTACGCTCGGATTAACAATCGCACTTTATTTTATCCTTCCGATTGGGATATTAGGCGCACGACAGTTAATTGACTTACTAACTAATTCGGCTTTTTTATAAGTGCGAACACTTAAAATGGAGGGTTACAATGAGAGCATTAATAGTTTCCGCAGTTAGACCCTGTGATGTTAATCATTACTACAAAGAGTTTGACGTTGATTTTGAAATAACAAACAGGGAGGACAGTGTCCACACTGTAATGATTCCAAAAGAATTACCTGTCAATTTTGGTATAAATGATATGGTTGAATTTGACGGCAGCCTGCATACTTATTATACCGAAGGAAATTCGCAGACCTTCATTAAAACTACTTCCATGACTGTCATTGACCCTGATTCTTCATGCGACAATACCATGTGTATTATTGGCATAATTAAAAAAATAGACAAACGGTCCAATAATTCAACACATAATCACGGGGAAGGTAACAGAACATCCGTCACTCGTTTTACGGTATCGGTTCAGGAAGGCAACGAGCGCGAGCTTTACTACTGTGTCGCATTTAAGAAACAAGCATCAGACATTGCCGCGCTACCGATAGGCACTCGAATATTCATTCAAGGCAAGCTGGCAAAACGCCATTTCACGGACAAAAACAAAAACGCCAAGACCGCTCACGAGATATACGTACGATTTTATTCCCCACAATGGGATTATGAACAGTGCGATGATACAGATGAGGAAGGCAGTAATGACTAACACTTTTACACACGTTAGGCTATGCCGACATACACACTCAGAACAATAGAATAATTATTTAGGAGTGTGAAATATGCAGGACTGGAACGAAGGCAGTGCGACACGTTAAGGTACAAACATCATGTATATATAAACATATATACAAAACCAACCGAGAATATCGGGCGGTGAACCATGTGATGATAAAAACCTTGACATTTTGCTAATCAGCAAGATGGATAACTGATTTTTCGATGAGTGGAATGATGGGGTAACGCCCTGAAACGCTCACCCTGATACTCCGAATGGCGTAGACTGGAAACGGTCTGGGTCATAAGCTCGGTGAAGTCGGCTGAGAGTGTACCCTAAGTAGCAAGAAATTGTTACAGGAAATGCGAACCAGAGGTGGTCGAGTACATGATAGGTCGGGGGTCTATAAAATATCTATGGTGAGAATGTGGATAAAACCACTGGCGAACTTGCGAAGGTACGGGTCTAAACGTTCATATGGCAGAAATGCCTAAGCCGCATATGCGGGGTGTGTGAGGTAAAGTAAAAGTTTCCTTTCTGAAATACCTTATTGCGTTACAGGCGCAATCTAGCACACAGGCTCAAAGCAAGCACCTAAGGGTATATGCAAAGATAGAAAAATCGGAACGTGGGAAGCTACAGACGGACGATTGTGAAAACAATCAATCAATTTATCCGCTGGCAGGGAAAGGCGAAAGCCCGTAGAAAATATGGGCATACCATAAAAGGTATTCCATTATCGCTATAACCTACCTTAATCTGTGGTGAAAGTAGTGGCACGAGCGTTGATAACCCTTGTAATGAGGGAAGGAGCAACAGCCACAAGACAGAGTTATGTTATGTATTATTTCTAAGTCTTTCAAGGTTCTTGTATGACTAATAGAAACCAACTTGCTAACAATAGGAGGCGGTTGACTTGACTGTCGATACGACCTTAAAGGAAAAACCAAGGCTTAAGAAACAAAAACTCCGCAATAACGAGTATTACGGCTTACAACAAACCTTTGACGAACTGCACAAAAAAGCTGTCGATGAGTGTACATTCAATGACTTGATGCAAATTATTATGAGCGAGGATAATATCCTGCTTGCATACCGTAATATCAAGCATAATAAAGGCTCAAAGACGAAAGGTTCTGACGGAAGAACGATTGAACATTATAAGGATTGGTCAGAAGCCAAATTTGTTCAGTATTTCATGGACAAACTAAGCAACTACCAACCTAAAAGTGTTCGGCGTGTCGAAATCCCGAAGGACTGGCAACCTGGTAAAACAAGACCGCTAGGTATCCCTTGTATGGACGATAGGATTATACAGCAATGTATCCTTCAAGTCCTCGAACCGATTTGCGAAGCAAAATTCCATAAACATAGCTATGGTTTTCGCCCAAATAGAGCAACGAGCCATGCTATTGCAAGAGCAAGCTACCTCATGTGGAAAAATCAACACCCTTATGTGGTTGACATCGACATAAAATCATTCTTTGATACTGTTAATCATGGTAAACTGCTCAAGCAACTATGGTATATCGGCATTCAAGACAAAAATCTGCTAAGTATAATCGGACGCATATTGAAATCAAAAATAACAGGTATTGGTATTCCAAACAAGGGAGTACCCCAAGGCGGTATTATCAGTCCATTATTATCAAACGTCGCACTTAACGAATTGGATTGGTGGTTAAGTAACCAATGGGAAACAAAAGCAACAAGATACCCATATACCCAATCTGATAATAAGCAAATTGCACTAAGAAGAGCAAGCAATCTGAAAGAATTTTTCTTTGTGCGTTATGCAGATGATTTCAAACTCCTGTGCAGGGATTACAATGTAGCCCAAAAGATTTTTATTGCAACCAAACAATGGTTAAAGGAACGCTTGGGGTTAGAAATAAGCCCCGAAAAATCCAAAATAACCAACGTGAGGAAAGGCAAGACTGAATTTCTAGGGTTTGCTTTATTCGTCAAAAAGAAAAAAGGGAAATTTGTAACGAGCAGTAATATTTCGGAAAAAGCGAAAAAGGCAATGCAAATGAGGCTGAAAGACCAAATCAAGGCGATTCAAAAAGATAAAAAGCCTAATCAGGTCAATAAGCTAAATGCCATGATTATGGGTATGCACAATTATTATAATACAGCGACCTTATGTAGTCAGGATTTTGGAGAAATCAATTACATTGTCAACAAGAGCCTTAAAAATAGGCTTAAAGTATCAACCAAAAAGGTTAAGGGTAGAAGTAAGATACCCGAAACAGGAGCAGTAAAATCCAAAGCGTATCTGAAATTCTATGGTGATTACGAAGGCAAGCCAAGAACTATAGCGGGAATTACTATTTTTCCGATATATGGTTGCAAATTCAAAATCCCATTGAAATTCACACAGGGGTTTAATAAGTATACAGTACACGGACGCAAGTTAATCCATGATAAATTGAGGAATGTAAATACCCTCGTACAGTATTTGCTTAATTGCAAAGAATATGAAAAATCCGTGGAGTATAACGACAATCGAATTTCGCTTATGGCTGCCCAAAACGGTAAATGTGCTATCACTGGTGAACATCTCGCTATTGGTAATATGCACTGTCATCATAAAAAGCCAAAGGCATTAGGCGGTAATGACGATTATTTTAATCTCATGTGGGTGCGGATAGAAGTGCATATGCTTATACACGCTACCAAATCAGATACGATTAATAAATATTTGTCGATGTTAAATCTCGACGAAAAGGCTCTTAAAAAGGTTAATTCTTTAAGACTATCAGCAGAGAACTTAGAGATAGTTAAAGTAACATAATATTTGTTGGAACGCCGTGTGCCGTGAAAATCGCACGCACGGTGTGGAGGAAGGGAAAAGCCGGAAACTATGATACGGTAGGCTTACCTATTCTTATTAAAGATTGCAATTACGGCGATAGTTATCGTTGTAATCATCGGACTTGTATTTGGATTTTTGTACATGACACTTAACGCAAACGCGCGCAGTCAAGAACGGCTGGCATCAAACCTGACGGACTTTGACAAACGTGCATTTGACCAGTATGACCAAGCGGAAATTGCAGGTTCTCAGGTTATTGCCGCTATCAAGCAATTCAGAGACCAAGCAGTTGCCGTACTCGTTGAAACAAGAGCCGACCCCGGCAAAGTTGTAAATTATAACGCAACCATCGGTGCCGCCGGCACAACTGCGCCCGCGCCGTTTTCCGGCCCGGCTTCTGCGGCTATCCTTCCCACTAACGACGGTAACGGTAGGTTTACTTTAACCGGAAATCGTGTGGTTTGGAAAGAGTCGCAAAACTATAACACACAGAACACAACACGCAAATCGTCAAGGGAATACATCAATCCCGCAGGTAAGTTCGCGGCAAATTTAGTCTACGATGATAACTCAGAAATTATCGCAATATATCTTAGACAGACACAGTAGTAATTTTACGCTTTTTGGGGGAGGACGCTTTGCGTTCTTCCCGCCAATGCAACCCGGGCAGTGATGGCAGAATTTTTACCGTCACTGCCTATTTTTTATATCCGGGGGTGGCAATATGAGTGATTTGGTAAGTAAGTATGTTGAATTAGCAATAGGCACAGCACTAACTGCTCTGCTGCTTACCGTTATTATTTTCTTTGTAAATATCGGTGGCAGTGCATCAACGGCTTTCCAGCGTGAACAGGATTCTCAATTTAGACTACAAGAGTTTGCAAAATATGCCGAATATGATGGCACCGTAGTTTCAGGCGCGGAAGTAATTGCTTGTATTTACCGGTTTGCGTCAAGTTCAACAGTACCGGCTTTACAGAGGAATGTAAGAGTTATCGTCGGCGGCATTGAACGATTTTCAAATGAATCCATAGCAACCCTTGAACTTGCGATTAACCCGATTAGCACTTTCAATGCATCTTTACAAATGAACGCGAACGGGACTGTCGAAGCCATACGGTTTAATTAGCCATGTCCCAAGAATGGACCGAAGCTGTAAAATTAGCAGTAGTAGCGATTGGATTAGCATTACTAATCGGATTTATTATGGCACTTACACATATATCCATGCAATCGTCAAACCGGATTGCTGATGATATTTCAAACTTTTCTTCCGTAACAAGTTTTCGTGATTTGAACGGCAGAATAGTTGATAAACAAACAGCCAGAACAATAGCGCGGAAATATTATGATTTAGTCCCGGTTTTCATAACCAACACAAATGTTTTTGTTAACGAGCAGAATAATCCCGAGGCATATATTAAGAGCCGTATTGACACCAACGGAAGATATGAAATCACAGTCCGCGCCGACAGAGCAGACCTGAATTTTCAAACTTATATTGTTATAAGGAAGGTGTAGATGATAAGGGAAATAGACCACGCATTTAATGTTTTGGTTACAGTAATAATTCTATCATTGGGTTTGGCTATCTTTTTCAGTTGTCTAAGCATTATTGAACACCCCAACGGTTACGGAATCGGAACACTTGACGAAAAATCTACGAAGGCGGCACCTGAACAGTTAATACGGGTTTCGCAACTCACCTATTTTTCCAAAGCTCACGCTATATTACTTCCGGCGGTGGATTGCGGCATGAACACTGAAAACAGCAGTCGGTTTATATACATAAGCGATGCTGCGAATTTTTCTTATGATTTAACTAACTTATCATTAAATATCGGCGACAGATTGGCGCATGTGGTTAGCCAAACAGGAACTAACGTATCACTTGACGGGATAAGAAATTATCGTCTTGGGATTACCATAAACGGTGATTTGATATTCACCCACCCAGGTGCTCCTCTCGCCGGAGAAGGAGGTTAAGATAACTCGCAGTTTGCGAACAAAACACTACACAGCCTCCAAATCCTTATATAAAGCGAAGATGGAGGGTTTTATTCGTGATTTGTTGTGAAGGGTTTTAATGCGCCGGCGTTTACGCCGGTGCAGCATTTGTGACAGCAATTGACAGGTGTTGGAGTTAGCTGTTATTTTTAAGCAACGAATATTGCACTTGAAAAAATTCGGAGGCATAAAAATGGATTCACAGGGTTCACGCACCCGATAACAAAAGGCATAGAACATAAGATAATACTTCCCGCCGGCACAGCATTGGTTTTATAGGGCGGCGGGACCAGACGGTTTTACAGTGCGGGTGTGTTTGAGACTTTTGATGGAAAAGGCATCATGTTTCCTTGCATTGTTATGAACCATAATCGGAGGACAACACATGGAGCAGACAAATAAAATCCGGCAACCCGCAACTATACCGTTTGACCACAAATACGCATACGAAATAATAAGATTGGCGGTCAGAGACAGCGGAATACTTGAACTTAAAACAAACATTGAAACATTAGCTGATTACATGGAAAACGTAGACAAAAAACACAAAACTTGGTTTTGCAAAGAGTTCACCACTTGGCTTTTAATGTGCAGTTCAGATATTGGTCACCCCAATAATATGGAACATAACGTAATTGTTGTTCCTCCCGAAAAATCCCCCACACTGTTATTGCTTTCAAGTGTCACGATAACAACAAAAACAAAACTGCTGATAAATGGTTTGAAAATTCTCGCTCAAAAATGTGAAGAATTTGTTGAACCAATAGAACCCATCATAACGAAAGCGGAGATTTTTGCGACATTGGACGCGGCGCAAAAGACATTTCGGCTGTTGAATATTATCGCTCCAAAGAAACCGTTGCATATATTAACTTTCAACTGTTCTCATGTTATTCGCAACTCGGAGTACGGAATACCAAATGAAGGTTCACACGGAATGGTTTTGCTGTATCACCCGCGCGAGGTTGATGTATTTAACCGCGTATTTATTTTCGCACATGAGTTGGGGCACGCATTGCATTTAGCTTTAACTGGGGATATAAAAATAATGCCCGAATACTTCGATGAATTTAATGATAATCTTGGCACTTCATTTCCGTCACTTGAAGCAAAACAAGAAGCCTTTGCAGATGTAGTAGCCCACGCGATTCTCGGCAGTCCGGGGAGCGGTTTAGAAAAATATTTGCCGCCTGTTTTGAGCAAAGATATGGTTGCTCTTTTTGTAAAATATGTTAAAGGGTTAACTGCTAATAGTTTTGCAAAATAATTTTGTTTTTAGATTTTTATTGGATGTTACAGGTTCAACGACAGGCAAAGTATATGTCGAAGAGACGAAAGAATTTAATGAGGAAGCTTTTTGAAATTTCTTAGGCGTATTTTAGAATTATACGTTAGTTTCACATTGTTTACATGATGCATCATGTAAAATAAGACTCTTTATAATCTTGTTGCAAATTTTGGCAACATATGACACAATAAGTCAAGGAGATTGGTTTGGGTACGTTAGAGAGAACATGATGATAAGGTCATAATGTACAAGTTTGGAATGGTTTGTGATGCTCGCGTTATTATAATAATGCGCAGTTCGACCAACACCCCTTGTACAACGGGCGTTGAAGGTATTATATGTCAGAATGCGTTGTGTGGTCGTATTTTTGACTGAAAAGGGTTGTGTAAAACATGGATAGAACTAGTAAGAAAAACGGAGATTTTAGTGTAGAGATTCGTAGGTTAATAAGTAACTTTGGGCGTAGTAAGTCACTACTTTTCGCATGGTTATGTGCTGTTCGAGCCTTACCATTTCTGAGCAATAAAAAGGGTCTTGGATATTGGAAGGAAATCAACCAGCAGATATATTTGCGTTCAATATTTCATGCTATAGATGTCGCCTATGACATTTATCAAACAGGTAATAATTCTATCTATGCTTCATTCAGTGCAACCCATGCGACAATTAATAAAAATGTACCCCTTGACGCTACCGTGGATCCTGCTACTGCTAATGCAACGGCCGCCATTAATGCCGCTACCTATGCTGCCTACGCTATCTATGCGCCTGACTTCGCTGCTTATGCTGACGCTTACGTCACCAAAGCCGCTTTTGCTACTTATCTTGCCGCTGTCAATGTTGTTGGAACAATCGCCGATACAGACAATAATTATTTATCTGAACAGATAAAAAATATTATCCGTGACGACATATCGAAAGTAAAAAAAGGCATCTGGAATCAGTTTAATAATGATACAAGTATATATGGAGAACTGTGGCATAATTTTTTAAACGGACTAAACGAGACCGGTTGCAACTATTGGGCAAATCTTTACTCGCAATTATTTGACAATAATTTCGTTTTTGATAGAAGTGAGCATCAACGTCGTCTTAAAGTACCTGATGAGATAGAAGAAAAAGGCGCGGCAGCAGTCGGGCGTTATCTTGAAAATTTAGGTGATGAAGTTGAGCAACTTAATGAAGCCCGAATTATTATCCTTGGCGAAAAAGGAGCGGGCAAAACCAGCCTAGCGCGTAAGCTGCTTGATATTAACGCAAAAATGCCTAAAGATTATGAAAGCACCGAGGGCGTAATAACATCACTTTGGAAATTTAAAGATAAAGACGGCAAAAAGGATATTAATGCACATATTTGGGATTTCGCTGGACATTCCATAACCCATTCAGCACACCGTTGTTTTATGTCTGCACGGTGTTTGTATATTTACGTATACAGAGGACGAATAGAGCGCGATAACGACCCAGAATATTGGCTAGAACAGATTCGTCTACATGGCGGAAACTCCCCTGTGATGTTTTTGATTAATGAACAAGATGACCATAAGTCGGACATTGCCAAAAACACATTGAGAAAAGAATATCCCTCTATCGTGGATTATTATCATGTGAATATAGGCAGCAAGGATACATGCGGACTTGAAGGCTTTTGCCAAAAAGTTATGGGATTGGTACAGGACAACATTGCTTGGAGCAGTAAAATTATTTCAAAAGAAGCGTATAAGATTAAAGCCGAATTGCGTGAACTGTTTAACAAGGAAAAATCCCCACATATTACACGCGTCCAGTTTAACGAAATCGCCGAAAGAAACAATGTAACAGGTGGTCGCATAGAAGATATTTTATCGAATTTGCACGCTTTGGGACTGTGCCTTTGGTATGGCGAAGAAAAAATGAAGAGATTTAATGCGCTTGTACTAAACCCAGACTGGATTGCCGACGGCATTTATCGGATTATCAACGCAGGTCACAATGAAAACAAACACGTAGTCACTGTGGACTTCGGTGCTGAAAACCTATCCCATCATAAGCGTTATAAGTACCCTCGGAAAATGGTGGAGTATCTATTTGAACTTATGCGCGTGTATGAATTGGCTTTTTTCAAGGAAAAAGACCGTATTTTTATACCCGGAATATTATCAAAAGACATGCCGTGCGGACTGCCGGAATTTAGCGACGATGACCTTACCATGAGTTTTGAGGTAAAAAAGGCTTTACCCCCGAATATCGTTTGCCGTGTAATCGTCCAACGTTCTGATGAAATATGCGATGAAAAATTATTATGGCGAAAGGGAGCGGTGCTTAAACACAAAGATAAGGACGCAACTGCGCTTATGAAAGAAGATGGACTTAGGATTATCGTGGATGTAAAGGGCAAGGACAAAACAACGTATATTTCCGATTTGCGCGAAACCATGAAGAAAACTTTTGAGGAATATAAAGGAATTAGACCCGATTTGAAGTATAAAATATTGCTTCCAGATGAGGTGAAGAAAGTATTGCCCCATACCCCTGGACAACAGTTGCCGTTAAAATTTGAATTGGCGGATACAATCAGCGCGTTTGCAAATGCAAACACCCCTTATGCTGAGAGCATAACCGAAAGGCTAATATCTTTACTCCCTACAGCACGTGCTTATGGGATGATTATTAACATCGGTTCGATTCATATTGGAAATACATTTATTCGAAATGAATTCCCTAACTGCGTGATAAATTTCCAAGGTGAGCTAAACAGCCTAGCCCGGGAGTTGTACAAAAAAGGTTTTGAAGAAGATGCCGAATATGTAAAAGGTATTGTCGAAGACGTTGAGGAAGCCCTAAAAATAATTGATGACAATACTCCCAAAAGCCAAGTGAAGGAAACATTGACAAAGAAGGGGCTGATATCAAAAATGGAAGGGTTTTTCGATAGGCTAAGCGATAAAACATCCAACCTATATAAAAATACTATGATGTTGTACGAAGGCGCGAAAATAGCTACAGTCGTATCGAAGGCTTATAATGTGCTTGCGAATGCAATTGATTTGACGCAAATTCCTCTGATGTGATTAAGTCTATTACGACAGCAAAGTCTGAGAGAAAATGGATTGAGAAGGCTAAACAACAGTCATTGATATAAGTAATAATAACAAAATCCAATGCGTAGGTGTAAGATTAAAGAACCGTACCCTTTTTGCTAGAAATGATAGGCAGTTTCTTTGGATAATGAACTATATTGTATTGACTAATATTACACCAATAAACGCCACCATAAGGCACTTTCGCCTTCAGTGTCTCCGATATGCCTAAACTAATGGCTAATTAATCCTTATGAGAATGCAAAATGTAGAGGCGGCTCTGTGTTCGATTGCAAAGTCAAAATATTAGAGATTTCCTAAACTAAGTGTAGCCATTTTTTCCAAACTAAACGCCACACCTCGCGCCACTGTTGCACTTACAATGGGAATTTACTATCCTTTCATGTATGTCTTTTGGCTCGATATAATTATTGCACGCAGACATATTTCGTGATATAATACGAATATATGCCATAATCACTGAAACGATTATATTAAATTTCCCTTATTTATTTAGTCAATTAATCATTATTGCCAATGGATTCGAATTTACCGCCGCTTGCAGTTGGCTTTCGTCTACGTGTGTATATATCTCTGTAGTAGCAACACTTTCATGACCAAGGATTTGTTGTAATGACCTAATATCTGCTTTCCCGTATTTATACATTAAAGTAGCAGATGTGTGTCGAAGCTTGTGGGCAGATATAACATTTGAATCAAGCCCGGCAAGTACTACATGCTTTTTAACAACATTTTGCAATGCCCGTGTAGTTATTCTTCTTTTGTTTCGTGAAACAAACAGTGCCATGGTTGGCACATTAATGTTATTTCTAATCTGTAACCAAGATGAAATAGATTTTTTAGCAGCAGGCGTTAAGAATATTTTTCTTTCTTTGTTTCCTTTACCTACAATTGTTAAAATCTCTGTCGATACTTGGTCGATATTTAAACTGGCAAGTTCAGATAACCTCAAAGCGCAGTTTAGAAATATGGTCAAAATACAGTGGTCGCGGGGTGAGTCCTTGCAAGAAATAAGCAGTCTGACTGATTCTTCTAATGTAAGATACTTAGGGATTCGTTTCGGTAATCGTGGTGTTTCAAGTTCTTCGGTAATGTTATTTTTAATAAGATGAGCCTTTGTTTTTAAGTATTTCCAAAACTGTCGGATGGATACAATTTTTCTAGCCCTTGTTCCGGCAGACGAATTCAAAGAATTTTGACAGAAAGATATAAAAGCGTATATCTCATTTAAAGTTATAGACCTTATAAAATTGATGTCTGCAAAAGCGAAAGAATGTTCATCAAATGAGATACACCTAAATGATAGGATGAATTTAAAAAGCATAAGTATGTCGGTACGATATTCCTTGATTGTGTTCTCACTACGTCCTTTTATAAAACATAAATAACCCAAATACTGCTCAAGGATTGGGCAAGTTTTATTAGATTCCACTGTTCATCGCCTCTTAATGACAGTATGGTCATGAAATCACAAGCCTAAACATTAGGCGAATAATGGGAAGTTGGAAAAATAATTTATTCGTTTTCCAATTTGCAATAATGAGAATTTCTAAACGTAGGAGCATTAGGGATATGAACCAAAAAGGTTACAGGCATCAATAGAAAACTTCACGAAAAACGCACAAAAATCAATATTAGGTGCCGAAGGAGACAGGAGCGGTGCCAAAGCGTTTTATCGGTTATTGAGCAATGAGAAATTTGAACTGGAAAAACTGAAAGAAGCCGCCCGTACCACAACAATCAATCGCATGGAAGGTACGGTATTATACCACTCTGCGGAAACTTTTACCACTTCTGTGCGGTCTTTTTGCCGCAATCCTGCGGTAGGCTGTTCCTAGCGCACCGCTGGTGCGCGTCGTCACTGCCTCCTTGTCTTGCGACAAAAATCCTCGCACAGAGGTGGTAAAAGTTTCTGCAGGGTGGTATATTAATAGAAGATACAACGGATATAAATCTAAACGGACATAAAAAAATAGAAGACCTTGGTTACAGCAGTGAATATGTTCGCGGCATAAAACTACACAATTGTATTGCAATCAAGCCTGACGGTCTTCCCCTTGGCTTAGTTTCATACACTCTTTAACACGGGCATAGTAAATGCGTAAAAACTTGTTGGCGCCGGCAATCATATAAACTTTGAATGGTTTGCCTTCAGCCCGTTTTCGGGCAATGAAGTTGAATGTGTCTTCATCAGTATTTTTCAACTACAAGACGCAACGCATTACCTGAAACAACGCCTTTCTAAGTTGCAGAGGTCCTTGTTTTGAAATACGCCGCGAGTGTTGATTGTAGGAACCTGATTGATTTTGCGGCGGCTCTCT
>Ga0136643_10007327_pt1 | contig 15946 bp, 9 predicted proteins | sample TergutLab28metaG_FD_96883 | JGI IMG/M metagenome (GOLD analysis project Ga0136643, IMG submission 96883) | Labiotermes labralis P1 segment gut microbial communities from Petit-Saut dam, French Guiana - Lab288 P1 (version 3) (version 3) | ecosystem: Host-associated > Arthropoda: Insects >... | reverse complement strand
TGGAATCACCAATTTGAGCAAATAGGCTGTCTGTGTAAAGGCAAAAGCTCCGGCCGACCACGTGTATCAGAGGAGAACGTGAGACGAATTCAAGAGAGTTTTGAGCGTAGCCCACGCAAGTCAGCCCGCAAGGCGAGCAGAGAACTTGGAATACCGCAACCAACTGTCTGGCGTGTGATGAGGTGCCGTTTACTGTTCAATTCAGTCCATCTTTTTTAATCATCCTGTATAATAAAAATATTAAAAACAAGTGTCACTGTTTACTTATCTGAAAGGTTTACTTGCTCTCCAATTTTGTGAGAAAGTCAGGACTTTGATTTCTCTCGAAAAAAAGAAGACATAACACGTCCAGATCCCTCACTTTACGAGATAAAGGAAATCACTCTGGTCGACCAGCAGAGCCAAGAGACTCTGGCGGGGACTCCGTTCACTTCCGCTTCTGATGATGAATCTGTTTATTTCCAGCGCTGGTGAACACATTCTGGCAAACTAGGCATCGCTTGCAGTGCTATCAGAGGGGCTCCATCTCACACTGCCCTACATCAATCACAGAGGACTCTCCATTAATGAATACTCTCTTCGCCGGAGAGCATATAAAGAAACAAAGGCGAAAATGATTGTCATACAGCGTCTAATAATATCAGGTAAACCGTTACTACAGACGTTGATTCTTGTACGGCGTATATATAGCTGCTAAATCTCCTTATTCTTCGCCAATACCAATGACTTTCTCCACGCTAATCTGTGCTTTTACTGTTTTTAATTTCCTTATTTTTTCTCCGGGTTTAATGGCTTTTCAATGAACAGTGCTATCACTTGTTCCCGTTTACAGAGGTTAAACCAAGTTCAGTGTAATTTAAAAATCTGGGAAAAACTTCAATAAGAGAATGAACAGAACAAAAGTTTGATACAGAAATGACTAACTCGAAGACGCTAACCAAGCGAAAATTACAGACAGAGTCGGCTTAAAATCCCTTGAAGCTTTACAGCTCTGAGAGGCTTATATGAAATTCGGATTCTTAACAGTACTGGAATCAAAGTATTGGATACAAAAATCCAAACAAGATCAAAAGGAAGTTTAAGTTATTACGTGTCAAAAGAGGCGCGTTAATCACTATAAAATTTCCATAGCACATTAGAACACGCCATTACGAAGGGCCAAACCATAAAAATCATTCGCAGTGAATCCATCAGTTTTTATCTACGCTGGTGTTAATTCAACTGGCAAAAACGAAGTGACACGTAATTTTATTAAACTCAAATAAGGACGCTGCTCCAGAAACAAAGGTCAGCACATCTAGCAAAGCACATACCCACGTATTGTCTCTGGGATGCAGGGCAAAGTAACATGAACAATTCTAATAAAATATGATACGTCCACATATATGGGAAAGAAAAAATAAAATCAAAATTATATTCACGCAAAAGTTAGAGGAATTAAATACAGGGGAAATCTGCTGCCGTCCACCCCTACCCTAGAGAAGATATGGGACCCGAGGACGCCGTTAGCGTCCCCACGGACTTCTTATTAATATACTTATGCTTATTCTGAATCGACTGGGCACCTCCCAGAAAGAGTATCATGCTTTGTCGTGTAATGTGTGAATACCCTCCCGTCCCCCAGTTTTTACCGAAAACATAACTCAATCACAGACCCCCGCTCACCGACAACGACATTTAGTACCACCAGACAAACAAACCAGACGCAAATTGACGTTTCCTGACCATGTCACCACGCTTGATATGAACCGAGGTACCAGGTCACTTGGGATATTCACCTAGAAATCGAACCCAGATCCATCCATTATCTTAATTCAGCACCCTCTCATTAATTTCTCCGCTGTAATGGGAGGAAAATACGTGTATTTATGTTGAAGACGGTGTGCTACAAAATACAAAGATAAAGAAAATTGTCACTTGAACTCCTCCTGCTGTTATGTACACAAGCCTACACCACAGATAAAAGAGGCACGTGCAACTTCTTCAAGAGATATTAATCTCCCAATATGTAACACCCTTGCGTGAGTCACTCCCGGTTACTGGCTTCGTATGTTTACCTGGTTGCCTTGCTTACGGCAGAAGTTCGAAGAGACCAAGTGTGTGTGTTCCCTGTGAAGTAATAAATGAGGCTGAAGAAACACTTCAGCACCAGACGTGTAATACAATATAGCACAAGCACATGGAAATACTCCGACAGGTGAAATTAACACTTTGTTAGCTCTAAGAATTAAGAAACAGACGATGAAAGAGACCGTGGAGTAGCGAGTGAATATTACGGTAGCCCGTCACATAACTGGCACATAGTTGTATTGTCCTACACACACACACACACACACACACACACACACACACACAAGGTATGTGAGATGGAAGGAAAAACGGGAAATGTTCTGCAGGACGGACTAGCCACTACATTAAGGACAGGGCCAACTGCGTGATCCAGTGGCCAACCTCGCGAAAACTAAAATGTACGCCACAGTCTGAAGGATTAAAACCTCCCCCCCCCCCAGGTTTATTTTTACAGTATTAACGGCGCAGAAGACCCGACTGAGAAGCAAACCTACGCCCAGTTTAAAGGTGGAATGTGGTTACATCACTATGCAATGCAAGAATTGACGCTCCTTTGTGTTCACAAAACAGCAGCAAGTCTATCACTCGCCGCGATATGGTACACATTTTCTAAAATTGTTGTGTGTATGCGAGGTCGAAGCGAATTTACAATAAAACAAGAAACAATTCTAACCCAGACGTTATTCAGTTACATGAAGTTCATAAAAGAATTCATTTCGAACAGACGTGCAACGCTGAAAACAGCGCGTGGCCAGGCTACTGGTTCTGGCAAGCGGAAAAAATTTCCATTACCACACAGTGTCCCGCAACCGATTTCTCCGGTAACCAGATTTAAACCCAGATTCATACCTTTGCATTACGCCACCTACTTTCCTTGTAGGATAATTACGTCACCAACATTTGCCACATTTCAAATTTTAGGCGCGTTCGCAAAATTGCGAAACGTGACTATTAGCTTCGTCACGTCTGTCTGCCTGTCTGTCTTTCCGTCCGTCCTTCCAACCGCGTGGAATAAATCGGCTCCCACTGGACGGATTGTCTGAAATTCGATACTTGAGTATTTTTCGAAAATCTGTTCAGAAAATTCAAGTTTTGTTAAAATCTGAAAAGAACGAGTACTTTACATGAAGACACAAGTATGTTTATGGTAATATATCGCTGAATTTTTTCCAGGATGAAAATTGTTTCAGAAAAAGGTTGTAGAGAAAATAAAAACAAATGTTACATGTTCAATCACTCCCCTCCCCCCCGAAAATCGTGCCATTTATGACATAACATGGAAAAATACGGTACAGTCAGACAGGCCACAGATGAAAATATGAAACGGCGCTGGCGCTTTGCATGCTGGGTAACTAAGGCTACAGACACACACTCAGAATGTGTAATACTTATCGTTTATACACGGCAAAAATGGTTACGCGAACGCGCCTCAATGTTACGCTCATTCGTACGCCGCCTGTCTTGTTAGACTCAGCAAAAAAAAAAAAAGTTAAAACATGCGTGAAATTTTCTCTTACTTGGAAGTGTTTATTTTCGTTGTTACACCGTGCATGTTGTCGAATTACTCAATTATTATACCAACTACTGTACATATGTAAAATTTATAAAATTTACACATTAAAACATTAAAACGCTCCGACACGTTTCGGTCCTAGGACCATCATCAGGGAGCTATATCGTCCTTGCTTAAGTCACACTATAAAAATCACATTAATTTCGCTGTACCAGTTGAGTATTATGGCAGCATGCTGCCACAATACTCAACAAATTAATGTGACTTTTTATAGTGTGACTTTAGCAAGGACGATATAGCTCCCTGATGATGGTCCTAGGACCGAAACGTGTCGGAGCGTTTTAATGTGTAAATTTTATAAATTTTACATATGTACAGTAGTTGGTATAATAATTGAGTAATTGGAAGTGTTTAGTTTACCCTGACATTGTTCAATGGTTTACTACTGAGTTGTGGAACTAAAACTTTTCTGCTACGATTGTTACACAGATTATGTACAAGGAATTGGAAATTATAAGGACAGTTTAGGTAAGCGACCTATCTCAAGGTATTCTACTTAACTGGAAAAAATTAAGGAAAATCACAAAAAAAAAAATCGATGATGACAGTATGGCCCCGTGCTCTAATTGCAACTTTCGACAATTTAAATACCAAGCACATGCGATAAAACTTCTCCCGCTAGCTTCGATGAAGCTTTTGAAAATCTGTGGTTGAAAAATTTCCAGTTTGTAGACTTCCATCTTTTATTACTCACTTCGGTAACTATGACTGTATACACTGGCATAATAAACAATAACTTGAAGACTCCGAATGCGATATCACTTCAGCACATGAACACGATGGTTTCGTAGAAACACTGAGCGCTCCTGAATACTCCATGAAATGTCGGTGTCGACTATCGACGAATTCCGCAAAGCACTTTTAAATAGGCACATAGCTGTACAAAATGTCCTTTCTAACGGAATATCTCCTGATATCAAAACATTCTTAGTTTCAGCATATTATAAATACAAACATCTTAAGTTTCATCTATAAAAAATTTCACCTTATAACGATGCATTGTTATAATGGAATCAGAAAAAAAAAGAAGAATCAATGCTTCACAGCATTGTTTGGTAATGTAACCCTTTCATGGTGGCCGAACGGTGACACTGAGCCTACATTTAAGGAAGTGGGTTGTGTTGCTGATGTTTCAAAAGTAACATTTTACCCCGCCGACGCTGAAGACGTAGGAGGCACATTGTTCAAAAACGTCGGCATCAAAGCCGACTTCTACAAGGTGTCAACAACAGGCAGGTAAAAGGTACAGGTTAAGTAAAGTTCACCACAGAACACGAAGGTCCAGAGGGAAGGAGTAGATGTGTAGCTCTGCCCTTTCTTTAACCTCGGCGCTAGATGGGGGTGGGTGGTCAACGCCACGCACCGGCCGCTTTACCCCCGAGAAAGACCTAGTACCCATTGTACAGGAGGCTGGGTGGACCTCAGGGTCGGTCTGGACGGGTGAGGAATATACCGCCCCCCCCACCTGGATTCGTTTTCCGAACCTTCCAGCTTGTAGCAAGTCGCTATACCGACTGATCTATTCTCGCACACTAGCAACAACAGGCATAACATCAAAATCTTTTGGCTCACCGAGTTTTTCTTTGATGCGCACCGACTGCAAACCATTATCAAAAACAAATTACTGTCTTCTGGGAAGTGAAGCCGTGTACTCTGGGTCATACGCATTGCCACTTCAGAGGCATTGACTGCCCTCATCACCAGGGTGCAGACACATGGGTGCAGCAGGTTCTTCTGAAACGTCAGTACCCTTTTGTTAAACCACATGTCACCACGACTTTCACAATGTACCTTACGTTGTACAACCCTCTCCAGGCATTTTTTCATTTCAAGAAGCCTTTTTATAACATCACAAGTGGTTAGCTTTGCCACAGATGGCGAGACACGCTCCTTTCTTTGACATAAAACACCGTACGAAGCGATGCTGCTAGGTAATACGGTGTATCTCGTTTCTAGTACGAAACGGTTACAACCCCTGGCTTGAGGTCACACATCGTACGTAATTCTGATGATAAGGCAGTGAATCACAATCAGGTATTGGTCATTCATTATACGCGATGACCATCGAGACCTTACGATCAGATACACGCCAAAGACAGATACATCTGAGAAATACAACGAAAGATCTTAGGGCAATGCGAGTTGTTAGGATTTCTCAGACGTATAGTTGAGGTCTCCTTTCTTCCGAAATATGGCGCAGCGTCACTGGGTAATTGGTGTCCGACGCCCAGAGAGTTTAGTGATCTCATCTTTAAGGGTCGAACCTTGAAGATAAGATCATGAAACGTCGGATATCAATCACCCAGTGACGCGACTTCGTACCTCAAACGGGATATTATAGAGCAAACTTTGGGAACTCTTTGTCATACATCAGCCTGTAGCGAGATCGTTCGGGACAGAGGGACAGGGGAGTGGCAAATTGAATAGCTTGTGAACAGCAAACGCGTGACCAAGTTCAGTCAATTTTATCATTAAAAATTACCGAGTAGTTTGCGTGGTTCGTCATCGAGAAGAATCTTAGTTTTATTACTGCAGCCATATGTCAGACGACAAGTCAATTGGGTAACTGAATTACGTACAGTATGTGATCTGCATTCCACGCAGCCGCAACTTTCACGCATACTGGGTCACGTGGAAGCAGGTCGTTGTCAAGCTAACTGGCCGGCATCGTTTCCATCACATCGTCTTAACAAGCTGCACAGCTCTCCATAGCGTACAAAGACAAATCCGCAGGAACCGACAAACCTTCATCCTTATTTGTACGTAGTTTAATCTTGTTTCGAAAAATACCAAAGGTGAAAACACTAGTTGTGATACCGATCACAATATGTGGCTTAAGCACACCCGCGCCATATTCGGCGAGCCCCGGGTTCCAATCTAGTGTCGCAGACGCGTTGTGCAAACAGGTCCTTCGTGGTTTTAATTAGACCAAGTATATATATATATATATAATTAGATCAAATCTATATACAGACTTCCCTCCAGATTATTTCCAATCCATAATTCACAATCTACTGTACGCCATATAAGTCCTGCAGTTGTAAAAATTCTTTAAATACTGAAAGAATAAGTCAACATGTATTTGTGTATGGGGAGCAAGGACAGTGAATGACCAGTTACAATAATCCGCAGATGCATAACGACATAAGCATCAATGGTTGTCAACCGTCATAATGAGTAAACCTACTGTGACAGAATTCCGAACACCAATAACCAAAGGCCACTCATCAAAACACTTTCGCCATTGGAAATAACTAGCTGTCATCGCTACAAAGAAGACAGGATGATATTTGGCAATAAAAAGACAGACTATGCATGTATCAACGTAATATCGTGATGCGTTCGCCTAACCATTCTTGACGTGGAAAACCAGTAATTATTACATATTCTGAGTGTGTGTCTATAGCCTTAGTTAGCTAGCATGCACAGCGCATGCGCCATATTATACTGCCATATGTGGCCAGTTGGTCTCTCCCAAATATTTCCACATTATATCATAAATGGCACGATTGTCGAAAAAAGTTATTAAACAAAAAATGTCGTTTTATTTTCTCTAAAACTTTTTCTGTAACATTCCTCATCCAAATAAGAATTCAGTGATATATTATCATAAATGTAGATTTTAATAAAACTTGGAACCCTCTCAACATTCGGGTGCACATTACAGATGACTATGAGCCACTAATGAGTGCAAATTACTGCTCTGGATTAATCTTCAGGTAGAAAAGCCAGATGTACACAGAACTAATTCCATGAAGCAGTCCTTCCTGAGAAGCCAACAGATACTCAACTAGTCAAGAAATTCCCCGCATTTTATGGAACCCAGAAGTTCATTACTGCATTTACAAGAGCCCGCCACCTGTCCCTATCCTGAGACAGATCAATCCAGTTCATGCCCCCCCCCCAATCCAATTTCCTGAAGATCCATCTTAATATGATCCTCCCACTTAGCCTGGGTCTTCCAAGTGGTCTCTTTCCTTCAGGTTTCCCCAGCAAAACCCTGTACGCACCTCTCCTACCCCCATACGTGCTACATTCCCCGCCCATCTCATTCTTCTTTATTTGATCGCCCGAATGATATTTGGTGATGAGTAGAGAGCATAAAGCTCCTCGTTACGTAGTCTTCACTACTCTGTCACCTTTTCTCTCTTAGGCATAAATATTTTCTTCGGCACCCTAATCTCAAACACCATCAGTCCAAGTTCCCCTCTCAATGTGAGAAACCAACTTTCACACCCATTCAAAACAACAAGGAAAAGTTACAGTTATATATGCTTTAATCTTTGTATTTTTGGGTAGAAATTGGAAGAGAAAAGATTCTGAACCGGAGTGCAGCAAGCATTCCCTGAGTTCAATCTGCTCTTAATCACTTCATTAATGGAATTTTGATTTGTTAGGGTTGTTCCCAAATATCTGAACTGTCTCAGTCTTTCAAAAGATTTATTAACTAACTTTATGTAGTGATTTTGTCCTGCATTCTGATCTCGAAACATGACCATATATTAAGTTTTCTCAGCATTTGCTTCTAGACCAATCCCCTCACTAGCAACTAACAAAGCTTCTATGTTTTCCTTTATAGCATGTATGCTTCTACCCAGTATTACACACAGCCCAGTAAAAAGCCTGAGAAATGAAAAATATCGAATATTTACACTTCCACGCATTCGACCCTACAAAGTTTTCTGTTGCTCACATCTTGAAGACCACAACGAAACAGTTCACATGATTACCACTAGATTTCAGCTCTTATTCTGACCAAAACTGAGGTGTCCCATATTAGAAAACTGTCTCTCAATAGACTCTTTCCCCTGCTTTTTTACGAAAGAAATTAGGCCCATTTCCTACGGCTTTTAGCGACTGAAGGAATATTTTCCGTTTTGAGATTTGTGGTTCGCATGACATGATTACTTCTACGAAACACCACGTCATTTCATAAACTGGTTACCCCCGAAAGGTTGGTACTCATCTACCAAACTGCAAGGCGTCACATCCCAGGGGACAGTAATCTTCATACATCTCTGGTCATGCATTAAAGCAACAAAGTTTGCCCATTAACTACAGTGTTATCCTGCTTCTATTTCGTCAAGATGTATAGCTCAAGCATTTTCAAATTTCTCCGAAATTCAAGCATATATTTCACGACTGATTTATGTTTTAAGTTGCCGATTTGCCTACACCGTAAGAAAGAAGGTAAGTCGTCGGACTCTTCGCTAGCAGACTGGAGTTAAGAGACCTGGTGATACGAGCGTTTTATGTTTCTTATGACAACTCTACTGATGATTCAGACACACTCGTCACCATAACTTTATTTACACTAAATTATATATCTTAACTCTTGGAACACTTATATAGGTCTGTAGACCTATATGACGTAAATCACTTGCAGTTAGCGCCATTCATCTAATCAGCTAAGTTCACGTCAAGATGCTGAGTTTCAGTTTCATCAACTACATTCATTCTCAGACCACAAAAAGAAGTTCCATGGCTAGATCATTGCTACGTTCCCCTTCAGCTGTCAATTTTCTTGTTTCGGGGAAAGTTAATAAATTCTCATCCAGTCCCATTCTGTTCACAGCATGATAGTCTCGATACACTTCGCTTGCGGCAAGCGCTTTGGGCAGGTTTATAGGGGCAGAGGCTGCAGGAGAGGTATAGAAGGGCGGGCAGAGAGTGGGAATTCAACAGAATCGTCATCCCCACCACTCTGGGACAGCGCAGGCCGCCAATTTTCTTTTCTCTTTGCCACATTAACAGTTCAAATACTTAAAAGTCAAGCCACCGGAAGTTACAGTTTGGTATAATATACGTACTACGTCATTCGTAGTCATTTGAAGCCTGTCGTCTTTGATGTACTTCACAGGTCAACACAAGCGCTTATGTTCATTCCTGAATGCAGTTTAACACGAAAATCTACCAGGATCCGGGAAAAAGTTCCAAAGAAAACTACATAGAAAACCCTGAATTTGCTTTAAGCAAAGCTGCCTACAGCGAAATACGCGTATTTCACTCGGTTTTGACAAGACCCGCTGGTCGATCTTGAACTTTCACTAATATATAGATATTACTTAAAAATCAAATGACTCGAAAATATTGCCACGTATGCCATATTATTCTCCCCAGATCTCACATTATACATTTCAGCCACTAAATTTGAACATTAAACGATATCACGTGTGCATATTACACCATATACGGGTCAGCATTTTAAACATTTGGCTATTATGTAATGGTAAGTAGGTTCCTGTATGTATTACTTATATATTACAGCGGTTTATATGGAGAATGTTCATTTGAATCTACAGGAGCCATAAAAACGGAAAAAAGTCAAAAACAAAGTTTAAGACTTTAAATGAGAAATTTAAACTTGTTTTGATTTGGGTCTACGCATTTTAGTTCAACGTACTGCAGTCAGTATCTGGTTGCTACTCATACTCGTATTTTACCCTTTAAATACGAAAAGTAAGCTGAAATACATTTAAAGATTCAGTACGTACCGCGCAGTAAACATTCGCCGTCTCGGTTATCAAAATCAGTCAGTTAATGCAATATATGGAAGCAGTCGCCATTTGTTCTGAGACCCACACAATACACACAAATATACCGTGTGGGTAGAATGGAGAGTATTTTGGAGGTTATGCATGTAAGTCCTTACCGTGGTCTCCAGTTCATACAATACGTTGTCCATTGCACACTGAAGTTCAGCTGATGAAACTGAAAACTACTTTCTGAATGCCTTCACTAGCATCGTCTTCAATTTCAGCATTATGCTTTAACATGCCCCACAACCAAAAATCGGAACAGTTCAGAACTGACGAACGAGGACGTAACACAGTGCTTGTATTGTCACAAGAAACGCCGTAAACAAGGCATAAAATTTAATTAAAAATCATGCGATCATAGAAAAACGGTATCACAATTTGAGCAACATGTCGGTGTACACTTATAGCCTAAGAAAAAAAATAGGCCCGATAATATAGTTGCGCTTAGGGTACAACACACAACAGCTTAACATCACGTGGTGGCACTCTGTGGATTAACACGGGAACCCGTTATTCTGAGGGTTCAATGTAGATATCCAGTGAAAACCATACCTCACTACTAGACAGAACTTTTGCAGGGGATCTATTTCTTTATCACGCATTAGGCGAAGGTTCTAGTTCACAAAATTCAGTCTTGTTTCGCGACCTACCGTAGATTTTGTGAATCACATTTTCTTAAATGTCTGCAGTATGCACTTGCATTCTACGTAATTTCTTACTGTTTTGCATGGAACCGCCTGCTACAACACTTTTCACACATCTGTAAATTATTTTATACGACACTACCCGTGGTAACTGTATTCTGCGTGTCATACGAAATTCTCATAATGACAAGACAACTCAAACATCCCCCGATGATCAGCGGGGTATTAAGCCGTTGTGTTGGCGGTGTTCACCGAGCCGCCAGGAAGTGAGAAACGATAGCTGTTATATTAAATCATGTCTCTACACCTGGACTTAAAATGTAGCGTGTCTTCCGTTCGAAAACGTTAAACAGGTCTTATAGTTGAACCTGACGGAAAATGCCAGCAAATGTTTGAAACTTGTACGAATATTTTTTCCTTGTCTTTGACAGGTTTATGGAAAGCACTCCGTTGTTGAGCTCTCTACAAGTGGGAAGTGGTTCCGTAAGGAAACACTTCGTGGTGACCGCTATGTAGTCACATGCTGGGAAAACTGCAGTTCACAAAACGTTAAAAATATTTTAAAAACAGGCAGTAGGTTTCAGTGTCCAGCACTTGGTAAAGAAGGGAAATGTGAACTGGAAACGAGGATTTTGATTCGACCTAATGAGAGAACGGTCTATGAGTGAGAGAATAAAAAATATTTTAATTTAAAAAAAAAAAGTACTTACTGTGCCACAAAAACTATATCGTTCAAAAACAAGGGGTTGAAAATCGATAGCGTGTTCAATAGATAATTATGGAAGAAAGAAAAAGCGTTAAATCTGAAAAATATTGTGCAAGTTACTTTACACAATGTATGAATTCCGATTAACTCTCTGGGTTTCTGGAATGACAAAAGACGTCCACCCGATAAGTTACCAGTCCATAGCAAGGTTCAAGAGTGGGAGTTTCATCAAGCCATTACGCTGAATAGATTGCCGGTACATCACAGACAGACGGACAGATCAGATACGCTACTTAGAGAACCTCAGAACAGACAATAATGCTTAACGATGCGCATTCCACGCCAAGTTGATGCCACGCGCAAAGCAATAAGTATTGAAATATTCTGAAATTTTAAAGCTTTGAAGAGAGACGTTCTACATTACATACAAAAATTCAGTTCGTACTTCACATAAACGAAGTTCGTCTCCATTATGAACACGGGTGAGTATCGTTCCTGTAAATAATCAGCGCTTATTTTTGACAAACACATGAAACACATGAAACACACACACACACACACACACACACACACATATATATATATGTGTGTGTGTGTGTGTGTGTGTGTGTGTGTGTGAACAAACTGCAGTTTCTTGATGTTACACTACATGGTACACATAGCCATCCCTGGGCCATAAACGGTTAAAAACTCATAAGAATGTAAAACTTGGCATAAATGAAAGCTTTATTGTTCCTGTTGCATTCCATCTTCATAAATTTTCACTGAAGGCCATAGCATTTGCGGGTTACCGTAATAAATATAGCAACGAGCACGGTGGCCAAGGCATATACTGTCTTATTTTAGCTGATGACACGCGTGCTTATACTTCATTTGTGATTTTAGCAACATTTCTTTACATACGCGAGTCTTCTTGTCACGGATCCATAGATAACAGCAGTAAGCCTTCTTTACATCAACGTTTCCTTCATCAATTGAAGGATGTGGCTGAATGTCCAACGACATAATCTCCAATCACTCCTACAGTAATGAGTACTAAAGAATTCGCTGTTGGTTTGAGATTTGTTATGATTTCCGAGTAAGGAAATCCTATATTTTTAGAAATATACTTCCAAATCACGTGGATCGCCTCCAAAGACAATATCAAAACAGACGTCAAAGAAGCAGAATGGGAAGGCGTGAACTGCATTTTTCTAGTTCAGGATAGGAATCAGTGGCGGGCTCTTGCAAAGACGGCAGTGATGCTGAGGATTCAGTGAATGTGGAATATTTCCTGACTTAACTTTTAGCGTCTCAAGAAGGATTATGTTAAAAAATAACACTTTTTATGCCAAATGTTACTTGCAGCGACGAAACGTCGTGAGGTAAACCGAAACCGCATGCATGAACTCAAACCATTCCTGCGACGAAACTGAAACCGTCAGTCTGAACTCAAACCATTCCTGAGACGAAACGTCGTGAGGTAGACTGAATCTGCACGTCTGAATTCAACCCAGTGTCATCCCCATAAGTAGGTATAGAATTCTGCATTCATTAATGTCTTCTGATGTCATTATCTCTCTTGTAGTTTACCTAAGTTCTTCGAAGCAAAGGGAGACAGTAAAAACTGAAACGAATCTGAAACCTCCAAATAAAAAAACGCGATATATTATTAATATATTGTAACACAGTTTAGTTGATAGCAGTTAATCGAGTTCACTGTGCATAGGCCAAACAATGGTCCCGTACAAACTTCAATGCCAATATTGCAAAATGAGTATAACAAAACAAACCACGTTTCCCTTCTTCTATGATGTTCCCAATCAGTATCATCGTTACTGCATTATCAGCAGACAATATAACCTTGCTGGCATGGGAAAGTCGCTAAATTAAGTTCAATCAACCTGTCACTCAAGCGTAAACAGACAATGTACCGAGGCCACGGAAAGAAGTTCCATACCAGACGATAGGGACGCCGGCGCTTCAAACTGCCCACTATCTGCCTACAGTTGTATGTCCACAAGCCCCAAGCGCTTCTCGCTAGCGACAGTTATCAGGGCTAATATTTCAATGAACGGAATGACTTAACAAGTGACGGGAAATATACGGAAGTGCGATGTTGAGCGATGCGTTACAAATGGAGTGAGATGTGGGAGGGTCTTTCTTTGGTTACAGTGTAATCGGGTCGAGCGTCAACTGAAAACTTCTGTCGCATTCTCTACTGCAGGTATCGCTCCAAGCATGCGCAGAGGAGAACCACAACGTTCGGGCGGACGCGGTGCTGCTGTTGGCCAGAACAATGTTGCCCTCCATATTGCGACCACGGAAAGAAGTTCCCTGGATCGATCCCCCTCACATCTCCTTCGTGTTGTTAATCTCACCGCTTCCAGGGCACTTCCCAACATTCCGCTCCACTCGCCTTGCCATTCCGTTCGTATATTCGTAATGATAATCACGTGATAACACTCGTTACCGACAAGTGCTTTGGTCTCGGCGTCGTAAGGCGGAGGGAGTTGGAGCGGGATGCACCAATAAGTGGAAAGGAGAAAATATGAACACCGTCCTCAGAGCCTTCCCTGGTACTTCTCTTCGTAGCCGCAGCGTAACGGAACACAGTGGTGAGTGGATACCACGCTATGAAAATGTATGAGCAGAGTGGATATAAAAGTTCATGAATGTTTAACCTCGGCATTACATGAAGCTTCACTCTCCGCCACAAAAAGCTCTTGTATCCATTAGACAGTGAACCCAATCGGTCCCACAGCAAACCGGGATTTGTTGGCGAAAAGGGAAAGACCTGCCGCTGCTTGAAATCGAAACAGGTCGCTCAGCCCATAGCCAAGCACGTTACTGAATCATCACAATCCACGAGACGCAGCAAATATACCTTCAAAGAACAAATAGAGGAATATGACATCTTATTTTATAAGTACCAACAGTCCCTATTCAAGTCTTAAAACAACAGTTGTTAGGAACAGAGCTGAAAAGCAGGACAAAATGTCCTGAAAGCGGTTCCTCAGAACGTGCCAGTTTGGGCGATACGAAGAATAACGCGAGGTAATGTTATTATACCGTCCAGTGATGTGATCAACTGGACCACGCTGCCAATACCAGTATTCACACTGAGAGGCCGATTATGAAGGCTGGACGTATGGTATGACCAACAGAATCACGACGCGGCCACTCCACTCTTGTACCGACCACTTATCAGCCAACATGCGACAAAATCGTACAGCTTGCCAGCAACAAAACTGTCCTAACCGCCAAATTCTCCGCCGCCACAAGGCGAGCAAGTTACGTGTATTTTAATTATACGCTGTGGCGACACGACCTTCGTAGCGCCTTTGTGATGAACCTGTGAGTAGAATTCATAAGAGGAAGCGCCTTGGCTGACTTCATCTTTAAGAACATGACGAAAATATAGGAATATCTTTTGTCTTGGCAGCGTCACTGAGAATATTTTCAACAAGGTTTGTCCCAACTGGTTCCACAGTTTAGAGATAACATTCTAAGAATACTTCAGGCGCCAGAGAACACTCAACATGCGTGTTTTCGTTCACATCGCACTGGTCCTTCTAAAAAGCAAATTTCTTTAAGGTGACACAATCCCGCTTTACGTTATTAAATACAAAACGATTACTGCAGTCAGTCAACACAACATTACGTTCGGGAACAATGAAGTCTACAAGTTTCGGCTAAAAATGATTAGCTGTTATCAGACCCAACTGCAAGATTATAATTACGCATGATGACAACTAATAATTTTTGGCCGAAACAAGTCAACTTTATTCTTCCTGGATATAATGATGTGTTGAATGACTACAAAACTCGTTTAGCTGAAGCACTACGCTACAAACCGAAAGGTCGCGGCTGCGAAACCCATGGGCTCATTGGGATTTTTTATTGATTTAATGCTTCCGGCCACAATATGGCCACGGGGTCGACTCAGCCTCTAAAAGAAAACAGTGCCAGGGATATATCCTGGAGGGGGGTAGGGGAGGGTGAAGGCAGTCGGTGTGTATAGGGCTGACAAATTTACCACCGTCATGTGCCGACTGTCTAGAAATTCTGGGAACCTCAACCTACAGGTCTATAAAGGGATAGCTTTACCTTTTTATTTTTACTGGCTACGACACGTATTTCGTTATGATGGGTGAGAGGCAGTGAACATGTAAATGGAAATAATTTACATTTAAATACAGATCACTGTAAAGCTTCATAACTCTTCCGGCGCGAAGCAATTCAGCTGCAATAATTTAACACTTGATGTAAAATAGATACAATTTACATATTTATACCGCCTGTTATAACTTACCGCAGTATCAGATTAATTCAATTTTCTCCCGGTTTCTGGGACTTATTTAATGAAAGTAACATAGTTCTCCCCCCCCCCCCCCTACCCCTCCCCCCCAACCCGGCCAAAGCCCCCCCCCTT
>Ga0136643_10007324_pt1 | contig 15948 bp, 6 predicted proteins | sample TergutLab28metaG_FD_96883 | JGI IMG/M metagenome (GOLD analysis project Ga0136643, IMG submission 96883) | Labiotermes labralis P1 segment gut microbial communities from Petit-Saut dam, French Guiana - Lab288 P1 (version 3) (version 3) | ecosystem: Host-associated > Arthropoda: Insects >... | reverse complement strand
TGTGGGGACCCGTTGCGCTGACCACGTGACACCCCTGTATCCGCAAAAGTTGGCACTAACTTCGCCGACCGGCGGCGGCCGCTCTGTCGGTATAGTTCGCGTGCGGACTAAGGCCACGGAGTTAATTGCTCCAATCAAAATATTGCTTGTTGTTTCGTGCTATAAATATTATTACTTTTAACACTTAATACATTTTTGTGATTTGTTTAATGGCGTAGATAGTGTCAACGATATGGTGAGGAGAATATATTGAAGTGATAATGATTTGGAAGGCGGCTGTTATGACCCGATAAGGACGCTATCCTGCAATTTGCCTTGCTGACGGAGAAAAGCAGTAAAATATTTTCTGCCAGGATAAGCGCTGTTTCGTCTAAAATTCGAAAGCTTAATAGAGCACCTCCAGCGAAAGTGCGTTAAACCGAAAATGAGAGGGTGTAAATTTGGAAGTTGCGTGTATTTCCAAGGGCCGGTACATCAAAAAGGCGTCAAATATTTCGGGCGTAAAACAAAGGTTAACTGTGCGTGTAATTTTACAGGGGTGCCCACACATTATAACTTTTGGACCTTAGTCTCATTCCGCTGATTTCATTACAATTTTTTTTTTTTTTTTTTTGGTTACGGCGAGCCTGCTAATGTTTTGCAATTTAATGGTGCTTATGAGTGACGTCACGGAGTTGAAAGCGGACAATTATAGCCCTGTTCTTTAAATTTTACATCTAAAAGCAAGTACAATGCCAACTGGCGCTCTTCGGCTACCCTGACTGAGGTTTTTCCGTGCTTTTTCCTCAGTTGTAAGGCAAATGTCAGGGTATAACTCACAAAGACGGGGCACGACCCGCGCTCTTCCCATTAGGCGATAATTTTTACGCAGTTATTTCATCGTTAATCTTAGTTTGACCACTCTGGGTTCGAATCCCAGAAAGCCTTCCAACCAAATTTGTTAGTTTTGTTGTTTTTTGTATTGTTTGTGTTTAAATATGTACTGTGCTACTGCCACTGGGCGTCAACCCAATTGCAGTTAACAAATATATCAATATCATTATGTACTACTTTCAGTATGTAACATGATACGACCGTCAGAGGTGTATTGTCAGTTGGGTGAATATGCTAATTTGGTCGAAGCACTCCGGAGTTGAAATCTGAATTACGCTTCAGACACGAATGTTTGCTCCTGTTATTCTACTTTTCTCGTCTTCTGTAGGTAGATGGGTTGGTATCGACTGAGATGCTTGTGTTTATTAGCCTCCTCAAATCCTCAAGTGTGTTCATCACATGAAAATAAATAAAAGTAAGTGTTTAAGGCGCGTTTGCAAAATTGCGAACTGCGATTATTAGCTTCGTAATATCTGTCCGTCCGTCCGTCTGTCAGTCTATATGTCGGTCTGTCCGTATGGTACAACTCTGCTCCCACTGGACGGATTTTCATGAAATTTGATATTTGAGGAGTTCTCGAAAATGTTTCGAGAATATTGAGTTTTCATTGAAATCTGACTAGAATAACGGATACTTTACATGAATACCAATATACACGCACAGTTATGATTATATTTCGCTGAATTCTTCTAATAGTGAGAAGTGTTTCAGAAAAAAGTTGTAGAGAAAACCAAGACATACTTAGTAACTTTTTAAAAAAACTCGTGCCATTGACATTGATGAGACAATGTGGAAGAATATAGTAGAGACCAACAGGACCTGTGTGACGATACAGGAGGATCAAGAAAGTTTCGAATTTCATGCAAGATGACAAAGGCAAGAATACAGACACATCACTCTTAATATTTAACACTTTTTGCCTTTCCATTGTAATAATGTTTACGCAAACTCGCCTCGATATTGTGTTAATCTGACATTGCCTTTCTGGTTCTAATTCGGACAGAGGGTTGAAGCAAATTATTTTGCTACAGCGCCCTGAATTTGCTGTCACTTCATACTGGAACAGGGCGAGTGAATCTTATTTTTCTTTTGAAAATTCACTGTCCATTTAAGTAGTCTAATTTCTGAATGTTATTGTTGAACGTTGTGTAGAAAAAATATTCCCCTTCTTCAGTATACGTAATGAATTCTCGCCACAATGAAAACACGCACTGCCACGCATAAGTTACCAGCTCTGCCCACCCAGCACCGAGAGAGTTTTTGTGAAGTTTTTAAAAATATCTTGACGAACGTCATAATTTCAGAGCACTAGTCTACATTATGAATATTTATTTGAGTTAGTGTTGTCTGTTTTATATATGTCTTCTATGCATACAAAAGAAATATAAATATTGTATGAGATTAAAGAAAATATTAAAATTCTCGTATGTACATATTCCAGAGAGACTGAAGTATGACAGTAACGTTTTCCGTGATTTGCTGAATGAAATTAAAATTCATGGTCATAGCGATTTGATCCGACAGGAGTTTTGTTGTGACCACTTATGAAAGCGGTAATCTGCTCTGCTCTCTTTAGGCTTACTGCTTTGTTTGTTTATTTCATTAATTTGGTTACATTTTTGCCATCTGAAAACATAGATTTTTTCCCTCATTTATGTATTTTAATTCACGGGTTTTTAAGTCAGTTTGAGGATATGTGTGACAGGCAGACATGTATTGTTATCTTCAGATCCATACTAAATTCCAAACTAACTGAAAATCATGAACCTCAAGTCTAGTGCGTACTCGCTGGGAGTACGTGCAATAAAATGACAACGTTAATGAAATTAAAAAAAAAAAGTTATTATGAATTAGCGTTAGACATATTTTGGAGACCACACAATTTAAAATATAATCATAACATCCCGGCAATGAACGTAATTTTCACCATCAGGCGTCTAGTATTTTTATCAGTTTTCAACATTACACTTTCTTATCCTGCAGCATCTGTCATTACCTTTCTGTTGAAGTTATCGGTATTGTGGCTGCTTATACAGCCACAATACCGATAACTTCAAATAACGATATGTAACCGAAGTCAACCTTGTAACTTTAGCGAGGCACAGGCTGAGAGCTCCCTGATGATGGTTTATGTGAACCGAAACATGCTGGAGCAACTATTATAATTTTAAATGATTTTAACTGTCTAACAATTTTATAATAATTTGTGTGCAGCAGTTGGACAAATAAAAGACTTAATACAACGGTATGGCTTACATAAAGATTTATGCCACACCCTTTTCGTTCTTTAGTTTTATTCTTTATTTGTGGGTCCTACATTCTTATTTGCAAGAAGAGCAAATGATAACATCCTGTTTCCCGCAGTGCACAGACCGTTATTGAACTTTACATTTTCTGTCACATTCTATTACGTGTTTTGTATCTGTAATCTGTAATCCTTCCGTCCTTATTCGCAGCAGTTCCTCCTTCTCTACTTCAAATTTCGTGCCATATTCTTTGTGTACTTTTTCATTTTAATTTTTACCTGACCTACGTGTAAATTTTACCTTCTTTTTCCCAATCCTGATAGTTTGTTACATATAATTAATTTCTTATTCGCCATGTACCCCCTTATAATAACCAGTTAATATTCAAAATGTTCTTACCATCATTAGATTTCTGCACATTGCAGAAACATTTGCAGCTCATACTCCGTTCCTGTACACAGGGAGCATATTCTCCTTTCTAATACCTCACAAAAACTCTCAATTTACAAATTCCCAACCGAAACCATTCTAACCTCCGCTGTCCTTCATATTGCCACTGGATAAGTAGTCCTCCTCCTCCTCCTCCTCCTCCTTCTCCTACTCCTTCTTCTTTTCGCCATTCCTGCTCATATTTTCTGTTGTCTCAAAAGCTATGGTGACGCTATGGTGGTTACCATAGCCCTAGCCGATGTGTTAGCTACACATGTGCGTGTCATTTCCGTAACTTTAACAGGTAACGCACAACTCAACTGCACAGTGCTGCACAGTGAACATTTCGTGATTCGTAAATGAAGGCACGGATACGCTGTCAAGGAAAGCTTTCAATTACGATTGAGTTGTCTGCCGTTCCGCTGACAACTGTGGTAACTTCGTAAGGATTTTCTGGTTTCTTCTCTATTAACTTTGTTTTAATTAAATTTCTTCATCATGTTTCCTTCTTACCGCCGTTCTCTTCGATTCACCTAATGATTTTCTGCTTAGTTCCTATCTATCCATTCCTGTTTTTTTACCACAACTTTTCTTGTATTAGCTACCGTACTTTTTGTTTGGTTCATCAATCTACTTTCTTTTCTTTGTCACTTTCTTTCCCGCGCTGATGACCGTCAAATCCAATACCCGAAACACCGAACTTTCTTTTAGCTTTCATCTAATATTCCAATACCACAGTTAAGCACACAGTTTTTGTCACATATATATTTGTTAACTGCAATTGAGATGACACCCGGTGGCAGCAGTACAGTACACATTTGCACACAAACAATACATAGAACGACACAATCGACACAAACAATACATAGAACGACACAGTCAATTAATTGGGAAGAGTGAGAGCCGTGCCCCATGTTACAACTCTTTTTCTGTACTTCTCAATTTCATTTAATTGTGTATGTTTAATTGAATCTTGCTTTTTCATAAATGCATAAAATAAAATATTCTCTCCTTCCATCAGCATGTTTGATTGCCTCATTCTCTCTGAAATACAAAGAGGCCATCTTCTGTCATCACACATAATAATTATTTTACTTCAGAACTGCTGATCTTGAACTAAAACTCGGTGTGTGTGGAGCTGACAACTACGTTACTCTGTGTACTGATACAAATCAAAACATGAGTTAAATTTGCAATTTGTAAAAGTCGTACTTTTGTTGATGTCATTTGTAAAAATAATGTAGTGCCAGAGGGACCATAGATATGAATATAGTACGACGCATGCGCTATACATGCTGGATAACTAAGGCTACAGACACGTACTCAATACACTGCAGTAGGTTTTGCTTTCCCACGTCAACGTTGGTTAATCGAAGAAGCGTCTAATGTTATTTTAATACGTAAGTTGCTCTCTTGTTGGGTATGGATACGGAGGTCGGATTTGATTATTGAGGTGCCTCTTGTTCTTCGCAGTCCCTCCTGCCGGATGCTGCAGAGCGCTCACAGCATCCCCAGGTACGCATTGTTCTCATTGTTTCTGAAATACGCCATACGATGCTAAACTGTCTAAGGAAATTGTAGTACTTCTTGGAGTGGCCGAGCAGGCAAATTAAGTGGACAGTTCCTAAACTAGAGCTTCTTGCACATGCTACAGACAGTACGTTGGATTAAACCGGCACAGTACTGGGGGTATCACGATGTGCATGCACAGTTCTGGTAAGAAAACCGAAAGAAACAGCCCACTTAGAAGACCAATAAGAAGATAAGAGGATAATATTGAAAACATTCTTCAGGGAGGAGGTTTTGGGGGATTGGGGGATATCGCTCAACGTGCCTCAGGATAGGGTCCATTGTCAGGCAGTAAGGACAACTTACTATAGCGCTGTTGCCGTGAAGGGCCGTTAACGTCTTGACTAAGTGCTTCACTGTTAGCTCCTCGCAAATTCCTTTAGTTATTTAGTCTCTGCTGGTCTGTGACAATTATATCGTTATCACAACATTTTATATTGGACACTGTGCATTGCAAATACAAAACTGACCTATTTTCGTTCCTTCTACCTTTGTCTTCACGTGCCTGGTTAACACTGTACTGACACGCATATTGTATTCTTTAGTTTAGGTGCATCTGTGTTGATTGGACGTGGAATGTTTTCGGTACTAAATATTTACCTTAATCGGGAAGTCCCGCTCCATGAATGGTTAAAATAACTGAAACGTGCCTTCCTGGACAGCGCGGGAACGGAAGATTTAGGCAGAATTTCTCTTCCGAAACGTCATGGTCTATTTGCCAGTTAACATGACATAATATCCCAGAAGACTTTAATCTCTATATCAGTGTCGCTGCGGGAACCTTGAACCTCGAAAGAGTATTACACATGTAAATAAGTTGTACGATGATATTTCCATCATAAATACGTAAATCCTGGACAGGGTTTTCTTTATAAAGTATTACCGAGTAATACATTCGTAGCGATTCGCTTATTTATTCGTTTCGTTAGTACCACTGGCTGATATACAGTCATATCTCGTAGTTACTTTGTAGGTGGTTCCGTGACCGACGACGTTAGCAAAGCTGAGATGGATTTTTCCACATATGTATTGTTAAAATGGGGTGAATGGTGCCAGATAATCCAATTCGACGAAGAAAAATGTTCATACGTATGAAAAAGTTACAAGAAATACGAAATGACGACTTAAGGACAAGGCACTTGCTCGTGAAGTGTCGGAGGGCCATCTGGATCATTAACTCCATTGTCGAACAATACACGTGGCGATGCAAGAGTCCATGAAGATGGCTCGAAGATATCAAGCACTGAAGTCTGACGAGACAAAGACTTCTTCTCCTTCAGAATCTCTTCACAAGAAGCAAATATCGTCACAAATCCTTGTCTAGTTTTTGCTGTTCGCTGCCCGTTTGAAACCAAAGTCCTCTAACACTTTTATTTCCTAGCCCCTCAGTCCACTTCCAAACCGTCATGGTCCTGTCCTTAGTCTCAGGCTCAGGTTCCTCAGCTTTTTCAGTGGCGCTTTGCTTCCGAATTGAAGCAAGATGTTCGAGTGTGAGGTTCTAATCTCAGTAGTTCAGTAACTCGCAGTCGCCTTCGGTGTCGTACTAATGAATTTGCACGCTTGGTTTAATAGGTATATTGGGTCTGGGGGCAAACGGCGTTAAGTGCGGAGCATAAGTCCAGATGTCTTAAGTCTAGGGTTGACCATACGACACCAGACTTGAAAAAGACGTGTTAGTAAAACAATATCAAATTACCTGAAGAACGGAGTATAGTCTACTTCCGAAATGCAGTTTAAACCTATACCAAATGTTTACACCTTACACCAGAAGAACGTCTAGCGAAATATAACAATAATTCGACACAAGAAGAGGGCTCGATCCGGGAGCTCTGTGTTTGCATATAGATATCTTAAAGAAGGTCAAAACTGTTGACGTTTACACTTGCATGTAGGAAATAAGTTGGGACGGCCGCCTGTCAGCTTCATGTCCGACCGTATCTCCGTTTGTCTACAGGTCAGCGCTGCTCCGGCTGTAACGATCTGCATCCGTCAAATTTGATGCTGGGGAATTAATAAAATCTGTATGAGAAATCCAGACTTTGTTAGAATTGGGCAAAAGTATCGAGCACTTTATATGAAGACCTGAGTAGGTTTGGTTGTTGCCGGCAAACTTAAATCAACATAGAAGCGATCTCCGCGAGTGAAATGGTATCTGGGTGTTGCCTATCGTGCATATTAATCTGCGAGGTTTCTTTCTCGTAGATTCCAGATTAAATTCTTTGTTACTATCAACCCGCCACGCATGCTACATGCCTGCCCATACCATTCACTTTGATCTGATCATCACAATAATAGACTGTTTGATACAAATTACAATTTACGAAGCTGCTCATATTGTCGTATTATTCATCCTGTTGTCTTGATTCTTACGGTTTCCTGATCTCTCCTGCTTTTGTAGGACAACCATCCGCAGTATATTTTGTTCTCAGTGGTTGGCATATATCGTAAAGTGACTGAAGAGCCAAAACGACTAACTCAGGCAGGAATAGTTTCTTTAGAGGCGTGGCTTGTTTGGGAGGGCGAACAGACTCAGTTCCATAGCACTGTGTATCGCCTCACTGTGACGAAAGTTCTTTGTTTTCAGCAAGGGAGGGAGAGAGTTGAGTGGAGTTTGTGCAGAGAAGGAGGGAACTTCTTTATGTGATGGATGAAGTGAAGTTTCATGGTGTCTTGTTGACTGTGTTATGAAGACGCTTTCAAGAGCTCGTATTGAAGAACGTTTTCTTACAATAATTAATGTGCTGCAGTGCAACAAGAACCTACCACACTGCGCAATGTTCCCATGGTCACCTTTGTTCTGATCTTTAAATTCAGTGCTGCTAGCTACAGTATATAATCAGTGAAGGCGCATCTGCGATTTCTTTTGGCGGTTCGTGTTTACTTCTTATTTCAATGGAGTAAAATTCAAGGTATAAAACATGCCGACAGCAGAATTGGAATAGGCTGTGCCAGCATCATAAAAACCGCAGACAGATGGATGTCTGAGTTCTCTATTGGTGTCCCTGTTTGCCTGTTATTACTCAGTACACACAGCAAATATTAATGTTTTTAATTTTTCTTTAATTACCTTTTTCTCACAAGGCGAGAAACTGGATAATGAGGTGACTGTAGCCAGTAAAAGGTCCTGAAATTATCAGACTGATGATAAATAGTGGAGAAAACTGAACGGTGTACCGAAACTTAGACGGATATAATTAGAATTTGTTTTAAGAACAGAAGGAATTCTCATAATGCTGAATACTGTATTCATCTGGGAACAGCGATGCGCTCTTGTGTGTAGGATAATGATCCCTTGGGGCCATGAAATGCGGGTAGCATTTGTGCAGGATTATAACTATTAATTACGCAAAAAGACTCACGTCCATGGAGGTACTTGACGGTTCAGAGTGATATGCTTGCTTCTTATCGAGGTCACACTGACGTAGGTACATATAGATTAATATTATCGGCATTTTAGTGTGAGGACGTTCAAATTGTCCCAATCAACAAAGTTTCTGACGTACTCAGAACTTGCCAATTTCGAATCTTGGCCCGGATATTGAGTGACCTGATATTATTGGCAGTATTCCTCTGTCACCCCTAGAAAAGACAAAGGTATTGCCTCAAGTTAGTCCACTGCTGCTTTCTTTCGGTTCCTTCCAATTTATTGTTTACGATAATCCTCTGATTCGACGCTGTTTCGTCGAAGATAAGGACAGCGTCGCGAAACAAATCATGTATGAATATCTTACTTTTAGATGACAGGTTACCATTTTAATATATGTGGCACGTCACTTCCTTCGTGGATGTCAGGTAGGCAGATATAAAATGCGCACCACAGGTCTGAATTTAAATTTCTTGCTTTGCAGCAGTAATTGTAAACGTACGGGCCGCGGAGGGGGTTTCGATGACTGGTGAAAATTGTATTGAAAGAGGTTGGTAATTTAAAATTATAATTAATTTATAAATAAAGGCTTGTATGAAACTCTTAGTAAGTTTTGAGATTGCTTTGATGTATGCCTTTTCTTGCCATGTAGGGCTGTCGAGTTCATAACGAAAACTGCGAAATAAGGAAGGTTGCATGTAAATTGTCATCTGTCAGTGAAATCGCTTACATTCCTCGTTGACTTCAGACTAAAATCCACAAACGAAACTGTAATATGCGTACTGTATAGTTGTTCGGAATGATTTGTATGTATGCGGATTTCAGTTGCTGTCATTGTATTACAAATTGAGTAAAAATAGTGAAATTTTCTCGGAATTTTTGAGTATGTCCCATTAGCAATATTTTGCTAATTACGTTACCTAAATTGTGTGCTAGTTACCTGTATGGTGTTCACAGTGTTTAGATTTGTAAGAAGCGTAACGTGGGCAAGTCATGACCATTGCAGGACACGAGAAGAGAGAAGTGTGAAGAGTTGACAAAGCGGGAGTTAACTGAATAGTTATAGATGGGGAAAAGAGATATAAGTTTTGTGATATTCTGTGACGTCCTAGCAAATGAGTCGTTTGGGGGTAAACAAACAAATTACATTATTACATTATTTTTGAATGGTGTTCCAGGTTTCAAGTTTTCGTAATAGCTGCACATCCAAATGTCGTTCTCACGCTTGGTGTAATGTATTGGATATTATTGGCTGCAAGAAAATTAGTCGCTGGTTTCAAAGAGTCATGATTCCTATCATTCGAGTAGAACATTTAACAGAATATGGAATTTAAAATTGAAGGCTGTGCAAGAATCCGTACTCCGAAATAAATGTTGTATAAAGAGAATGGCTACTTCATACAGACTTCGGACATCGATCCAAGGATCTAACTGCAAACCACGTATATGACTGGCATGAAATAATTTCTTTACCAGAAATGGAAAGTATAATTCGAGAATTCTTTCAGAGTGATATCATTTGTGCGACAGGTGTGTGTCTATCGTTGAATGGATTTTCCCGTATCGTAGTTTTGCATGACAAAATTTAACCTCTTGAAACGAAATTGAATTCATGGATGTCAACGTCCAGGGACAAGTATAGCTGAATGTTTCCAATTTTTTCTGCTTGTTTTGAAGAAAACATAGTGTTATGGGACTGAAGAAAAACACACACTCGAACGCCAAATCCTTTTAGAGAAGGACTTTCAGATATTGTACTGATGTATGAAACATGATCTTACATCTCGTCTCATTGCCTTTCGCATCTAACGGTGTTGACATTGGCTTACGGAATGTAGACAGTAGGAATTTATCGGTTTGACAAGTAACACAGCCATCGAAATCGGGGTTTCTCCTTTCCCCCATTCCCCTCTTACTCACAGTTCCAAGAGCCGTGCAAAATTTGCAAATTTCTTGTGAAAGTTCTGCCTTTCTCAGTAACTTGTGAGCGTAAATAAAGTTGTCCTGTTGTGCTTCAAGTTAAAGCAAACGTGGACTGGGTGTAGGCCACAATCTTCTATACGCTCTTGCATCAACTGTTGGGAGCATGCAGAAACTGGAATCAGCCAAGTCTAATGCTGTTATCCCATTAATTTGGAAACCCCACGTGGGTTTTTGGTGCAATTACGGTCGAGGTTGAAAAGAATATGGGTGTAACGTCTGGCTACCTGACATTATTTTTGCGAACTTGGTAATATTTTCACGTTTCTATTTTCTAAGATTCTAAAAGTATTGAATAATTGGTCTTTTCCTATACACAGCGTGGCGGATTTTAGGAACTGTAAACGTGGAGTCGCGTTCCAGAAAAGGAAGAAAATTGAAAACCTTGCCTTAGAGTGAGGTAAAATATCGGCATTAAAGAAGTGTTGGGGGAGGGGCAGGTGGAATTTGAGTGCGGTACATTGTTAGAAAGAATAGAAGCTGTTTTTGAAGAATAATGCTGAGTCGTATACCAGTAACGTCCAGGGTCCATTAAGAGATGGAACGTATAAATTGTTTCTCGGTGCTTCCGCATATAGAAACATTTTGAAAATAAAGTCTAATCATGCGTTAAAAAGCGACAGTTTCTTTGCCAGTCGCCGTACGTTCAGTGCTGTAGGATAGTTTGAACGTCGAGTAAGATTGAAGCACTTAAATGTACAATTGAACTTCCTAAATTTCCACACTGGGCTGCAAATTGTATCGAAATTTTTGTGAGTGATTAATATCTAATGATTGGCGTTCTGACGTCAGCATCTGTCCGAAACAAGTAGTGAGTTGTTTTTAATGAATATCTGTTTGTTAACTGTTACTAGGTTTCACGTAAGAAACAAAATTTTCAAGTGTCTCTTTTCGTTCTTGTAATTTCTTGTGTATTTTAACAGCTACCCTAACAAATCCTGCACATTATTACACACAGAATTTATCGTTAGTGGTAACATAAACTTTAGCAGTTTTATCACAATATCTAACCACGTTTTGTCGGAGAAATATTTTCTAACGTCATCGTGACAACGAGAGTTTTAATACCTAAATTTCCCTCTGAATGCGCCCTTTATGTGACCAACCTGCTGCAAGTGCGGGATATAAATTACTTGGAAACCTACACGCATTCTGCAACATGTTATTAGCATTGCTGATTGTTTCTTCGGTAATTTAACTCCGTTATTAAAGCCATAGGGGCCATTGAATAAAATATACGGAAATGCTAGTTACGTTAATCAGTTTCATTATGCATGGTTTACTGAATGTCTCGTGGCTGAAATTTCAGACACCGTACATTCACTTAGGTTCAAAACTCACAGCGCTGTAGGGACTTGGCCTACCTGATTCTTCAGGTAGAACGGGAAAAATGGAAAACCTGCGAGACTTCTTCCGTTAGAAAGGGGTACCCCCGAAATGGTTAATCCACCGTTGATAGCTATTAGGCAAATTTACACATCAAATCACGGCACTGCTCGGACGATATCAGTTTGGCTCGTCTATGAACAGACTCTCGACTACGTAGTTTATGCTTTGCAGTCGATAAGACTTCCTTAGCTTGAGGCCGAATTTGGCATCATTCACGTCAGTCCCCCCCCTAAGAAATGAGGTCCGTACGATAATACGGACGCCATTCCCTAGACCAAACGAATACCGCTCAATCAGACTTCCAGACGAACCGTTTGGGTTATCCCAAGAAGTTTACTTAGTATGTCTAAATTATTGCTTTTAAGAAGTTTATATTTTCGTTATTGTTCGAAACATAGGTGAACGCACATATATTGACGCAAACTTGGAGTCATAAATTGCGTTAAGTGTAATATTTTTGTGCCTATCCCAGTGGCTGTGCAGTCTAAGGCTTGGGTCTGCAGTCGCTGTTTTGCTGGGATTGTGGTTTCTGAACCCGCCGGGGGCATGGATGTTTGCCTCCTGTGAGTGTTGTACGTTATCAGGTAGAGGTCTCCGCGTCGGGTTGATCACTCATCCGGAAGAGTCCTACCTAGTGTGGTGTGTGATCTCGGAGCCCCGTAATGGGAAACCGTAACCCGGAATCTGGTCGAAGCGACAGAGGAGGATGTAATATTTTTTTGCAGTTTTTGACTACCATTGCATGGCACATTCTACTGCATAAAATAATCATAATTTGAAAACAGAGAAAAGTCTTTATGCATTCCAATTACCTGTAGTTAAGGAATATACAGAAATTGTGTTAACTCTATCCCAGGTAATCTTCATGGTTGCACCGTGCATTGATAATATCAAATTCTTTATTTTTACAACTAATGCACCCAAATTATATTAAATAATTGTTAAAAAATTTAAAATTATAAAAGTTTCTCCAACATGTTTCGGTTTACGTAAACCATGTATATTGGAACCAAAAATGTAATTTTAGCTAAGCACAGGCTGTAGTTCCCTGATGATGGTTTATGTAAACCGAAACAGGTTGCAGCAACTTTTATAATTTTAAATTTTTTAATAATTATTTCATATAATTTGTGTTCATTAGTTGGAAAAATAAAGAATTTCTATCCCAGGTCTCTTTATTACCAGCAATCAATAATCTATCATAAACAGAACCATTTCCCTTATGTGTGATTTCCCGCAAATGTGTAGTTTTTTTTGTGTACGTGAAATACATTTGTGTAGTTTCTCTCTATACGACCGGTATACAGGCATGTAAAGATATTATTCATGTACACAATTTATTCTCCTATCCATCAAACGGTACATTGAACGACTTTTTTTTTTTTTTGCAAACATTGTTTTGGAAAATGTTATTCGGGCTCGTGAGGTTTATCCACGCCTCATATTTGAAATACTAAATAAAGAACAGCAACAAACGTATCACAGAATTTCTCCTGTATAAACAAGTTCACAGTCGGCTCGTTACTCTTCATTCTTTTCCTGTATTTACATCAATGAAAGTAATAATTTTGAACTGTCTGCATTGTACTTCCTTTTCGTTGATTATGTTTTGAGGTATGTTTTGATTGAGAAATAATTTGGCCAACAAATATTATTTTTTATGTCTGTTTGGAATTCCAGATCCATCTATTAAAAAAGGAAAATGAAAACAAAAGACAAACCCACAAAACCTGCTTACCTATCGCTCAGCGTTTCAGTTCTTGTTCTTCGCTAAATTGTGTCTGTGCTTAAAACTGTTTGAAATGTATGCTAAAGTTCTGACTACTATCTGTTTTGTTTTTCGTTCGAACCGTCAGTCGTAAAGGAATCGCTTTATTAGAAAAGCGGTAAAAATCTCACTTAAGCATGGAGGGAATTAGTACTTGTTTCCTAGGAACAAACAAAAGTGAAGTTCAATATATAAAACAATCAAAATAATTTCTTTATTTTCGGAAACAAAACGTGTGGAGAAACAGACAGACAGACAGACAGAGAGGCAGACAAGAAGCAGTCTCATGTTGTATGTTAATGCATTACATCACACAAAAACGCAAACATTATTTGTCAGTATGTTACTCTGTAGTTACGACAATATCCATCACCAGGTTTACAACGACCGCCAGTGTGCCGCGTCCACAGGGACATGAATCCGCCCTCCTTAGTTAGTCTTTTCCTCTTCTACGCTTATGCATCTTCAGTGCTCTCTTCCCATCGGAATTTCCAACAAAAATCCTCTACATATTTCACCTCTCTCTCCATGTGTGTTACGTAGCTAACGCGTGTTATTCTCACTAAATGAGTCCTCGACGTATAATTTAACGAAAAAAGAAAATTGTCATTTCCCCTACTTTGTAATTACCGCTATTCGCTTGTTACTTCTCCCCTTATGTCCACACATTCCATCAGCATTATTTTCTCGAAGTCCTCGTGATTTCAAACATAGGTGCTACATAATAAATTAGCTGCTCCCTCAGCAATTTAGAAATATCCATATGGTTTTTCACTTAATCTTCTGTGAATTCTTGCTCGTTTTTTGAAAGATATGATGAAATATAATTTTTGTATGTGATAGTTGTATTGTCATGTACGGCACGTTGTCTTTTTTCCTCTCTGTCAGATGACGTGCTGTATATTCATTAATTAACCCCAAGATATCTGACATGTTTATGAACGCTGCTGCAGGTAATAATAGCCAATTTTATTAATCGAGATAAACTGTGGGTTGAATTCAGGAAAGTGTCTCTTTATCGATGGCGTTTAACGTCGGGTAGGAGATGAATTGTCAGATAGTGGAATGATTTAGCGTGCCTTGTATCAAATTACACAGGAAGTACATGTTTCGGCTGTGTACTAATAATATTTTGGTGGTACTTACCTCCACTTTCAGCCATGAGATGCCTGGTTCGAATTTTCACCGGATCATCGCCTGTATTAACAACTTTTTTATGTTTCTGTCAGGAAATTCAAGTGACTACTCTAATGGTACCCTGAAAAAGCTACGCCGGCCTCCTTCTAAATCCTTCCAAGTCATTATTTGACGCTATAAAGTGTGATTCTGAAATACTAACCATGTTTTAAAATAATACGCAAGGAGTATACTTTACATTATTTCTAATTTTGCTAGTGGATACTGATCAAGACGATATTTAATAGACATTTCTGTCTAATTTAATATTATGGTAACAGCCTAAGAAATCAGCGCTGTCTGGTGTGGTAAGCCGCTGATAACTCTCTGCACGATTTTGGAATGTGTCTTCAGGCTAGGTCCTATGGGATTTTGCAGCGGACAAATTGGCATTGGATCTGGTGCTTCATACATAAATATCACCACCTTTGAAGTAAGAGGTAGACTTATCAGGCTGGTTTAGGTTTTCAAAAAGAGACCAAAATAATACTCATGTTTGTGCATGGAGTCGCTGGTATATTTCCGTAACACGTTATATCGGCCAAACCTCTGCAGTTGCCTTCTTCGCGGAAAGGCTGGAGGTATACAAGGCGAAATATGAGACTTCGAGGTTTCTACTACGTTGAGTACTGAAGTTATTGTCTTACGGATTGTTGGAACTTTTAGTTGGATAGGCAGTTTGGTGTAGTGCTTAGGTTATAGCTACATCCCCGATTTTTAGGGTCTGAAATTTAAAGATATTTTAGTTTATTAATAATAATAATAAGCTATACTTATTTACTAATTTCTACGTAGTAAACCAGTACACTCTGTACAAAAAGTTAATACAAATTCATCGAAATGTGTGGCCTCAGGTACGCATTGTAGCAGATGGTAATATTAAGGTGCGAAGATGTAAAACTGAAAGAGCTTGGCGACACAGAAATACAGTGATACCTCGGCTAACGAGTGACCCTGCTAACGAATTTTTCGACTAACGAAGACTTTTTTCGCTGTTTTCTTGGACTCGGCTAACGAATGTTTTAGTGGACGCGCGCGCTAACATAAAGCAGCAAACATGAACGGTCGGGCCATTCCAGGAGCTTATCTTTTCCGTCTGTATGTGTGTTTCGGCTAACGAATGTGATTCCGGAACGAATTATCTTCGTTAGCCA
>Ga0136643_10007322_pt1 | contig 15951 bp, 11 predicted proteins | sample TergutLab28metaG_FD_96883 | JGI IMG/M metagenome (GOLD analysis project Ga0136643, IMG submission 96883) | Labiotermes labralis P1 segment gut microbial communities from Petit-Saut dam, French Guiana - Lab288 P1 (version 3) (version 3) | ecosystem: Host-associated > Arthropoda: Insects >... | reverse complement strand
TGTCAGTCAGTAAGCTCTGAAACACATGCAGTTAAGATACTGTCAGTCAGTAAGCTCTGAAACACATGCAGTTAAGATACTGTCAGTCAGTAAGCTCTGAAACACATGCAGTTAAGATACTGTAAGTCAGTAAGCTCTGAAACACATGCAGTTAGGATACTGTCAGTCAGTAAGTTCTGAAACAAACTTAACCCGCTTCAAATCCCAGGCAAATTGCTCATGGCCGTGCCATGACCCAGGCGGTTAGTTTCAGGCCTGCTCGTCGCGGTTGTCCCAGGCCAATTCAAATCTAGACGAAGATGGGAGAACAATATTAAAATGGCTCTTCAAGAAGTGGGATGGGAAGGCATGGACTGGATTGATCTGGCTCAGGGTAGGGACAGGTGGCGGGCGCTTGTGAATGCGGTAATGAAACTTCGGGGTCTCCATAAAATGCGGGGGAATTTCTAGACTAGCTGAGGACCCGTTAGCTTAGTACTGTGGTAGACAAAGTCGCGCTGGGATAGGGTTCTGTCCATGTACTTCCGTTCTTCCCTGTCTGATCATTCTGCCAATACTCTATACTTGTACATTCACCTGTGACCCACAATACCTAATCTTAGCATTTCACAGCGTTGTTAAATAACAAAAAATTCTGAAAGATTTCTACACTACCTACTGGGCACAGTCATGTAGCTGCAATCGTCTACATTTCTATTACTGAGGCACTCCATTCGAAACTCGGCTGTTACCCGATACCCTGGTGGAGGTCTTACGTAATTCTCCGCACTTACGGCTGGTTCTAGCAAATGTCGGCGTCAGTAGGCTACTTAAAATAAGCTAGAATGACCTCCTTCTTACGAACCCCCAAGTAACCCATCTCATTTAATATTTACATTCAAAATAGCATCATTAAACACCTTCATATTCAACTACTCAGCATCGGATTGAGCTGGTACCTCAACAATTATAGAATACGAGTCAACAGTAAGGAAATAAAGTAAAACGACAATTGTGTGACGTAAAACATATTTTTACAAAAGGTTGGCAGGACTTCCTTAAAGGGGAGAAGAACTGCAGCAGCTCTGCCAGTGAGGAAAACGTTTACTGGATCGGCGTAGTGCGAGAGCGACAGGTTCGTAAAGTTTATCAGTTAAAGAAATAGGCAGAGGTGGACAACAGAGGCACTGGTTCGAAAATTACATCTCAGTTAGCATACAATTTTATAAATTTTGAAATTACATTAAATTTTTAGTTCTCACAAAATGTTTTAAGAGTACTAAATTAGACCGATTTATCAGCCATTACAAATTCTCGGCTAGAACCGTAAGGAATATTTGCAGTGTCAACAAGCCTGAATGGCCTGTTGTTGAGTGTTTGTTTTAAGTCCCTGGACTGACCTGGGGCCTGTCGTCGCTGCTGTGCTGTTGGGTCGGCAGAACGTCTTGCGGACACATGTTCGGCTGTCTGGCCCCTTCATAAGCACATCACTCTGCCGTTTTTCAGCCTATTCGTTCGACTGTCTGTCGCGTGATTCAAACTTTACAGCATTTTGTCAGACGTTGTGGATTATGAGCCGTACGTGCTTAGATCTAAGAGCGTCGAATTAACGACGACCGGGGAAAACTGTACAGGGCGAAGATTCACGATTGGTGCTCCTCGTCATAGATTTTCAGGATTTCCTAATCAAGAATAACGAATTGCATACAAGGTTTTGGTGGTGAAACCTGAAGGCGAGGGACAGTTTTAGGACAGGGTTAGACTGGAGGATAATATTAGAATGGATCTCATCGCAATGGAGTGGGAGGGTGTGGACTGTGTTAGCCTGGCTTATGATAGGGAATTGTGGGAGACTGTTGTAAACTCCGTAATGAAACTTCGTATTCTGTAAAATGCGGCTAGTTTCTTGACTACCTGAGAAACTACGTATATTAGCTTCCCAAGGACTCCGCTGTGTGTAGTTAGACGAGTCCTGAAATTAAAACAAATATTTGTGTTGTGGGACCAGTTGGCATTAAGCAACATGTGAGACTATAGCCACAGCAATCCCGAACAAACTTTGAAGCAGAATCGGCACGCCCCACATTAAGTTCATAATATTGCCTGTCCCTGCCCACAAACTACGTGCGATACTGCAGCCATTCTAAGCCTGCAACTCCGAAAGCCGAAAGGAAAGAGTGGCAGTTTATGGACAGTGAGTGTGCGAGATACTATAAACGGTAATTGCAAAGATTTTATTACACAGTTTGCACGGACGCGAGGCGCCTAAAATTGGGAGGCCCTGCAAACAGTGCCCAGTAAAACGGCAGAACTGGAATGGAGTGAATCCGCTGGTGCGCACCGAGAAACTACCAGCACAACAGGCTGTATGGTGCCAATACTGCGTGAAGTGTTTGTGTTGGCTTGCCCTCACTTCTGATCACACACGAAGCCAAATACGTCGGTTAAGGAGGAATACCTTTCACAGCTTCAGGCAACTTATACCGCAGAGTCCTTCTGTAGTTTTACATTTTCCATTCCATGTGTTATGATTCAGTTACTGCAATGTAAACCAACAAATACACACACTTCTTCAGAATCACAGTAATGTTTTAATACGCCAATTCCTACATGTTTCGGGCTTCACTGGTCCATCATCAGGAAGTACATAGTTGCATAAAACAGTCATTTAACCTTTATATCATCTCCAGTATGCTGTAGATCTGTCGTAAATTCGTCGCTGTATGATGTATATTAGATGGACACGTACAGAGTAACTGGAGCAGCCTTTGGTTCGAGTGTGCTGATCTGATTTGTACGTCTTAATTATTCTCTTTCATGAAGGTTTTCGAACTAAAATTTTGTATTATTTTTTTGTTTCATGTGTGTACGGCCTGTTTCTGTCATATTGTCGCCCTTGATTTGCTCAGCTAATATTGTTTTGTGGAAATTAAGTAATGCTTCATTAATTCATTTGATGATGAATGGTGTGTTAAAACTGAGCTTCGGAAGAATTTAGTGTAACATGCCTTACAAACCTTCCTGCATATTCAGCTCATTTTTCACTATCATTATGCAGATTTTGTCTCCATTAAGCACAAATGTAAACAGGAAAATGCTTTGTATGTCATAATAAATTCTTCAACGCTTCAAGGTTGGACTTACTTCCTTTCTTCACCACAGCAATGAATGCTTTGTCCGGGTAACAAATGTCGGTGTTTTATCCTTCAGTTGCGTGCAGCATACACCTCACTTTAAAAGTGCAAATGTTACACACGCACACACACACGCACACACACGCGCGCGCGCACACACACACATACACACGCATGCACGCACGTTATTTACTTCTTTTGGCCCCACTTTATATTTTAGACATCAATGCACATTCCTGCACCTTGCAATTTTTGCAACAAAGATTTTAAAGTTAGCTCCCCCGTAGGTGGAGCACACAGCTAGCTATTTTGATTTGCTGTGGTGGTTCGAACGTGAAATTTGTTTTCTGTTTATACGTGCTCTTGGGTCTGTACTGGAAAGGGAAAAAAAAATCAGTTTTATTTTTGATGACGACAATTAGGTGTATTACACAATATTAAATTAGTTTTAGGCGAAAGCATTTCAAGTAAGTAAATAAACGAACTAAATGATTGTGGTTTCTTAGCAACGATTGCCCAGCTGAGCACTTGACACTATGTAAAAACGAGGGAGCCTGAAACTGCTTATGTGAAATGAATAAATCGTCTCCTTTGTTAAGTGTTGGCTGATAAATACAACATGTCAGTCGATAACACAACACTTTATTTATAGACAAAAATAGTATATTTTGTCAGGGCGACATGTTTCGACCTTATAAGGTCATCCGCAGGCCCTCCAAGAGGACAGATCCAAGAGTTGTTTATGTTTCATTGCATTGTGGGATCCCAAATGGTTACAAGTTTTGTTAGAGAAGTGTAAAACCTGTGAGCATTTGGGATCTCACAATGCAACGAAACATAAACAACTCTTGGATCTGTCTTCTTGGAGGGCCTGCGGATGACCTTATAAGGTCGAAACATGTCGCCCTGGCAAAATATACTATTTTTGTATATAAATGTAGTGTTGTGTTATCGACTGACGTGGCTGATAATTACAAATATAGCGAATAAGCGGTTTAAAATTAGTGAAATGTTTAACGTAACTGACGAAGTGTTTTCCTGTGGTCCAGAATGCTTGGAATTGTGTCAAACGAGTGAGCATAAATTCACTACGGTGGTGACATAAAAGTATTTTTTTAAACCCGAATGTTCACAGGAATAACAAAATTAAAATAAATGGAAACAAGAAAATAATACCAAATTTAGGTGAGGACACAGAATGTAGCAGCTAGATCAATTTTGGAAACAACGTCAAACGATGAGGAATATTACTAAAATTTGGCTGTGTGATCTAAAGTGATTTGAAACTAGTTAAGGATGGAAGTCCTTGATGGAATTGGCATGGCGGTGTTATTAAACTTCAGAAAGTCCTATTAACAGGGAATGAGCCACATCTTATACAGTGGGCTTGTCTGGAAGCTTCCTGCAAATCGTTCGTCTGCCCCTGGTACCGGTACAACGATTTGCGGTGAGCTCTCGAACCGTCACTCTGTCCGCGTGCATACAGAGCAAGTAATTAAACGACCTTCGAGACGCGATCATCTAACAACTAACTCCACGGAGCAGAGTCCTTGTTGAGAAGCTGCTTCGTAATGCACTCCTGGAGAACGACGGAGAAAATCGGTTGGATCGATCGTGTTGAAAACGAAGAAATATCGAAAGAGTCAAGAAGGGAAGTCCTATATACAGTAAAACGAAGGAAGGCTAACAGGTTTGGTCACATCTTGCGTAGGAACTGCGTTCTATGACATGTTATTGAAGGAGAGATAGGAGGGACGGGAGGACGGGGAAAAGGACGTAAGCAGCTAATGGATGACCTTAAGGAAAAGAGAGGATATTGGAAATGGAAAGAGACTGCACTCTGCGGAGAACGGTATTTGGAAGAGGCGGGTAAGACAGACTCTGTGACGATTATTATTATTATTATTATTATTATTATTATTAGGTCCTCAGATAAGAAACTTCCCGCATTTTATGGCGCTTGATAGTTCATTACCGCATTCATAAGAGCCCGCCACCTGTCCCTATTCCGAGCCAGATCAATCCAGTTCATCCCCCCACCACCCATGTAACATACCTTAACTTCAATGAATGTCAAGACGACGAGTTGCCGTGCTTCTTTTTCGCGTGGCACCAGGCCGTCTTGCTGTCTTGTAACAGTACTTTCTGTGGACGCGGCACATCGTAAATTTGGTACAGGCGGTACGAGCAGTGTGTAAAACCGCATCACCGCGTGACGCGGGACTAGGCCCCAGGGACTCGTTACGCCACTCGATCTGCCGCCTGGCACCAGTACACTCTTCCATACCCGGGGATGGTACCTCTCACGACTGACCACAAACGGGAGATAGAATATTTCCTCCCCTTTTTCATATAAATATTTGCCTATTATTACGCAATCGTAAAAAGCTGGATCTTCTCTTCAGCCGGATGAATGTGCTGTACCAACAGGCACTTGCGCCTGATCTTGGCCCTTGCTGCTAGCATTAAACTTTTTTCTGTCAGTAAAGTGCATTCAAACATCCTAATGCAAGAATGTCTTTCGGCATGTTCCTACATGTAGATGGATACAAAATGTTTGGAGAGACAGGCTGCCACGATCTTTAGGGCAGAGGATCACTATATATATATATACATACATACACAGGCATATGCCTCTTTGATCCTCTAATGACTAACGGTTATAATTTATACCACATAGTATAGCAACTCTTCAAACGCGTAGATGCACCTGAAATATGTTTAAGAAGTCAACTCGTACCGTACAGTAAACAGATTCTGCCTGTGTTATAAAAACCATTGAGTTACTGCTGCATGTAAAAATAATCAATCTTTGTTCGAAGAGCCGCACAGAACACATAAATACCCTCAGTGGGCAGAACGTAGACTTTTTTAACGTTAAACCCCATTGGTACGTAGAGAAATGACTGGGCTTTACTGCCCACAGAGTGCGTATTTATTTGCTCTGTTGGGTCTCAGAACACAGCGACCATTCCCCTGTACAGCAACCCAACAACTACGGGCGAAGATTTGCCCGTCGCTCAGACCGGCTTCCTTCGTTCTGTTTAGTTTTACCTGCTTACTGAACGCATCGCTGGGCTTGTCACAAGGAAAGCTGGCAATTCTACTTACGCTAACAAGTTTCTCGTCTTGCTTGAGGGTTTGACGTGGTCATACACAGGCCTTTGCTACAAGTATTAATATGTCCTTCTGAGGGGAAGAGCTTCGGTTGCATTGCTCTCTGGGAGCTAAACAGAGGGCGGCTTGGTCGCGAGCTGAAGGCCTTCGCCGCCAATTCACTCTGATGAGGCTACCGTGACTGGGTGGAAGGGAAGCAGGTCATGCCCCGTCGTTAAATTATACCCTGTCATTCGCCTTGCCGCTGAGGAATAACACAGAAAATCTCAGTCGGCTTAGCCGAAATGTGCTGGCCGCTTTTTACGCACAGCCTTGACTGACCTGCTGACTTCAGGCTTCCTTAGCCATTGGCTCAGGCAGCGTTGGTCAGCCGCCGTTCGGCACAAGTACCTTCGAAGTTGCCGAAGTAAGGCCATTCTCCTACTAGCTAGCTTTGTTTCGAAACTAACAGGCAGTACTCTGCTGTGGTCGGTGAATAATTGTACTCCCAGATCATAATGGATTCGCTTATTGCCAGCGTACCAACGCGCGTTACTGGCAATGCCATGGCTTGAGGATTTTATCTTCTGCAGCTTCATGACTTGGTTGCGGATACCGGGCCTCCAGATATGGCATGCATAACCCATCATGCAAGTAATGAGCTGCTTATAAAATAGGACACCATTTCTAATAGACCAGCTCACCTCTCATATTAAAGACAGGGCCTAGGCTGCTCAGTCTCATATGGCGACGAGTCGATGTCGTTCAGTAGACGGATATTTCAAACGTCCATGAATGGAGGTAAGATGTGATGGTTTACGCCAGGTAGGTTGAGAGTTTGAAGGATGTTTAGCGTGTTGAGGAGACCCTGGATTCGTACTGTTTCGAAGGCCTTGGCCACATCCAGGAAAACCACCACTGTTAGGCTGTTCTCCTCGAAGTGCCTATTGACTCGCCCCACGAAACTGGCCAAATGCGGCACCGTGCTCTGTCTGGGTTGGAACCCGAAATGCCCATCACGCAGTAGACCCACTCACTGACTTTGTTTACGATCCTAATGATTGGGATCTTCTCAAACAGCTTTGTGCCGTGTCATGCAGAGGCAGACATTTTAAAGGAACTGGTCGGAAAAGTTGTGAATTTTGTAGGCTTCAATTCGTAGTAGTTTCTTTGCGTAATGATAAGGCTTGTTACGTCACCGGTTTGGCGAAGATCAACCGTAGTTAAGCCTGTGTAATTTATACAGAAAATTCCTTACCTCAGATTTGGATTGTTTCAAAGATTTCTTGTGAATGACCACAAAAATCTAGGCAGATATGAGTTTTTAAAAGTGGACTATGAAAAGTTAGATCTATTTGTAACTCTTCCTGATGTTGTTTTTTTGTTTGTTGTTATTGTTGTTGTTGTTGTTGTCGTCGTCGTCGTCGTTGTACTGCTTCTTTAGCCGATGTGTTGCCTTTGTAAAATCCCACCTATTTCAATACATTTTCCTTCGTTGTGTATATCATGTTATTCCTTATGCATTTTTAGTGTTTGCCAATTTTACGTTGTATGCCTTCACAAATACTCTAATAAATTAGTTGGTATTATTCAAATTGTTTATAGTACAAAGTATTGCTTAATTATGCTTATTAATTAATCTAATAGACGGGAACCCACAGGGTGGCACTGTTCACCATCTTATACTAGGTAACACACAAAATTAGATTCATGCAGCATTACTGTGCGCGCTTTCAGTCATGTACCCCTATCACACGCATGTGCATAAATGTATGGAGCAGTCGACTGGAATTTCGAAGAGCGAATTTACGTTTTTCCCACCCACCATTTTGTTATGTAGGAATATTGACAAAGCTGGCAAAATTTTTCAAAAGTCATCCATTTACGAGTAAAAAATCCGTGACTTGATTATTGTGCTTGATACACTTCCTATACCAAATTTTACCCTATGTGAGGCCGACATGTTATTTTTGACGTTAGGTAATTTGTACGCATACGGAGTTCCAGTGCGTAACTTTCATAATGATTTTCATTACAGTCGACCAAGTGCTCGAAAAGATGCATAGAGCCTCTTGTCAAAATTGCCGTGCGGATCACCGCATTTTTACATAAGATTATGTTCCAAAGCATTATAATGAGAGATCCTAGAATGTATCTCCTTTAATTAGGCACAGCTAAACCGGTTTTGTTTTAATGGTATTCCCACCCACACACACACACACACACACACACACACACACACTTGACAACCATCACTATCGTGACAGTAGATACATTCCTTAAAATATCTCTAATAAGGTGAATTTTCCCCGTGCCATAGCGGATTGCAGCCACCGCTTGTTCGCACATTAATGCCTCCTCTTTAATGAGATTCGCCACAGCGAAACGCCACTATCAGAGCAGGGTAATTACCTAAATAAAATCAATTTGCGCTGCGGTACGCGGAAGAAATTGATTGAAAGCAGAGTTGCTCGCACCTCTGGCCGTTACCTACTCTCATTATTGTGTGGACCAAGAGAAGCTCCCAGCATGTGTAATCAGCGGTGTCCCAAGGGCCACAGCCAGTGTAAATGGGTAACACTTCTGGGCATAATGAGTGACGCTAGCTGATGCACTTTAATACCGCTGAGTGTCCCAAATTAGCAAATATAATGGCGTGGCCTCAGATGCCACAAAATTCGTACAGGGAATTTCACAATTACCAGATTTGTGGTCAGTAGGGGAGAGGGTTATGCAATCATCATCATCATCATCATCATCATCTTCATCATCATACAGTTGATATAAACCGGTCATTGTTTGTGGGTTTCACGTTCCTTTCCATGGAAACCAAATGAAAATATTAGTTATTTACTATGGCGCCATCAGGTGATGGCAGTAGAATTTAGTACAGCTTCTTTTCAACTTTGTACTATTGTGCCAGGGGGCCGGAATAGCGTAGTCGGTGTAGCGACTCGCTACGGGCTGGACGATCCGGGGTTTTAATCCCGGCAGGGGGGCGAGATTTTCCAGACCCATCCACACCGGCCCCGAGGCCTACGCAGCCTCCTGTACTATTTCCAGGTGGTATAGGAACAAGAAATAGGCTTCTGTGCGTCACATAGCAGCATCTGTTACTCCTTTAACCTGCCTTCACGGTATTCGAAGGCGACCTCATTGAGTGTTTTAAAGGTTTAATTGTTCGGTAAAGGCTCCAATTAAAATAAACATGGATCAAATGGTAACGAGCAGAACAGCGCTGTTTGTTTGCCGACAGATTATTATTATTATTATTATTATTAGGTTGTTTATTGTCACAGGTCTTTTCTCCCTCATTATTCTCCGCTTCAAACAACGGCGATCTCCACCGGTCACATTTCCAATTTGCAGACCGCATTTAATATAAAATCTCTCCTTTCACAGGATTCTAGGAAGTTGAGGCTCCTAGATTTCTAGCCATTCGGCGCATGAAGGTGGCAAGTTTGTCAACCCTACGAACCGGCCGCCTTTAGCGCCAGGAGGTATACCTAGTACTGATTTCTGTTAGAGGCTGAGTAAACCCCAGGGCAATAGTGGTGCATGAAAGACTCAGTCAATGAAGAATCTAAATTACCCCATTGGAAATCAAACCCCCGACCTGGCAGCTTGTAGCGCAAGACCTCAACCCAATATTTCAATTCGTAGCACCGTGGTATTCATAATGCTAACTGGTATGCGCCGACCCAGTAACTGAATAGGGCCGAATTCTTCTTGTCCAATTAGTGCAGAAATTTACTGTCTCTGTGGAGGGAACCAAAAGTGTCATAGCTGTGCTAACAAGACCTGCAGCTTGACGTTGTATTTAGCCAAACGAATGGTATGGGAGGAATACTGGTGGCGAAACTTGAATAAATGTAGGTAGGAACTGCAGTTCCCGTCCAGTCACGTTGTTGCAGTTACGGTTTTACTAGTGCCAGATGCTGTGGATACAGTGACATGAGCTCCTGAAGATGGGTGGAGATACCACCCGAAACATGTAGAGCTGCTTACAGATATAAATAAACTGTTTGTAGTTGCACCTTGTTGGACAGTTATTGGTAACTAAGCACGAATATTATGTAACTTTAAATTAAGATGCCTCTTTGTTTCCATTTTGACAGGCACTTCACACTGTTTATCCCGTTATTTAGGATGTCATATGTAAGATATGGATCACGTAGTACACAAAATACGACGACCGGTTGGCATTCTGTAGCATAAGCGTCCTGGACTGTAAAACTGTCCATTAGCGGACCGTGGTAGCGGTCTTGTCAGTGCGCTCTGTCGTCCTCTCGACGTCAAAGCATTCTAGGATAGCGCGAGCGAGAGGGGCTTTTGTCCTCTTTATAAATTTCTGGGTGAATGTCGGACAGGAAGCGAAGTGTGCGGCATTGGCTAGATACGGATATGTGAAGTGTCTCGAATGCCTCTTCCATATTCCGACCATGGTTTTGAGCAAGTAATAACGACGTTCTCCGTGAATATATTGTATAACACACTGAAACATGTAGGATAGATTTAATAAAATATATAATTAATGTATGATGTGCATCTGGTTGGAATATGGGAGAGGTATTCCATGTACAAGAATGTATGGAATGGAAAACTTTACCATGTAAAGTGCCTGTCTGCTTCAGAATCAGTCACAAAAACAACTTAATCGTTTGCTATTCTTTAAACAGTTATTGTACATAATATACCACTAATTACTGTACATACTATACCACTAATTACTGTACATACTATACCAGTAATTACTGTACATACTATACCACTAATTACTGTACATACTATACCACTAATTGCTCTACATAATCAAAATTCAGCAGACTATAAAATCGCCTCCTTATTCCTTAAATTTCGAATTTTTAGTTAACGCAGTGTGGCGGCCGAGTGTGTAGTCCGTCGCTTAAAACTGTGTGTGTTACACAAACGTTTGACATCAAACAGGATTACAGTCTGTTCCGCCGGAGAGGCGGTGTGCTTTGCATGTCAACATGCTGACGGACGGACGGACGGACGGACGGACGGACGGACGGACGGACGGACGGACGGACGGACGGACGGACCAGGACATGCCCATAGACCTAATGTCATTCTTTCGGAATGGCTAGAAACGCTTATTTAAAAAGTTACACGTTTATCTAATCATACTATTGTGACTTTTATTTTACCGCACAGAGATTTAAGCTACAGCGACTATGGCTGCACTACAGATGCCCGAGTAAACTAATTCATCTGTACATGATCCATGATAAGTCATATAATTCACCTATGTGTCTATTTTTCTTAGCTATTACAATCAGTTCTTAAACCACTTTTTTTATTCTCACCTTTGCACATTACTTCTTTAGTAATCAGGACATCTCAGTACACATAGCAAGAGGGCTGAGGCTTTGGTAGGCAAAGAACCAAGCCACGGTATCTCAGCAGGGCAGGGAAGACCCATTTCTATCTTATCCTAACCTTTCAAAGTGTCACCGGGGCCCTTCTAGCCTCTTATGCACTGGGTGCCGCAGATCCTTTCCCCGGCGTTTAAAGCGATCTGGGGGTGTATTTGACCACCTCCTTCTAGTGCCGAGGGATGCCTTTATGGCGTACTCGTGGATAACTTTGCCTTTACTTACTGCTTTCTTAACGCACAACTAACGCCATCTCTCCTTGCAGAATTCTGATGTCCCAAATGCCATTGTGGATGTGGCAGGACCTGCTGTTACATTCATGCATATGCCTGCGACACCAAGTCAGAGATGTAGATTCAGCGTGGAGACTAGGGTAAACAGTTATTGCATTGAGATCTTCGCTGTTTTGGGTTGTTGCCAAAGTAAGTTGCTAGTGTAATAAGAACCAAAATAATGCACACTTTTTACATTAATGTTGTAATTTAATTATAGTGTCTTCGACATGTTTCGAACATCCAAGTGTTCATCCAATTAAGCAGTCAGGTCGATGGCAGGAGGTGCTCGACAGACTGCTTATATTGGATGCATGAAAGAAATGCCATAAAACTGCATGTACAATTTATTTCAGTAATTAACCAACTTGATGTACAAAATTTTTGTTTTACAGTAAGTTTATTTCATGCCTCTACATGTTTCGAGTACATGTGCTCGAAACATGTAGAGGCATGAAATAAACTTACTGTAAAACAAAAATTTTGTGCATCAAGTTGGTTAATTACTGAGATAAAAATATTGCATGCACAAGTCTTCCTGAGGATGAACACTTGGATGTTCGAAACATGTCGAAGACAGTATAATTAAATTAAAACATTAATGTAAAAAGTGTGCATTTTGCTGGTTCTTATTACATATGTATATCACAATGCACGGTTCAAAAAACGTAAAGTAGGTTGCTTTGTTGCCGATGGTTCGGGACTGTGTATCTGTCTAATCTTCTTGGACGCACGCCTGTTGAAGTTGGGACTGATGCACAGTCCCACAACGGTGGTAACAAAGCAACCTGCGCTGCGCAAAACACCAGGAGGGCTCAGAACCAAGCCTCAAATTTCGCACATTTATTACAGTTTTCTTATTTGTCCCTTACGGTTTTGTAGCATGTCTTTCGTACAGGATTAACGGTTTTCAATATTTTAATAATCATCATACGTACTAATTTTTATGATAAAAACCGGCGTATAATGATGATACACAGGAAGTACCTGGATATTATGTAACGAAAAAACCAACAAAATTCACATTTTTCAAATTAATGTTTTAATTCAATTCTTAGTGTCTTCTACATGTTTCGAGCATCGTGGTTGCATCATCAGTAAGACCATAGTATCGATACTAGTATCGAACACGTCCTTCCACCTGCTAGACTGCTTATATAAATGTATGATAAACACAACAAACAAAACTGCATGTACAAATGGTCTTCCTGATGATGAGCCCACGATGTTCGAAACATATACAAGACACCAAGAATTGAATTAAAACATTAATTTGAGGAGTGTTGCATTTAGTTTGTTTAGTCACATAATTGTATTACACTGTACGGTACAAGAAACATAATATATATAGTTGTTTTATTGTTAGTATAAATACTTTTACAATCCGCTTGTAGATCTTTTAAAAATCGTTCTCTTTATTCGACAAAACGCGTTAACGGGATTTACTTGAAGCAATTTTTGAATTGTTCCAAATTTGATAATTTTTACCTTTTACTGTTCGTTGGAGAGATCTGCCACTTTATGTAACTGGAAGTCTTCGTCGCTACCGACCTGTGTAATTTATTTCCAGAACGGCAATATTGCCTATCAGCATCACTGCGCACGTTTGCACGCATGTCACCAGCCTCTCAGTGAAAGAGCTTCGATCTGTATTTTGACCCCCGTATTAACAAAGAGAAGGGCCAATAAATCATGTCTCTGACATTTAAGAAAAGTTTTTTCAAACCTGTCCATGTCTCGTACTTCATGAATGGCAGTTCAAGGGCTTCACAGTCCACACGTACATCGCTTTTCTAAATGCGGTATTTGGCAACCTGTGTTGCTCGCTGCGCAAAAATAATCTCCAATTCCGTCCCTCCTTCGCGGAAGTCTAAAGGTATGAAGAGAATTTTCAAGTGAGACATCCCCGTTGTGTTGAATATAAGCTAAAATAATATATATATATATATATAATTCATACACAACATTATATTTTATTAGATTATAATTCCAGCGCTACATGTTTCGGCCCAATTGTAGGGCCTTCTGAAGACGTCGCACTTGAAAATTATAAATAATAATCCAAGTTTCATCCATAAATATGAAAATCTGAAAAAGAAGATGGCCCTACAATTGAGCCGAAACATGTAGCTGGAATTATAATCTAATATAATCTAATAAAATATAAAGTTGTGTATGACTGTATTATATATTTTTTACATTATATTCTAGTTATGAAAAGAAGTCTGAATCACTGTTTCCCAACCAGTGGTCCGTGGTTTAATGTACGCCTCTCCACCGAGATTCGTTGGTGTTCTATCATCAGCCCACTTTTCTCATAGACAATGAAAAGGAGTAGGTTTACGCGAACACCTAGCTCAGAGCGTTTTTTTCTCTCAACCTTGAACCACTTTATTGACTGTGACGAAATGTGACATGAAACCTGTGTCACAGTAGGGCACCTCAACGCCTAACTTTTGACTTCCTACAATTAGTAATAACATGGCGGACAACGTGAAACTTTGTGGGAGCGACATTCGCGCCATCTGCTTTTGGTTCTGAAGTGATGTATTCTAATAGGTTATGGAAAAGTATTTGAAATTTGTTAAGGTAATATTTTATGTTAGAAGGGAAGTTAACAATATGGCGGACGCGCGAAATTTTTCATCAGATGTTTGTTTGATGGCGATAATTAACAAAGCATTGAAGCTAGCCATACGAAATCTGGCACGAAGATGGAACATGAAAGCAACGAAATATGATATCAGAATTTTTCTTTGTAAGGCAGCAGTTACAAACATAGTGAGGCGAAGAAGCTTTGAGGTTATATCAACAAAATTAATGTCGGCCGTAAGGAATCAGCGAATTCTTCACGAAAACGAAACAGAAGAGTAGGATTCCGGGAAGAAGGAATGAAACCTTTGTGAGTTCTGCTCGATAATTCTTGCGCTTTACTTGAGCCGGAAACATACTATTTAACCCACATCAAACGACTCTTCTCATGCAGTACACCTACTATGTTTTTCTGACAGTGGCATGTCAGATATGTAATCAGTTGTGTTTGGACTTTCTCATCCGCCCGTCTTTAAAATACAGAAACACAATGTTTTGGGAAAATGATGGACTCCGTTTTTCAGGTAAATTTGTGAGTGAAGGGAATATTCAGAGGCACAAGACATGCAACACTATTTTTAACTTGACTGGAATCATTCCGTCGCGCTTCTAACATTTAATAAATAAGTAGGCTTAATTTGGCAAGTGTGATATCAACACGAGGTGTTGACAGTGGGATGAATACACACGAGTATATTCAATACAATAACAAAGAAATGATTTAAACAATTTAAAATATTCAAATAAAACAGTAATTAAGTTAGGTCTACAGCACAGGAAATTCGTCATCGGATGCAAAAGAACGTCAAAGCAACGAAAGAATAGCTGCACCTCTCACACGTTTCAACCAGGAACTATTAATTTTAACAGAAATTTGAGATTAACGTAATCAACGGACCCCAATATATGGGCCTTAAAAAATTTTTTGGGCTTAACAAGATCGAATATGCAAGAATAACTAAAATGAAGATTTTTGCAAAATAAAGACTGAAACAATATTGTAATGAATACAGTGCAATTTTGAGATCACACAAGAAGGCGTATTTGTACATCGCGCTTTTACCTTCGTTTTAAGTGCTGGTATATCAAACTGCCTAAGCGAAATAATGAGATGGTCACCGGAGAAAGTCGACGACGAGGATGACCCGAAGTGAAGTGGGAAAAGGAAGTGGAGAGGGTTATGAAGCAGAAGAATTTGACATGTGATTACGCAGCAAACCGGCAAATATGGCGACGGAAAACTGAACCGCAGGGCAACTGATAGATATATAGAGCTTGAACATGGTCCATGAGGACCGTAACGCCTGTCTCACATGAAAATGCACAGTTGTTTTTTTATATTTTTATTGTTACACCGTGCATGTTGTCGAGTTACTCAATTATTACACCAACCACTGCACATATATAAAATTTACACATTAAAACATTAAAAACGCTCCGACGTGTTTCGGTCCTAAGCCCATCATCAGGAAGCTATAT
>Ga0136643_10007321_pt1 | contig 15951 bp, 17 predicted proteins | sample TergutLab28metaG_FD_96883 | JGI IMG/M metagenome (GOLD analysis project Ga0136643, IMG submission 96883) | Labiotermes labralis P1 segment gut microbial communities from Petit-Saut dam, French Guiana - Lab288 P1 (version 3) (version 3) | ecosystem: Host-associated > Arthropoda: Insects >... | reverse complement strand
TTTCTGCCGGATATGTTGAAATATTAATACCTATTGGTGTTAGTGTCATATAGTTACTCCCTATTAACTTATAGAGCCTAAATCTCCATTTAACGCAACTGCTCCCCAAGCTAGTAATTCATCCTTATATGGTGAAAAAATATCATGCAAAATGTAAATTTTCTTACCAAAGTAGAAAGCCATTGCTATTTCTGCAAATGTATTTGCTCCAATATAATTGTTCACGCCACTTTTTGTTTCATTTAAAACAAGAATTGCATGTGTATCACTATCCGTAATTTCATCAAAATGACGTTTAGAAACCTTGCGTTTATAGTCATTTATTTCATGTTTAGCGATGTTACTCCAATTATCCTCTTCCGGAATAATTACATCAAAACCATTTTTTGAAAGCATCGTTGAATATTCTCGCATTTTATCGATAAACACCATACTTGCGCATATTACAATTCTTCTCATTATATCTCCCTACCAAATTCTTTTTATCGAACAACCAGCCCCACTGGCAGGTTATTTTTCAACCGTCCTTGCACAAGCCTTGCCCAACCCAGAGGGAAACCTGCATAACAAACCATTACCCATGGTTTATCTTTTGGCTGTATGGTGGATACTGCACCCCCTGCGTCAAGAGACTCCCCACGCAGATATCGCCGAGCGTTCTCTTCGGATAGCTCAACAGAAAATCGAACATCTTCTTTACGTAAGCTCATTGCAAGTGCATGCGACGGTACAAAACGCCCCTTTGCACACTCGCCTAAAAACCAGCCGCTTCGTGCTACACGTATACCTCGCAAGTCTAAGGGTTCGGGTTGAATGTAAAGATTTGCGCCGTGGGAAACAACTATACCTGATGGCAAATCCATTACTATATGCTGATCGTAAAATTCCGTAAATTCTTTTGGAAACGATGTATGTGAGCGGTCCGTAAATACAGTCTCTCGTGATGGGTAAAATGCATCATCTGTTTTCTCCAACAATGCAACAAAATGTCCTTCACCAGTTGCCCGATGGGGGAAAATCCTTGCAGCTTGTGGCATTTCTTTCAACCCATGACTTATTTGTAAATTTTTGTGGTTTATCGGTATTATTGTAAAGTCTGCATTTTTTTCTAAGAAGTCTGCAATCACATCTTCATTTTCCATCGTGTTAAACGTACAGGTAGAATACACAAGCCGTCCGCCGGGTTTTAGCATTTTTGCAGCATAGCGTAAAATTTCTGTTTGCATGGCAACACAGGCGTCAGGCTTATTTGCAGTGTACGCTTTTATGGCATCCGAATCCCGACGAAACATTCCTTCTCCGGAACAGGGTGCGTCAACCAAAATTCTATCAAAAAAATGAGGAAACCGATCAGCCAGTTTTTTAGGCTGTTCGGTTATTACAACCCCATTAGTAACACCCATTCTTTCTATGTTTTTTACCAATGCACGGCTACGCGTAGGACTTGCATCGTTTGAAATGAGCATTCCACTACCTTGTAAATGCCCTGCAATTTGCACAGATTTACCTCCCGGCGCGGCGCATAAATCTAGAACCCTGTGCCCCGGCTCCGGTTTTAGCACCTCCACCGGGCACATAGCGCTTGGCTCTTGAATGTAGAATAATCCAGCATGGTGAAAGATGCTTTTTGCCGGACGTTCTGTGTCGGGGTAAATTCGCCCCTCTGCACACCATGGCACACTGCCCTTAGCCGGGATTAAAGCCTCGATATCACCGCTATCCTTCAATTTATTAAGCCTTAGCCCGCGCACGGTTGGCATTTCGTATGATTTACAAAACTCATCAAACTCATCCGGCGGAAGCAATTTTTTCATTTGATTTAGAAATATTTCCGGTAATGGAATCAAGATGCCGAACCTCCATACACCGTAAGTTGGTAGTCTTTCAGCACATTACCCTCATAAACATATTTGGCAGAAAAAATATCATCATACTGCTCTATCCACTTTAAAAAATAACGATCCCCTTCATACATAGGCAAATGATCTGTTTTATCTTTATCTACCCACGCCAATTCACCCTCATTGCACACTTTAAGCATCCCAGAAAAATCCGTAGCTGTGAATAAGAAAACATACCAGTCATCTTCTTCCGCAAATGCCGGAAAAGTCAAAATCCCTCTTAGTTTGGGGTTTACAATACGCAAGCCACTCTCTTCAAACACTTCCCTAATCACGCAATCTTCGGGAGATTCACCAGCTTCAAACTTGCCACCTAGCCCAACCCACAGGCCTTTGTGCATATCATTTTCCTTTTTTATTCTGTGCAGCAGCAGGTATTGATTTTCTTTTTCAATATAGCAAAGTGTGCCTAGTTTTGTCATATAGTCATTTCCTCTGGCTCTAAATTAATCCCCAATGCTTGCTCAGCTGCATATGCAACCTTTATAAGTGCCGCCTCATCAAATCGCCTGGCAACCCAAATAGAATTTGTAGGTATCCTGTTTTCTCTTTGCCCAGTTGGAATAGTAATAGAAGGAAAGCCCGCAAACGGCGCAATACCTGGAAATGCTTCAAACAACATGACATCAAGGTTATTATCATCAAATTGCTTATCCATTTCCTTTATTGCCTGTTCCCGGTGTAAAAGTGCTTCGAGATATTCCGGCTCTACCAATAGTCCAGAGGATTTATTTTCAGAATCCAACAATAAACTTTGCCCATACTTTAATCCAACCGCAGCATTTGCCTGGTTATATTCGATAATATCTTTAAGGGTTTTTATTTTCGAATTCTCAAGAGTAGACAAGTAATAGTTAAGACAAGCCTTAAACTCATGATGCAATATTTTCATTATGCTATTTGTATGGCTGATTTCAATATTGTCTACCAAAATTGCACCTGCATCTGTTGCAACTTTACAAAGGTTGTCGAATGCGGCTTGCTCTTCTTCTGTTAGGGCTTCTTTCTCTTCCTTACCCGGGTTACGGACTATGCCTATCCGTGTGCCGTTAAGTCCATTGGCATCACAATATTTTGTATAGTCTTCATTGGTAAATTTATGCGCATATGTTGCCGAATCGTCTGGATCTACTCCTGCAATCACACTTAAAATTACGGCGGCATCATAAACAGTTTTTGTCATTGGTCCAGTGGTATCATGGGTGCTGGAAATAGGAATTACGCCGCTTCTGCTAACCAATCCCATAGTCGGTTTTATGCCCACAATTCCGTTTTGCCCAGATGGTGAAACGATGGAACCTGATGTTTCCGACCCTATCGAAGCAACACAAAGTCCCGCCGCAACTGCTACCGCCGAACCAGAGCTTGATCCGCTTGGGGTTTCTTTTCTATTATATGGGTTTAACACTTGGCCACCACGAGAACTATACCCCGAAGGCATATCTTCACGAGACATGTAGTATGCAAATTCCGACATATTGGCCTTGCCAAGTATGACAGCACCGGCTTCTAGTAACTGTACCGTAACATGCGCATCATATGGTGCATAGTTATCCCCAAGTGCAACAGAACCCGCAGTCGTATGAAGCCTATCGTTTGTGTTGATATTGTCCTTAAGCAAAATAGGTATGCCAAATAAAGGCGGCAACGCATCAAGGCATTTCAAATCTGCGTCAAGTGATTTTGCGATAAAAAGTGCGTCCGGGTTTATTTCTATAACAGATTTAAGCCCTGTTTCACAGGAATCTATTTTAGCGATTCGTTCTAAATATGCTAAAACTACATCTGTTACCGTTGCAGTTTTTTCCTTGTACGCCTTGTGAATATCCTTGATTGTTGCATTTTTAATATCAATCACTCAACATCACTCCCTCTTATAAGTTATTAACCTCGCACTGACGATGCTTTTACAAGCCTTGCAATCAATTCTTGCACATCCTGTACACCTTCGTCCCCATTTTCCCGGCTACGAACAGCTACTTTGTTTTCTGCAATTTCATTATCGCCCAAAATCAGCATAACCGGTATTTTTTGCAATTGTGCTTCTCGGATTTTAAAGCCCATTTTCTCACTGCGCAAATCCACTTCTGCACGGATACCTGCGGAATCAAGTTCGTCAAGTACTTTTTGCGCAGCCTCTTGGTGTCTGTCTGCAATTGGAATAACCATTACCTGCACAGGCGTTAGCCAAAATGGATACCAGCCTGCGCAATGCTCGGTTAAAATTGCAATAAAACGTTCGATACTACCAAAACATGTGCGGTGAATCATTACAGGGCGGTGCTTTGCGCCATCTGCACCAACATAGGTTAGGTCAAAACGCTCGGGCAGATTCGCATCAAATTGGATTGTACCACATTGGAAACTACGCCCCATGCAATCCTTTATATGAAAGTCAATTTTTGGCCCATAAAATGCGCCATCCCCTGGGTTAAGAACATATTCCCTGCCCATTTCTTCCAGTGCCTCACGCAAGGTATTGGTCGTGTACTCCCAAGCCTCGTCTGTACCTATGCTATTTTCCGGCCGGGTAGAAAGTTCAAACCTAAAATCTGAAATACTAAATGCATCGTAAACATCCTCATATAATTTGATAACATTTTTTATTTCATCCTTTGCCTGCTCTGGCGTCATAAAAATATGCGCATCATCCTGGGTAAAGCAGCGTACACGCACTAACCCATGCATTGTGCCGGATAACTCGTGACGGTGAACAAGCCCCAACTCCGCAAAACGTAGTGGGAATTCTTTGTAGGAATGCAGCTCCATATCATAGGCCAGCATTCCACCCGGGCAGTTCATGGGCTTAAGAGAGTATTCTTTATCGTCTATAATAGAGGAATACATATTCTCTTTATAGTTTTCATAGTGGCCGGAACGGTGCCACAAATCCCCAATTAACATAACCGGCGTCTGAATTTCCTGATAGCCATATTTTTTGTGCACATCACGCCAAAATTCTATCAGCTTGTTTTTAAGCACAACACCCTTTGGTAGGAAAAACGGAAAACCCGGACCTTCTTCCATGATGGTAAATAACTTCATTTCCTTGCCTATTTTGCGGTGGTCTCGCTTTTTTGCTTCTTCCAGCATTTCAAGATAAGCGGCAAGTTCATCCTTTGTAAAAAACGCCGTGCCGTAAATGCGGGATAAAACTTCCCGGCTAGAATCCCCACGCCAGTATGCGCCTGCGACGGATAGCAGCTTAAACGCCTTTACTGCACCTGTTTTTGGCATGTGTGGCCCGGCACAAAGATCAACAAAATCCCCTTGTTTGTAAAATGAGGCTTCTTCTTCCAAACCTTCTAAAAGTTCACGCTTAAAAGGTTCCCCTTGCTTATCCACATAGTCAAAAGCTTCTTCCCTGCTTAGGGTAAAGTGTTCAAGAGGTAAGTTTTGTTTGATAATTTTTTTCATTTCCTTTTCGATTGCAGACAAATCCTCCGGTGTAAAGGGTGTTTCTGTTTGAAAATCGTAATAAAATCCATTTTCTATTGATGGACCAATGGCTAGTTTCACTTTGGGAAATAGACGTTTTACTGCTTGTGCCAGTACATGCGCCGCCGTGTGGCGCAGGGTGTTTAGATCATATTCTTGCATGTTTACCATCTCCTTATTTTTCAACCTTCTGTTTTATATTAATAATAAAATAATATCATTAGGCACTTGGATTTTTTCGTGTTACAGGTACAAGTTCACCATAATATCACCGTAATGTAATTGCTTTCGCCGCCAATTTTTTTCATGAGATCTAAAATTTCTTGTGCGTCTTCCTTTTTTGCTTTACGGATTGTTAATTCTTTACCGTTTTTCAAAAGCATGAAATAATCCTCTTTCTATAGCCCTTTAAAAAAGTTAAACTCTAACTCCCTCTGGTCTGGCAGTCCTTCATGTCCGTGGTTAGGATAAATTTCACATTGTTTTTTTGCCGTAATATTGTTATAGGCAGCAAATTGTGTAGACGGCGGGCAAATTGCATCCATCAAGGTTATAAACATATATGTCTCGGCTTTAATACGCGGTGCCAAATTTGAAATATCAATATAGCCAAGTTTTTCAAACATTTCGTCAATATGCTCGTGGCGTGGGTCGCGATTGCGAAGATAATAGGCTAACTCATCATAGGCATCTTTGAGAAGATCCATTTCCCACACACGGCGATAATCTGACAAGAATGGGAATGTAGGAACAATCATTTTAACCCGGGGCTCTAAGGCCGCACAGGTTATTGTCAAGGCACCACCTTGGGAGCCACCCATTGCGCCAACACGGTTTTCATCTACAAAATCCATATCCATTAGCACACGTGCCGTTTGAGCAGTGTCTAAAAATACATTTTTAAAAAATAAATCACCATCACTATCAAGGCCACGTATAATATGCCCTCTAAGCGTAGATCCTTTTGTGCTAAAACTATCTTCTGACCAGCCCATTTGCCCACGTACATCCATGGCCAAAACCGCAAAACCCGCATAAGCATAGGGTAATTTATCTACCCAGCCGCCAGAATTGCCGGAATATCCATGAAACATTGCGACCGCCGGAATTTTACCCTCAATTTTTTCTGGACGCAGAAATTTACAGCATATGCGCGCACCATCTACGCCTGTAAAATACAAATATTCGCAAATTACACCCGGTGCGGAAAATTCCGCAGGTTCGGTAGTGTAACTTGTTCCCATAGCATGTAGTTCTTTTACTGCATTATCCCAATAAGTGTCAAAATCCTTTGGGGTAGGACTGGAACCTTTATAGGTTTTTAATTTTTCTAATGGAAAATCTAATGCTGGCATAGTGTCCTCCTAATAATTTTTTGATATACTATCAAGGTTCTTAGCATAATACCACATTAAAACCTAATTATCCACAAGGAAAGCGGTGCATTGTGAAAATAGAAAACCCCTTTAAACATCCAGAAGACAAGCTGCTTTTCGCAAAGGCATTGGACAAATACACCGCGGCACAAAAAAAACAAATAGCAACTTATTCGGATTTTTTAGACCCTGCACGTTGTGCAATGTTTGTGCAAACATTTGAACGAATGTATAGTGATATTTTAATAACAACCTATGGCGGGTACGAAAACGCCGAACGCAAAATAGTTAAATTTGAAATTTCCATATCTAAACCCCTGCAAAGCGAACATTTTCCAATTGCTCCAATTGCCATAACCTACAACGAACGCTTCTCAAAAGCGCCAACCCACCGGGACTATTTGGGTGCGGTGTTAGGCTTGGGCCTTGACCGCGGCAAAATCGGCGATATTCGCCTTGCAAAAACAGGCGCGATTTTGTATGTGTCTGATGATATTGTACATTTTATAGCCGAAAATCTCTGCCAAGTAGGGCGGGTTGCCATAAAGGCAAAAGCATATCAAGAACTAGAGGATATTAACCAAGCATCTGCAATAAAACGCATCACAGTGCCGTCTTTGCGGGTAGACGCAGTAATCAGTTCCGCATTTAATTTGTCTCGCGGAAAAGTGGCTAATTTAATAGAAAGCGAAAAGGTGTTTGTTAATTGGAAAATAGCAAAAAGGACCTACATTATCACAGTTGGGGACGCAATAACCGTGCGGGGCATGGGACGGATCACAATAGATTCCCAAGGAGGGAACACAAAAAAAGATAGAATTGTATTAGAAGTTGTAACGACTAAGCAATAATATCCTCTTTAAATTATTTTTGTAGGGAATGAATTTGTTGCGATATCCACCGGTATAGTACTATAATAATGTGATGGAAATGATGAGGAGGAAAAACATGAAAGCAATTTTTATTACAGGCGCACCAGGCTCTGGCAAAACCTATATATCAGACGCAATTATGAGAAAATTAGTACTTGCTAAAGATAATATTGCACAAGTTAGCTCCGATATTATGAGAGATATTTTGCGCGAAAACATCTGTGCCACACAAGCACCTACACTACACAGCAGTTCGCTTCACGCAGGGAAATATGCGCCACCGGATACCCAAGACCCCGCCGTTTGGGGATACAAAAAACAGGCGGAAATTGTTATTGATAAAGGAATAATCCCAACAATTAGACGCATGTTAACCGAAGATAAAAGCATTATAATAGACGGCGTGCACTGCATACCAAGTATGCTAACTGAAAAACTTGCTACCCTAGAGACAAGCAACCTAGAAATTATAACCATATGCTGTTATGTACCAGATGTGGAAACTCACTTGGCACAAATCGCAAGCCAAGGTAGAAGTTACGTGGCAACAAAGCTTGATAATATTGGGCCAATTCGCCACATGCAAGACTTCCTGTTTGCCGACAGCCAAAAATCCGGCAGCCATATAGTGAGTGGAGAGAATGCCCTAAATCAGATAAGTACCATACTATCCACAAATTAAATTCAGTTGGTAACGAATCGTTACCAACTGAACCGACCGTTGCATAGTTAAAGTAGATAACGAAAATACCCACCATGGACAATAGGAGGAAAAAATGAACAAAGAGTACATTTTATTCGATTTAGACGGCACACTAACCGACCCTAAAGTAGGCATAACAAAATCCACACAATACGCACTATCCCATTTTGGCATAGACATAGAAAACCCAGATGACCTATGCAAACACATTGGCCCGCCAATACGCACATCATTTAAAGAATACGGCCTGACGGATGCCCAGGTAGAAGAAGCTGTAAGCAAATACCGAGAACGTTTTGTAGATATTGGCATATATGAAAACACTATGTATAAAGGCGTAGATGTAATGCTGCAAAGCCTAAAAGACTCTGGCAAAACCCTAATCCTAGCAACATCAAAAGTTGCCGCCTATGCACAAATAATACTAGAACATTTTAACCTTGATAAATTTTTTACATTTGTTAGCGGCTCAGAATTAAACGGCGACCGCTCAGAAAAAAACGAAGTAATACAATACGCCTTGGAACAAAACAACATAAGCGATTTAAGCAAATGTATTATGGTTGGCGACCGCAAATACGACATAATTGGCGCAAAAGCAATTGGCATAGATAGCATTGGCGTTTTATATGGCTATGGGGATTATGAAGAATTGTCCCAAGCCGGTGCAAACCACATTGTAAAAGATGTGAAGGAATTATCAAAATTATTACACATATAGAATAAAGCGGCTCCGCCGCTTTCTGTTCTTCTCTAACTTGTCGGCTAGAAAATTGCTGAGCCCAAGCGGAACAGTTTCCTATACCATAAAAAACGCCGTATCCCTTATTTCAGGACACGGCGTTTTTATATTCGCAATAATTAGTTTGTAATAACTTGCTCTGTTTCTTTATCAAACACGTGAACACGTTGTACATCCACGCCCATTGTAATTACATCGCCTGCTTTGGCAGTGCTTCTTGGATTTACACGCGCTGTAAGTGGCTGGCCTGCGCTTGTAAGGTATAGATAAACTTCCGCACCCAAAAGTTCTGTTACTTCAACATCACATTTAATTGTTGCATCTTGTGCGTTGCTAATAAACATTTCTTCGTCTTTTAAATCTTCAGGACGGATACCCATAATAACTGTTTTACCAACATAACCACCATCGGCTACAGCCCGGGCTTTAGCTTCTGGCAATTTAATGCCATGTTCGCCAAATATTAGGAAAATATCTTCGCCGCGTTTTTCTACATTCACTTCCACCAAGTTCATTTGTGGAGAGCCAATAAAGCCCGCAACAAATAGGTTTTGTGGCTTGTTATATAGGTTTACAGGGCTGTCTACCTGCTGTATTAAACCGTCTTTCATAACTACAATGCGTGTACCTAGGGTCATCGCTTCGGTTTGGTCATGTGTTACATAAACGAATGTTGTTTGCAGTCTTTGATGCAATTTTGTAATTTCCGTACGCATTTGTACGCGCAGTTTCGCATCAAGGTTTGATAGAGGTTCGTCCATTAGGAAAACTTTTGGCTCACGTACAATTGCACGGCCCATAGCAACACGCTGACGCTGACCGCCGGAAAGTGCTTTTGGCTTACGATCTAAAAGATGCTCAATATCAAGGATACGTGCGGCTTCGTGTACACGTTTTTCAATTTCTGCTTTTGGAGTTTTACGTAGCTTAAGACCAAAGGCCATATTGTCATACACGCTCATGTGAGGATAAAGTGCGTAGTTTTGGAATACCATTGCGATGTCGCGATCTTTGGGTGCAACGTCATTCATAAGCTTGTCGCCTATGTACAACTCACCTTCTGTAATTTCTTCAAGTCCTGCAATCATGCGCAGTGTTGTTGTTTTACCGCAGCCAGAAGGGCCTACAAAGATAATAAATTCTTTGTCTGCTACTTCCAAATTAAAGTCATGTACAGCTACAAACCCATTTGGATACTTCTTAACGATGTTTTTGAGTTCTAAACCAGCCATTTATTTGCCTCCTTAGATTAAGCGCACATGTCACCTGGGCAATATGTGCCGCTATCTCGCATGTGTCACGGTGGTAATATTACACTATTGTTACATTCCCTGTCATTAGCTAACGTTCCAAACTTGCAAGATAATTTCTGTAGGATTAAACAATGCGTTGTCTTAAAAGATTTATCAATGGCACAAAAGCCTCATGCATAAATTTATTTCATTTGAAGCACAGTATATCCATGAATAAATTTTCTCATACACATTCCGATATAAATATAAGCGGTAATCTAGACGAAAACGTCAAGTTTTTGGAATATCTTTTCACAGATTGCCAGGATTATATCGGACGAAAATTCCCCCCAGGTGGCGAAGGCGCACCTTGGATTTACACCGCATATATAGACGCGATGTCTGACCGGCAACTAACCGACCTAACTGTAATAAGGCGCCTTTTTGACATGGACTGGGCCGCTTTAAACCAGGACGGCAAGGACATGGACATATATTCCGCACTACGCGACAGGGGTATTGCTACAGCCGACCTTTCCGAAGCAGATAACTGGAACGACGTACTCTACTTTATCCATGCAGGGGATACGGCGGTTTTTGTAGAAGGTTTTACCAAAGTAATTGTAATTGCCACAAGAGGATTCCCTAACCGTGGCATACAGGCAACAGAAACAGAAGTAGTGGTTCAGGGCCCGCGAGAAGCCTTTAGCGAAGTCATGCGCTTTAACACTGCGCTCGTAAGACGACGGATACGAGACACAAACCTAAAAGTAAAGCAGTCTAAATTAGGCAGCCGCAGTCTAACAGATATCGCACTCATGTATATGGAAGACATTGTGCGGCCAGAAGTTTTGCAGGAAGTAGAAAAACGTCTTGAGCAAATTGAAATCGACGGCATTTCTGACAGTGGCTGTGTGGAGCAATTAATAGAAGAAAATTGGCTAAGCCCCTTTCCGGAAATGCAGCTAACAGAAAGGCCGGATAAGGCTGCATCTTCTATTTTGGAAGGCCGTATTGCCATAATTATAGACAACTCTCCATTTGTAATATTAGTACCCGTTACACTTAATACGTTATTCCAATCCTCGGAAGATTATTACAGTCGCTGGCAGGTTATGTCCATTACACGCATTTTGCGGTACATTGGCGCGTTTTTGGCAGTTGCATTACCGTCTTTTTATATTGCAATCGCCCTTTACCACCCAGCTATGATACCACTTGTCATGCTTTCTCGCCTGGCAGAAGCAAGCCAGGCAGTCCCCTTCCCCGCTATTTTAGAAATCTTTTTGCTGGACGCAGCCTTCGAACTTTTGCGTGAGGCAGGTATTAGACTGCGCAGCGCATCCGGTGGAACCATTGGTATTGTTGGCGGCCTGATTATAGGCCAGTCTGCAGTTGAGGCTGGGATCGTCAGCCCTATTGTTGTAATTATTGTAGCCATGACCAGTATTGCAACCTTTGCAATACCCAATATATCTCTTGTGTATAGTTTCAGACTTGTAAAATACGGCCTTTTACTTGCATCTGCCCTGCTGGGCTTTTTGGGACTTGGGCTTGGACTCATTTTAATGCTTGTGCATTTAGCGGGTATGAAAAGCTTCAGTTTCCCATATCTAATGCCATTTGCCGCAGGCGAAATTAACGGATATCACGAGCTAAAAGACAGCCTGTTCCGCTTCCCTTTAACCAGTTTAAAAAAACGCCCATTTTTTGCCCGGGAAGAACAAAGTATGCGAATGAAATAAAATTTTCAGTTGGTAACAAAACGTTACCAACTGAAATGATAACGGAGGTAAACAATGCTTGCCGCTAACGGAAAAATAACAATGAGGCAACTACAAATTTTAATCATTTTAAGTGCAATGGGAACAGGGGTTATCGTCCTGCCACGCCGTGCAGCACTATTTGCCGGGCAAGACGCCTGGGTAATTGCTGTGGGGCTTGTGGTGCTGGCAGTATTAGTTGGCGCACTCATTTCTACAGCCGTAATGGCTGCCACAAAAACAAAGCCAAACGCCGGCTTTATAGAATTTACAGGATTTTTACTAACCCGCCCTGTAGCATATGTTTTAGGCATTGTGCTGTGGATAAAATTAGTGGTTGCCGCAGGACTGGAACTCCGTATTTTTTTAGAAATTACACAGGTAATTATGCTGCCCCAAACCCCAATGCCCATTGTTAGTATTGCAGTACTTTTAGTATGCGCATATGCCGCTGCAAAAGGAATGGAAACAAGGGCACGAGTTGCAGAAGTTCTGTTTGCGGTTATGGCAATTCCATTTGTTTTTTTAATAGGACTCGCTTTTTTTGACACCAATTTTTCCAACTTACAGCCGATACTTGTTACACCGCCACAAGATTTATTACAAGGTACTTTACGGCTTGGCTTTATTTTAACCGGAATGGAATGCTTACTCTTAGTTTCACCATTCTTAAAAAAAGGAAAGCACATGGGCCGGCATGTAGTTGGGGCATTAGCCTTTGCCGGCAGCATCATTATTTTAATCACCGTGCTAACCATTGCTAAGTTTGGCACAGGTGTTGTTAACCAGCCATGGCCGGTGCTTCGTATGATGGATATGTTAAACATTCCCGGATCTTTTATAGAAAGGCAAGAGGCATTAATATTTTCCTTTTGGATTATTACAGCCTTTGCAATTGGCAATACCATGCTGTTTTTTGGTGGGTTGCTTGTTAAAGATATGTTTCGCCCCAAAGCCCGGCATACCGGCGTAATTGTTACAAGCGTTGCAGTGCTTGCGGTTTCCGTATTTCCATGGGGTTCTCGCGTTTATGAAATATTGGATTTTATGTATATGACATCAGGCGTATTTTTTCTAATTATATTACCGCTCATAATACTTGCGACTGCAAAATTCAAATCTTCACGTGTAAGAACCAGGCTGCAAAAATCCGCAGGAGTTTTCCTCGTGATGTTTATCTTATTTGGCGCTACAGGCTGCTGGGATAAAGTTGAAATCGAAAACCGCGCATTTGTAGTGTCCATAGGCATAGATGCGGAAGATGGCGAATACGCAGTAAGTTTAAGCATCCCCCATTTAGCTAAGGACGAAGAAGACGAGGAAAGTTATATAAAAACCGCAACAGGAAAAACTGTATCCGAAGCATTAAAAAGTCTGGATTCAAAAACCAACAAAACCCTATATTTTGGCCAGGCAAAGCTTTTAGTTTTAAGCGAAGAACTATTGGAAAACAGCGACATGTTACACCATGTTGTAAATGCGTTTACAAGCAATAGCGAAATAGACCTACGCATTAACGTTCTCGCAACAGACGACAGCGCAAAAGACATACTAGAAGCCAAATGCCCAGATGAAACAATGCCCGGATTATTTGTATCCGACATATACCGCAATAAAAATAAAATTGGCGGCGTAAGTTTTGCACTAGATTTAGAACGATTAGCATCATCTTACGCGGATGGCGCAATAATCCCGCTTATAAGCGAATCTGACGGCGAACTTAAACTTGGCGGCGCCACAATTATAAACCACTGCAGTATAATAAGAAGAAACACATCCCAAAACAATCTAACACCCGATGAATTAAAGGGTTTCTTATGGTGTAAAAACCATGGCAATAAAGGTGCGATAGTCACTCTTTCCCAAGAAGATAACCCCATATCTATCGAAGTTAAAAAGCACAGCACAAAAATAACATTCGATTCCGACAACCAACATTTACGCGCCATAGTGAATGTAAAAATAAAAGGGGAAGCAGAAGAGCCCCTACCCCAACACACCATACAAGAACTAGAAAAGCAAATAGCAAAAGAAATAACCGCCACTGCAAACAAACTACAAAAGGAGTTTGCACTTGACGGTTACGATTGGCTGGAAACCTTAAGACAAAAAAATTACAGCTTATACAAAATTCATGCAGATAACTGGCATGAAACTTTCCCACAAATCGACGTTATACCGAATATTACTGTACGGCTATAGTTAAGAATTATCTTTATCTCCTACATGGCTAACATTTATACTATGTAAAATAATATAGCAGAAGGAGATTTCCATGACCAATTTTGAAGAAGTTCTAGCCATGCATTTGCAATCTATTAAAGACAGAAACATTTCAAAATTTTCCGAATTTTTGCATCCATCAGAAAACAGCATAATCATACTCCCAAATGGAAGTATGATTGAAGGTTATGAAAATATTATAGACTTTCATAAGACCTGGTTTGAAGACACCGACTGGCGCATGGATACCACCATTGTAGATATATTCGCCACAAATGATATGGGCTACGCACTTCTTAATGTAATTTATCACGATTTAAATGAAGAGGGACAACCTTACGAGATGAAATATTTCTTGAGTCTGCTGTTCAAAAAAACAAACGACAAATGGATTTTATTGCGGGACCAAAATACATTAAAGTAATTTACGAAAATTAAAAATCAGATAAACAAAACGGTTCGCACCTTTTAAGTAAAGTGCGAACCTTTAATATCAGTTATAGCAATAAAATTACACCGCATACTTGAAAATCAAGCCTATTCATGTTCTTGTAGTTTCTTTGCATAATCAGCCAAACAACGACGCATAACTTTTTCAGGCTCTTCTCCATTTTGTTCTGCTATATCCACAAAAACCTGATACACCTCTTTTTGTACAGGAACAACAACCTCCGTGATAAGCTTGTCATAAAAGGGATTCCTCATGACTCCACGGAAATCCTTTAAACTATATTCTGATTTCATCCTTCCGCACCTCCTGAAATATATATCATGACTTCTTTTCTAGTTGCCTTTCTTGCAGAAATAATCCGCACAACATCTTCGTCTGCACCTCTATAGCAATGACATACGGTCAATTCAGTTTTTAAGGTATCTTCTTTGCCTATCACAACAAATCTATCCTCACCGCTTGAATGAATTTCGTCATATAGATACATAGCGTGCTTATCAAGAAAAACAGATTTAGCAATTTCAAAAGATATACTATGCTTAGCTTTGTTTAGTTCGTTTTTATCTGGATCCCACTCAAATTTCATTACATGCATCACCCTATCTTTCAACTTGATTATAGCACGAAACGATACCAAGTTCTATTTTACGTTTATAACAATTAAACCGTCAAGCATGGGATCAAAACACGTTAAAGCAACATACAAAAATTCAGTTGGCCCGATTTTCAGCACCAACTGAATTTTTTGTTACAAGCTACACCCAACAAATTATTCCACTTCTTTTTCCGGCAGCAATATAACAATCGAGTTGCCATCTAGGTAAATAGTAAGCCTGTCTCCGGTTTGTAAATTTGCCTGCTCCCGAAGCGTATGCGGAATTCCCACCCTTCCTAAATCATCAATTGTTACTTTTAATGATTCATTCATAGCCTGCCCCCTCCTTTCCTTCAAAATTATGAAAACCAAAAGCAAGCAAAAAACGCGTAGGGATGGCGGAAAATGATCCGACATTGCCTACACGCTTTGTATGTAAAATACATAACAGGATATAAACATACCAAGAGCTACAACTATAAACCCAAATCCGCCCAAACTTGAAGAAGAGGGGAAAGTGGTGTAAAATAAGTAAGCTACAGTAGCAGGTTTTACCTGTGCGGGTTAGGCGATGGGTTCAGCATCCCTAATGCGTACCATGTAACGTTTCCCGACGTTACGTGGTTGCTGTGGTTCTTTTATTGAAATGACTTAA
>Ga0136643_10007320_pt1 | contig 15952 bp, 14 predicted proteins | sample TergutLab28metaG_FD_96883 | JGI IMG/M metagenome (GOLD analysis project Ga0136643, IMG submission 96883) | Labiotermes labralis P1 segment gut microbial communities from Petit-Saut dam, French Guiana - Lab288 P1 (version 3) (version 3) | ecosystem: Host-associated > Arthropoda: Insects >... | reverse complement strand
TAGATATATGGATGCTTCTGGCAGTGAAGAAGTGTATCAATGGCGTCCTTTTTTTACTGACATTTATGGACTGAAATTATGTGTGCAATTCTTACATTGAGATCTTCAGTCTTCTGGGATGTTACGCAGCATGTATTGCTACGTTTTGGGACAACCTACTGGTCCCATCTTCAAGGGTCAAGCAAGACAGTGGTGGTAAGAATCACCATTCTGCACTGTGTGAAGTCCCAAAAGCTCACAGATCTCACTTCATAGTTGATTACACATTTCCACCAAAGCCAGTTCTTTTCCTGATGGAAAACCAACACTGTAGTAAATAATACACTGTTGGGCTATAATGCCGTACAAGGCAGTTATTAATTGTCTGGCGTGCATAAAATGTGCAGAAGCTTCATATTCTAGGTTGATGTGAATGTATGGTTTATCACACTTACTATCATGAGGGGTCCCGTTTGTTCCAGGGTATAAAAACTTAAAAGCCAGTTAATTGCCTGAAAAATAATTCCTGTTTTAGTTAATGAGGCATACTGTAGACAACACCTACTGAAGATGCAGGTGAAACTTAACACACATCACAAGGCTATACAGTGGAACTCCATGGTAATGCACGTTCGGAAGGCGACATTTCGGAGAATGGGAAGTGGTGGAAAGGTTAGAACTGAAAATAGATGGGATGTATCAGGTGCAGGACAGTCTGCACCACCTATATCCAATATTTCCATGTAAGTACACCAAGAAGAGTCAGCAGCTGATCATCAGAGTGAAAACATATCTGTTCCTGGTGACACTGCAGAGTGCTGTTCTGTAAGCTAGATCAGTATTTAGTATTACTTTACACCTACCAGAACATACACCTCTAATCCCAGCCGAGGAGTCAATACCAATTGCCACAGCCCCCTACCTTCTCCTCTTCCAATTACAGTCTGTTTGGATCTTTTGCCATGTCTGCCGAACTACATGGCATCACACTATAAGACCGTAATCTCACTGCTGATCATCTTGAGCAGTTTCATACCCACAGCTTTGACCAACAACTGCACCGACAAAATCACGTTGTATCGTCAGAATTGCCAGTGCCATTGTAGCGTTAAATTCCACAAACAGTACTGTAGGTAATTTCAAATTATTTGTCTAATGACTTTGCCAGTACATTTTGTTGTAGCACTGCGATACGTACTGGACTTCACAAGGCCTCTATATGTGTCTCATAACATTGCAAGTTTACATACCAGCAGTAATCTTCATAGGTGTATGTCCGTTTTCTAGCAATGTTACGAGTGTAGGAGATAAGGTCAGAGACGCCAAATCTGTAAATACAGTGCTACAACAATGCAGTGGTAAAGTAGTGAGACTAAACATACAATTGGAAATTACCTCAGTACTACTGTTGTTGAATTCAACACTACCATGGTACTGGTAGTTCTGATGCAGCAATGTAATTTCGTCAGTGCAGGTACTGAGACAATAGAGTCAGAGACTCAATGGGACATTTCACTCTATTATCAAGGGGTTCCGCACTTATATTACTTCAGCGAGCACTGCGGTCCATCGGTTAAGAAGCTAGACTGTCAAACTTATAATTGGAGGTTGGAGGCCAAAAAAAGTCCTATCTAAAGAAACTTATCTGTTAAATATATTCTTGGCCTCACAATTCATCAGGAAGTAGCAGAGTTAATACTTAACAAGAACTACATGGTCTGGTGGCTAAAGGGCACTGGACTGCGAAGCTTTATGAACAGCAGCAAAATTATTCGTTACGCAAGTAAGTTTTCTAGTAAACTGGGCGCCAGTTGAGAATTCTTGCTACTAAATACTGTGTGTGTAGAGGGGTGCAGATGTTCTAATCCCAGGTTTCCCACCAAGAAACTTAGTGTAATTTTTAAAAGGTTGCTCTTTTTCTATGCCCAGCAAGGACTTGGACTTTGAATATTTTCTGTTAAGATTCCTCGACCTTGTAATGCATCAGGAAGTTCCAAAATTATTCTCTCAACAAACACTTCGTGGTTGAGTGGATAAGATGACAGCCCTGCAACCCAAGGTTCAGCAGTTCGAGACTGACCGCTGGCAAGGACTTGGAGTTAGAAAGTTTTCTGTTAAAATTACTTTACCTTATAATTTGTCAGGAAGTTCCAAAATTAAAATTATTCTCTCAACAAGATCTAGTGGATAAGACGACAGCCCAACAACCCACGGTTGATTCTGAATTTTAAGGATTAGTCCTTAATTCATGTACAGATGCTTTAAATTGTTGTGATGTGTTAATTGGTGTGACAATTTATACATAATTGTTACATACATTTATGCCATTTCATTTCATTTTTTCAATCCCAGTAAGCCATTAGGCTTAGGATATGAAACATGTCCTCAAGATTTGAGAAACACTATCAGGCATACACTAATCAATCAACCTGTGTTCGACCTAAGCATCTGGGTTTTTTCAAGAACAGGTTATGTCATCAAAACTGCGCTTAAAGGAAACAGCTGCTGATTGGTCGTACTATTCAATTCAATTCAGTTTATTTTGCTTTCATTTGATCCAAAGGGGTTGTGACCCGTCAGATATGGTACTTGTCAATACAGAAATAAGGTTACAAATATACATGATGTAAGATACAATACAATTAATCTCAGGAAGTATCTAAATAGGCAACATTCTGACTGTAATGTAGCTGTGGAGAGTTATATTAGCTATGGTGTATAATCTAATATTCAGGATAGTATATGATAAATCACAATAAAACAGTAATACCATATAAGTGCAAGAATACCGAAAATTATTGGATATTAATACAATTATTACAGTACTGTGTGATGAGAGATATTTACAAATTAATTCTGATCTTATTGTTATCATAATATTCATTTAATGAGTAGAAGGAGTTTGTGTATAAAAATTTTTTTACTGCTTTTTTAAATGTTCTTGGATTATAGATGTAAGTTTTGATGTCCCATGGAAGACTATTCATTATCTTAATACCTGAATAATAAACTCCTTTTTGGTAAATGTTCAAATGTGCCCTAGGTAGGTGCAGGTTGGAAGTGTGCCTGGTGTTTATGTTGTGCATTTCAGAATTTGCAAAATACTGTTACCTATTATTTGATACAAATATAAGGAAAGTATATATTGTGACATCAGTGGTAAAATCTTTAATTCTATGAACAAGATTCTCTGTAACCACGCCCCATAATAATCCTAATTGCCTTTTTCTGCATTCTAAATACCTGAATACTATGAGAGGAATTTCCCCAAAATATTATTCCATAGGTTATTACAGCGTGGAAAAGGGAATGGTAAATCATTATAATAGCATTTGTATTTACATAGGGCTTAACAGATCTAATTACATAGCAAGCGCTACTCAGTTTATTTATTAAGTGGTCTATGTGTGGTTTCCAGGAAAGTGTATTATCAACTATTAGGCCGAGAAATTTAGTGTATAGGCTGTCAGAAATTCTATTATTATCTAAGCACGTACTTATGTCAATGGGTTGGCTGTTCTTTGTCCTGAAGTGTATGTAGTGAGTTTTTTCAATGTTTAATGAAAGGCAGTTTTTTTTTAAACCATGTACTAACATTTCCGAGAACTGTTTCAATATTCACGTGGAATTCCATAAAGTTACTGTGCGTGAAAAGTATGCTTGTATCATCAGCAAACAAAACTGGTATTGCCTTCTTGTTTATGAGTGTAGGTAAATCATTTATGTATAAAAGAAACAGTATAGGACCCAGTACAGAGCCTTGTGGTACTCCATGTTTAATCATTGCCCAGTTTGAAACAGCAGTATTGCGATTTGTTTTATTATCTATTAGGACTCTCCAATATCTACCTTTGATGTATGATTGAATAAGTTCCTTGCCCTTACCGATAATTCCATACTTTTCCATTTTTTGTATTAATATGCCATGATCAACACAGTCAAATGCCTTTGTCAGGTCACAAAAGATAACTCCCACTATTTGTTTATTGTTTAAGGCATTTAATACTTCATTCATTAGTTTATAAGCAGCATTTTCTGTTGTAAATCCTCTTCAGAATCCATATTGTTCCTTACTTATGATGTTTTTGTGCAAATGGTCCAGTAGTCTTGTCTGTATTACTTTTTCTGAGATTTTTGAAAAGGAGGTTACAAGAGATATTGGCCTATAATTGTTTACATCTCTTCTATTACCTTTTTTATATAAGGGCTATATTACAGAATACTTCAATCTGTCTGGAAAAACACCTTTAGTAATTACTTTATTACATATATAATTAAGGGATGAGTTTATAAAAGGAGCAGTTATTTTCAGTAATTTAGTCGCGATTTCATTGTATCTCCATGAGTTCTTTGATTTAAGGGTTTTGATTATATATTCAATTTCAGAAGTTGTAGTTGGTTTACTGTGAAATGTTGTACACCTTAATTTTCTCATTTCCTTTGCATACTGTGAGGATATGTCAATAATTGCAGTATCTGGGGTATTTTTATATTGTATGTAGGCGTTTCTATCTGTAGTTTTATTATTCTCTGCTATTGAGGTTAAATAGTTATTAAAGGTCTCTGCAATAAGTTGTTGATTATCAGTAGTAATACCATCAATATTTAGGAATTTAATGTTTGTACAATGCATTTTTCTGTGTGTTTCTTTGTTTACTATGCCCCATGTTGTTTTATTCTTGTTAGCAGATTTTTAATGTGATTATCATAGTGGCTTTTTTTTGGCCTCTTTAATGACTTTGGATAGTATGTTGCAATAGCATTTATAGTACCCTTTAATGTTTGGATTTGTACTGTTTCTGCATGCTAAGTACAGTTTTCTTTTCTGTATACAAGAGGTTTTAATTCCTATCGTTATCCAGGGTGCCTTAGTTTCGTTATTAATTTTTTAATGGGAAAGTGGCATAAAAATCCTTAAGTAAGTGTTCAAAAAGAAGTTAAATATTTTATTAACATCAATACCATCAAAAACTAGACCCCATGATTGATAGCTTAGTCTCATCAGGTTCGTCATCCCCGTTGTGTTTATAATTAAACTATATTGGAGTGTATGTACTGTCTAACACAACTGTATGATGGTAGAGCTATGTATAGAATTTATTACATAAAGAACTACATGTTTTGGCACTTTACATTGGCCATCTTCAGGTTGAGAAATGAAAAAACTGAGTAAGCAGCTATACTCGACTTACGTGGGTTGTATACAGTGGGGAGGTAAGAGGTGAAGTAGGTATGAGATCTCGCATGTGTTATGTAGGATGGGTGGTGTGGGTACATGGGTTCTGCTATTATATGCTATTCTAGGTTAATATGGTTGGATCTACGGTATCATCTTATGTTTGTAGAGATTATATGTACATGTACACTTAGCTTATAAATACACAGCACGTAATTTTATATAAATGTAGTTTCTATAGTTATAGGGGGTTCATTGATCTAAGACTGTACAATATATAGTTCTTATAGTTGTAGTAGGTGATCTGATCACTTTGTTATTGTATTTACTATTATAATACATCAAGTTAGCTTAGGCTGTTTTGAAATTCTGCCATAGTGTATTTATTAATGTTTCTTTTGAAATAGGTTTGGTAATCATGTGACTTACTGTTATACAAAGTGTTTAAATTTAAATTTATAATCTGTGCATCATGGTCAGAAAGTCCATTCATTACTGAGATTACCTCATAGGTATCTATCTTTAGTGGTATCAATAAAAATGTTATCAATGGCTGAAAAGGAATTTCTGTAAGTTCTGGTAGGAAACAGAACTATGCTAAAAAGATTATATGAATTTAAAAGGGCTTTCAACTTGCTCTTTTTGTCACTCTCCTGGAGATAGTTTTACATTTACATCACCACATATTACAAGGTTTGATTTTATACCACACAGCTTTTGCAGTATCTTGTCTAATTGCGTTACAAATGTATTAAAATTTCCTATGGGTGATCTATAAATAACTAAAATGCAGATGTTTAAAAATGTGGAGTCAGGTTTAAGTGCACAGACTTAAATGTCTTGGTCTACACAATATTTATCAAGATTTAGGGTAGTAAATTGGAGTTGGGATTGAATAAATATACTAACACCAACGTTTTTAAGTTTTCCTCCCGCAGTACTTGGCTCCTATAGAATAATTTTCTATATTAATGAAATCAGCTTCACATTGACTTAAGTGATGTTCTGAAAAGCACAATAAATGTGGCAAGTCTTGATGTGAATGACATGGGAGTTCAGTAGTCTTGCCTCTCAAACCTCTGATATTTTGATGGAATAGTTTAAGGTGTTGGTTTGGGGTCTGACCCCTTCTCTGTATTACACTGGTACCTATTGTTTTCTTTTCAGGGGGCCTGTTGTCCAAAAAAATATCTTCATTCTATGTCAGTGCTGTTCTCTGTGAGGTACAAACTGAACGATATACCAACGCCAACCAGACAGTGTTTTTTCCATTGTTCTTTTGCCTAAAGCGCAAAGAGTGTACTGAGTGTGTGATCCTGATTCAGTGACAGTAGTGCACCAAAATTGGTTTCCTGAAGAAGCTACGCTTTTGGAGGAGAAGGCACAGTGTCACTGTAACAACCCGCGACATTGCCACAATGACGGACAACCTGACTTTGGAGACCAGCACTCAGGTTTCTTCCCTCAAGACGATCCTGAAATGCGACGCAGGCACACGGGTTGACTCCAACCTGACCTGTGAGGCCTCAACGCAAGCACTGAATGATAACAAACAACCAGAGAACAGAAGCAACGTGGTGCTTCTTCTTCTTCTTCTTCTTCTTAGGGCCCATCAGCTTATGCTCTGGATGCACCACAGCCTTTGGCTTATTGTACAGCCCTAAATACTCCATTCAGCACAGATTCAATAACCCTGTGCCTCATATGAAGAGGCAAAGGTCCCTTACTGAAGCTGTGATTATGTCTTTTGGTTCAACAATCAGCTTCCCAACAACATTATAGTGTTGACGAGCCAACACCTTGCAGCAGCAGATAATATGCTATACTGTTTCAGTCTCCATCCTGCAGAATCTGCAGGTTGGATCCCCATCAAACAGGCCCATAATGTACAGGTGCCCCCTTACAGGAGCATGTTGTGTGAAGATCACAACTACCATTTTTAGTTAAAGCCTGCTTAGCTTAAGCAGGTCATCAGCTTTTTTCTTACATGGTCTGCCAATAAAAAGCTTGCCATGTCTACGGCCTGGCAAATCTCTCCAGGCATTATTATGTTGAGACTCAGTCCAGTTCTTAATTGCTTCTCTTGCCGAACACTTAGGTATTCCAAGAGCCGGCTCTGGACCAAGTAACGGCATAGCTGACGCTTGTCTAGCAAGCTTATATCAGCTTCCTCATTGCCAGGAATGCCACGGTGCCCCGGTACCCAAGTGAGGGTAACCTCATTCAGGCTAGCCAGCGCAGTGAGAGCATCCAGGCATTCTGGTCCTTAAGTCACTTTCAGGCTACTAAGTGCCATAAGTGCAGCCTGGCTATCAGAAAAAATAAGAATTTGCTTATTCTTATAAGCCCTTCTTATGTTTTCGCATGCACATTGTAGAATGGCATATATTTCAGTTTGAAAAACTGTGGCAAATTTACCCAGTGGGAAGCTAAAGCTTCTATTTGGTCTCAGGCCAAAAATTCCAGACCCTGTCCCTGAGTTAGCCCTAGAGCCATCAGTGAACCAGTGGTGCTGCTGAAAAGGAGAAAGAGGAAATGAAGAATAAAATAGCTTAACTGGAGAAGTTCCTGGAGGAAAAGGACGGACATATACAGAAACTTGCCTGATGTCATGCCAAAGTACTGCAGAATCCTCCTGAAACACACTGTGTATTTCTTAACCATTTTAAGTCACAAGTGTTAATTTCTCGTATTGGTTTACTGAAGCTACACTCCCACTCTCTTGAACAGTTAACAGCAGAATTACAGTATACAGTAGAACTCTTGTGATTTTTCAGGTACATTACGTATAAATACCAACTAATGACATCAGTGTTTGATATGAATTCACAGTATCATATTTTTCACTGTTATCAGATACTGTAATGAGAAAATGCAAACTTAATGTAATTTATTTTTGTGCTGTATGTACAAAATAAGAACTATAATGTACAAACACATAAAATAATTATTTCAAAATATTTTTATTATGAAATTTTAATTCTTTAATGTAATGTAGTTGACATTCAACTTATTCTAATTGCTACTGACACAAGCAACACAATGCAAGGTAATCACAAATTTACACTCCTCACACCATCAGCAGAACTTTTCAAGCACATGTATTGGATGAATAACCTTCACATCCACAATCTTATACTATGCCATGGCAGGTAAATTGAATAATGACAGTAGTAATCTTCATTCACTGCCACAAGTACCTATCTTGGACACTCCTTTAGTGTTGGAACACTACTGTAGTTGAATATGTGTGCCATTAACAGTAAAACAGGTAAAGTGTTAAAGTTCTCTTCCAGTCTGGTCTGGACAGCTGCTGCATCTGAGAATACTCACAAAGCAGAAGTCTGGAAATCCCATAATTCAGTGCCGAACATTGTATGTGTAAGATAAATGTAATGCAATGGTGCCATCTGGTTCAAAGTCCACTATTATTCCCTTGTTCACTGCACAATATGACACTGACTAGGCTATGGGCTGGACAACTTGGGGTTCACATCCAGGTGGGGGTAAGATTGTCAGTAATGTCCAGACTGGCTCAGGGGCCCACCCAGCCTCCTTCACAGGGTATGTGGGAGCTCTTTCTCCAGGAATAAAGCACCAGGGGCATAAGGCTCACCATACATCTCAAGTGAAGAAAGAGTGCAGCCATGCCTCCACTCCCCCTATATGCCTTCATGTTATATACATATCAGGATGACTTCACCTGTTTTACCTGTACAATATGACATGCACATAAAAACTTACATAGAAATCAGGTCGAAGGAGAATAATATTGTGATTAGGAGGCAGAGAAGCAAAATGTACCAAGACTCCAAAAACACTAAGTCAGTTTAAATAATGCAGTATAAAGACAGTGGTGACCATTCTGGACATGAATATAATAAAGCTGGGTTACCCTGACAGCTAGCAGCAGACTCTGGTAGAGGGCATGTCTTTGCCAGTTATTCAAGAAATGCCCTCATATGGATCCAGACATTATACGATTCTATTCAGAACCAATCTGCACCTTCAAAACCTATTTCTTTAATATCTGCTTGAATATTATCTGTGCCAGTCTTGGTAATGGTCTGCTTCCATTTGGATGAATTGTTAATTCTTGGCTTCTTTAGTTAAATACTATTATAGTAGGCAGTAAAAGCAAATGATATAAAATAAGAATAGATTTGGGTTCAAGCCCTTCTGGGCCTGATGCACCTGTGCCTTAAGACTGGCCCTTTGTGCCCCATATTCTACACTACATTGAAGAGCCCTGTTCCTTGAGCAAAGTTCCAGATGGCCCCTATACTTAGTTTTCTCATATCCTCAGGATCCAAAAAGAAGGAACCCAGGTATGTACATCTGAGTGAAGCCAAGGTCTCACACTCACACAAAATGTGGACTGAGGTTTCCTCCTCAGTACCACATTTCCTAAAATCTCAATGTCCTCTTAGGTCCAAAAAGGAACCCAGATATACTACCCTTCCCCCAAAGAATCCAGGCAAGCAAATACCCTTCAGGCTTCCCAATGGGGCCCCCAGGGAGAGAAACACCCGCCTACAGGGCATTGTTACCTCACACTTAATATATCTACACTAAGGAGCCACGTTCCTTTAACAAAGTTCCAGATGGCCCCTATGCCTCCGGGTCCAAGAAAGGAACCTGTATATACTTTCTTTTCTCTCAAAAGTCCCGGCAGACGAACCCCCTCCAGGGCCCCTATGGAGAGAGATACCCATCTACAGGACATTTTGCATATCTCAAAAACCCCATCTTTTGGGTTCCCCTCCCCCAAGGTCCCCTTCATGGAAACCTGCACAGAGAGATGCCTCACCACTACAGTCCTCCTTCATTCACCTACCAAAGTCCCAGGTATATGAACCCCCTCCTCACTGAGAGAGATGGCCGCAACCAGAGAATTTCCTAACATATCTTCCTGGGTCCCCAGTGAAGGAGCTCCCCCAGAGTCTCTTCAGAGATAGATACCCCCTTCATTCATCTCTCGAAGTCCCCGGTAGACGAGCCCTCCTCCAAGTTCCCCAAACGGGGCCCCTATGAAGAGAGATGCCCGTCTCCAGAGCCTTTTCTACATATCCTTCAGGGTCCCCAGCGAGGGAGCCCTCCCTCCAGGTTCCCTTCACAGAGCTCGCACAGAGAGAGGCACTCCGCCTCTAGAGCCCCTTTCAACCATATCGCAAAGTCCCCGGTAGATGGGCTCACTACTGGTTTCCCAACTGAGCCCCTGCCCATTCCCAGAGCCTTCCTTTCATAACCTTCAGGGCCCCTAGAAAAGGAGCCCCCCTCCAGTTTCCCCTAACCGAGCTCCCGTGGAGAGAGGTCCCATTTCCGGGGCCCCATTACAACTATCTCTTAGAGTTCCTGGTGATATCCATCCCCTGGGCCCTCCTCCCCATATCCGTCCGGACCCCCAGAAAGGAGCCCCCCTAATAGAGGTCCTGCAAAGGTAGATGCTACCCTTCCGGAGCCCTCCAACTATCTCTTAAAATTCCCCGTCAAGGGACTGGATCTTGCCCGGTTGCCCCTTACGGAGCCTCCAAGCACCGGAGTTCCCCGTGACTGGAGCCCTCCGTAGAATCCTTGCTGGAGTCCCCTACTGCGGTGCTCTCCTTAGATTCTGGTCTTCTTAGGGGGAAGTATAAGGTCCACCGAGCAAAGCTAGATACGTCTGGGAGGTTGTCTGGTATCCCAGAGGGTGCCGTTAGTGACAGACTCACCCACTGCCATTCATCCCATAGGCACGGCACTCACACCGTAGAATTGGGGATTGTTTTTCAAGGTTTACTCCTTTAGATCCATTGTGTGCTGCGCAACAGGGTCACCTCTCGTAGGATGTGGCTCTTCACCACACACAGACGGTCTTGGGTGGAGAGAGGCTATAACCGGCAACTACCACCCCTGGAGAACAGCTAGAGCCCTCTTCGGGCCACCAATGTCGCCTCTCAGTAACATGGTGACCCCGGTACGGCCCGGCCGACTCCCCTTAGCCCCATATAAAATAAACACGACTTTCAAATGTAGCTGTCATAAACTGAGGTCTTCTAATTGTCTGGGGTGTGGTGCTCTCATCTTCAAACATCAAGGCATCCAAAAAGTATGCACTTTCAAGCAGGAATCACTGACTGATATAGCACCACATTCCAGAAAAAAAAGAGACTGCAATGCGTGTATCTGTCTCCCATAACATTCACAACACTTTTCACGTGCATTTAAATATAATGATTTGCACTTCGAGAATCCTACGACAGTAAAAACCAACATTTGTGCAAACATATTTCAAAATGCACGAAACGAAAGCCCTCGCCTTCACCTACCATAAAGAGGTGGCGTAACTTTTCAACCACATATATATCTCTTTACTGCTATACAGTCTACGGCCACGACACGTGAGGTCGTCGCGTGCACACCACCTCGGATGACGTAGCACGTTCATTCTTGGTGCTCTGCGCGTCACAAGCGGCCAAACTTACAAACTAACTATCGTACTACTTCCGAAATGAGTTCCGTTGTCTTAAGCTGCAGTTGTGCGGAGGAAGATGCGTGGTCGGGTAAAATGTGTCATAAATGATCTGTGGACAGATGGCACTAAAGGTTGTGCCATGTTGTGTCGCAATGTTGTGTTATGTGGGAATGTGAGCTGTACCTGTTTTAATGTTCGAATAATACGAACGAAATGATGATGGATGTAGATGAGAAGGGGATGGATGCGCAAGAACACGAGGAAACTGTATGTTATGTTTTGTGGAATGTCATTCTTTCGTTTGCAATTGTTTTATCCGTTTCTCATGTGGAGAGTGGGCAGGAGAACCCAAGGATGTTTTTGTAATTTTTTCATATGGTGAAAAAATCAGATGTAATAGATTATCGTAGATAGTGCTTATATTGAGTATTCTCCCTTCGCTTAAACATTAAGTACGTCATATTTTAAGTTTTTCCTACAGGATGATCATACTTCCGTGTTCAGTACGAGACACATGTTTTGTGGCTTATTTCTAGATATAGCCATAGGAAACACGTTTGTTGGAACTGACGCAAAGTTTTATGAGGGATTTAAGAACTGTTACGTTGAAATGTAAGGTCTGTTGAAATATAAACCCATTCGTGTCTCGTTTACTAGCTGTACTGTTTGTGCTTAGTATAGTCTATATCTCCCAAATTCCGTCTCTTTACAAAAGGAAAAATGCACATTTTGGTGGTGTTGTGTTATTTTTTATTTATGCCTCGGTGGCTGAACTATTTCCACAATGTTTTCCTCTATTTTTGTACATAAGTTAAAAATCATGCAAGATTGTGTGAGATTTAAAGTTTCCAGAATGGTGACTGAAGATATTGTCTTCTGGGAGTTGACATGTAGTGTTGTAAAAATTTGCCCAGAATAAAGAGGTAACAGGTTCGTCCAAAATTTTGGGAAATTTTTGCCAGATTGCATGTCATTATGGCCCAAGAGATGCTAATCATCAAGGATGACTTCCTTGAAAACCATTGTATTTGTTTCAGGATGAGTTACGCATTGAACGAAAAGAGGGTGGCAAAAGAGGGCGTAAACCTGGTAGGAAGGCCGCTGAGAAAGTTGATATGAAAGCAAAACTGGGTGAGTTTGGGGATATTATTACTTTACTGTAAGGAGTGGCATATGACCTATTCAGAATTTCATATTTTTGTATGTAGGAAGCTTGCTTATGATTCGAAAATATGTTATATGCATATGATACTTAGAAGATTATATAGCATTCTGTTATGTCATGAACAGCATACTTTTATGTTGTGTGTCTGCTGCTGGTGATGTGAGTGATGTCCATCGAATGGCAGGGTGACTTGCATATAGGTTAGCTGCATCGTGCTTGATAGAGAAGGGATGTACACTATTTTTAAATATATCTCCATACATTGAAATGGTCATGTGGGATAAGAAGAGGTTATTCTGTAGAAGTGTCATGTCCTGGAGATTTGGTGAGGTGTCAAAAAACGTGCTTAGTCATGTCAAAAGGTCTTGAAGTACAGACATTTTTTTCCTCCTGTATACTGCTGGTGTCTTCAAGCAGTGTCTGTGTTCTCTGCCAATATTTTTGGACATGATCTGGTCCTCAACATGTTCATGATGTGTGTCTCCTTTACCATTTACACCAAAGCACAATGCTTATGTGACATTAATGCTACAGATAACCTGATTCTCATGTCAGGTACTATGTTGGCTGTCCTGATAGTTTCTTCATGCTTTTTGTCAGTGCCACCAGGTTACTGCCTTCATTACATTTTGACTGCTTCCTTCCAAATTGTCCAATTCATCATCCACAAGTCATTCCACGATCAGTGCTGTACAGTGTGTAGTGCTGAGAGTGTCATAAAACTAACTGAAAAGTTGGGACATTTACTTCATTCTTAATAGGTTATTTTACATTGCATTCTCAGATATTGTGTCTCATTCTGTTTTTGTGAATGCCAGAATAGTGGGTAACTAGGCAACAACCACCACCTTCCAAATCCTCACCTGTTCACCAGGCTCATCATCATCTTCCCATCTCATTCCCAGCTAGAGAATATATTTACAATAATCTAAGAATCAGTCATTGTTCAAACATCAGAATGATGTGATTGCCATTGCTCTCATTTTCAGAGCGCAGCAGACAGAGTGCACGTGAATGTCGAGCAAGGAAGAAATTGCGCTATCAGTATCTTGAGGAGCTAGTAACTGATCGGGAGAAAGCAGTTTTGGCATTGCGTAAGGAATTGGAGAAGGTATGTGATAGAATGTAATTCTGTTCTAGTGCGGTTTGCCTCCTCACAGAAAGAATGTAGGTTTAGAACATCTGTCCCCCGTTTCAACGTTGGAAGTAGGTGACTGATTTTCTCAAAACATGATACTAGCATTATGCTGTTGGTACTAATAGCAATGTGGCGTGCACATGAACTTGTGAAGTGAGAACATAAGGTCTGGTTACTTAATTGTGAGTTCTGAAATAAGGAATGGTAATAGATGTTTGCGCAATATATTGTCAAGGTATTAATACTGCTGGAGAATAAGATTGTGGCAGCCACCTGTAAATGTTCTGCTCTGAGGTTAAAGAAGGTGATACTAGCATTGTCAGACTTTCGGATAAAATTAATTAAGCTTCTGGCACCAGAACCCAAAGATTCAACACTTTGGTATAGAAACTGGTCATTGGACATGAACCTGAGACATTTTTATCCATCCATTTTCTTCATAGCCTATTTTTTTAATTTACGTCGTATTGTCCTCCCTTCTCCTCCTCAGCCTTGTAAGTGGTCACTTGCCAAGTGGTTTTTCCACCAGAATTACATACACATGTCTAGTCTCTGTCAGATTTTTATATCCAGTCTTTGTACCTCCCATGACTGCACAGTTCCAGCAGTTCTAGGTGGGTTTTGCACAGTTTTCCTTAAATGTCCATTGGTTCAACTGACACAGCTCCAAACAACTTTCAGAGCACTTTGTTTACACACAGACCAACCCCTTGTTTTACACTGTAGTTGGGTTCCTGGAAGAGTGGGTGTAAGTCAAAAATGATATTCCCATCAAGAATTGGGAGTAAGCGTGATAGAACACAGACAACCAATGGGCGTTAAACGGAAAATGAGAGAGGGTAATTTCTTCTTCTTCTTCTTCTTCTTCAGGCACTGAACCTCCTTTAATTGGAGGTTTTGGCCTTCTCAATAACATCCTTCCACTTTGCTCTATCCTGGACACAGGTTAACCAATTTTTTATCTTATTTGACCAGGGTCCTGTATGATGATGTCCTTCCATCTATATTTGGGTCTTCCTCTTGGTCTCATGGTTAAGAGAGTCCATTTAAATATCTTCTTAGTTGCCCTGGTTTCAGGCATTATTTGTATATGGCTGAACCAGCCTAGTCTCTGGGCTTTGATGTAGTTGACTATATTTTCGTGCTTTATCAGTTTGTCCAATTCTTCATTGTTTTTTAATCCTCCATGTTTGATTTTCTTTCATAGGCCCAAATATTCCTCTTAAGATTTTCCTCTCAAAGACTAGCAGTTTCTGAATTATATTTTCTTTCAGCACCCATGTTTCTGATGTATAGGTCACTATTGGTCTTATTACTGTTATATAATTTTAATTTCGAACCTTTAGTGACTAATCTGCTTTTGAAAAACTTTAGATTTGCATTGTATGCCCTTATACCAAGAGCTATCCTTTCCTTAACCTCTTCTTCAATAGAATTGGTGTCATTTATAATGGACCGTAAGTATTTATATTGTTTAACCTGCTCTATATATGAGCTTCTAATATTTAAGCTCTCTATCTTGATGTCTTTTTTGTCGCACTTTAGTTATTTTGTTTTCTTCTCGTTTATTGTTAATCCGACTTCCAATTAATTATTTTTTAGTTGTTGGAATAGGTCCATGAGTGACTGTTTGGTACGTGCTGTTATCAATATATCATCTGCATAAGCCATAATTTGTCTAAGTCGCGTGGAAATATTGCCTCTTATGTCCAGTTCCTTTAATATTGTGTCAATTACCAGACTGAATAACATAGGAGAAAGCGGGTTCCCTTGTTTTACTCCGCACTCTACTCTGAACTCTGACGTGTATAAGTTGTTCACTCTTACCTTTGCCGTGGTGTTTTCAAGTGTAAGCTTGACTAGCCTTATTAATTTGGGGGGGGGGATTTTATACTGGATTAAGGAATCTAATATTTTGTTCCTTTTAATTGAGTCAAAGGCATGTGTGTAGTCTATAAATATATTATGAATATCAATATTATATTCATAGCATTTTTCAATAATTTGCCTTATCATAAAAATGTTGTCAGTTGTAAACCT
>Ga0136643_10007319_pt1 | contig 15953 bp, 8 predicted proteins | sample TergutLab28metaG_FD_96883 | JGI IMG/M metagenome (GOLD analysis project Ga0136643, IMG submission 96883) | Labiotermes labralis P1 segment gut microbial communities from Petit-Saut dam, French Guiana - Lab288 P1 (version 3) (version 3) | ecosystem: Host-associated > Arthropoda: Insects >... | reverse complement strand
ATGAGAGTCAAGACAAGCTGTAACAGTGTGTATAAAAGAGAGGTTTCTCTCTCTTGGTATTTATAACACAGCCATTAATTGAATCAGTTGTAAGAGGAAACATGTCCAATGTCTGCAGGACCACTAGGTGCCCGTTTTCAAATAACCGATCTTTACACATTTTGTTGGGGGCACTGCGCTACATGCCGGTAGGTCGCGGGTTCGATTCCTGATGATGTCATTGGAATTTTTCATTTACATAATCCTTCCGGCTGCACTAGGGCCCTTGGGTTGACTCAGCACTAGCAGAAATGAGTTCCTCGAGGGTAAAGGTAGCCGGTACGTAGGGCTGACAACCTTACCACTTTTATGTGCCGATTGTCTTGAAATCCCGGAGACTCATCCTCCTGGAAACCTCAGAGCCTGCCCAGGCTTGCAGCGGGATTGTTTTACCTTTACACATTTTGTTGGCGTGGAGCGGAGGGTTAGTAGTTACAAAAAGGAAAAGAAGGTGACAAAAACTGGACCTCGGTAACAGGCATGTATATGGATTGGTCGCTGTTGCAGTGTCGAATTTTCCAGTATTTGTTTGTTGCTGTACGGGGATAAGGAATGTGGTGGTCTGACCCGAGGTTTAAGAATGACTTGCAGTTTCAGAAGTTGTTCAGAGTTGGAACAGAGGGCCTAAATGGTAGAGATTTAGACCAAAAAAGAATAGGAAGGTAATAATTGAAGTAACTAGTTGTGTACATTTGTTAGTACTAAGTTTTATGCTGTCAGATCTACCCTTAAATTGTTGTCTTAATTTTTAACCCAATAAAGTCTATTGATATATCTGAATAAATTTTCGCATTTCTTTAACATAAAAAACATCTGCGCCTTTCCAAAACACAGCACTTATGTTTTTGATGTAACTAGCGCTGTAAAGGAACATTGTTTCTGTAAACAATCTTAACACGTTTGTCTTTGGAATAGCGATCCAGCCGGTTCTGTGTGGCGCAATAACTGAAATTTTAGGTAGAGTGTAGTTTAATTTTCAGCCTTGTAAAGTAAGTACAGAGAATCAGTTTCCTCCTCGCAGTTGCCTCTGTGTTCTCTTTTCATACAGACCTTCGCGTTTACAACAGCTCCTTATGTGTTACTGTAGGAGGAATTCTTTTATACGTAAATATCCCTTCGCCGATAAGTTTTTCCTTTCTTAAATAAAATCATCGTAAATACAGTAATATATATTTTGATAGTGTACAGTTATTCACCCTTCTTTACCTCAGAAGATCGCACTGCCTCCTTGTTGGCCTTATGTATGTAGGAAATGGAAGTTGAAGAATTTCACGTTATGTCCTTAACGAAAATTAGAGTATGTCAATTCGGACGTGCAGTAAGTTCTGTTAGAACTATAATTTTGCCTGCTGGTTTGCATGGGTGTGAAACTTGGTCGCTCACATTGAGGGAGGAAGGTAGGCTGAGGGTGTCTGAGAATAGGGTGTTGAGGAGAATATTTGAGCCTAAGAGGGACGAGGTAAAAGGAGAGTGAAGAAAACTACATTTTGAGGAGCTTAATGACCTGTACTCTTCACCCAATACATTTCTGGTGATAAAATTGAGAAGAATGAGATGGGTGGGGCATGTAGCGCGTATGGGTGAGAGGAGAGGCATATACGGAGGTTGGTGGGGAAACCTGAAGGAAAGAGACCACTTGGGAATCCCAGGATTAGATGGGAGTATAATATTAAGATGGATCTTCAGGAAGTGGGATGTGGGGGTATGGACTGGATCGAGCTGGTTCAGGATAGAGACAGGTGGCGGCCACTTTTGGCAGCGGTAATGAACCTTCGGGTTCCATAGAATGCGCGGAATTTCATGTCTAGCTCAAAACCTGTTAACTTCTCAAAAAGGACTCTGCTCCAAGGAGTAAATAAGTAATTAAGTAAGTTCTGTTAGCTTTCGTACTGTCCGCAATATCACGTTGCTACACTTCCTAAAATAATTGATTTAGTTTCTCCAAGCTAGACATTTTTGAAAATTTTAACCTTCTGGGATGTTACAGCGTGATGTGTTCAGTAATTACCATGTGTTCTATGTCGAGAGCAGTGGAAGTGCAGTGCACTGCTTGACCCTATATGTATGAGGTCAATAAAATCCCCCTAAACCTAGTTCAGTTTTACTAGAAAACAAGGCGTAAACTTCCGTAAGACTCAAATCTCAAGTACTGAACTTCGATTCTTTGTTTCATATTCTGTCCCTCTTTCAAGGCTTAAAATAACCGTCCAGATACAGAATCAGTCCAATGGTTCGTGTATAATAACAAACAATATGTACATAATACATGATAGTTTGTGTTTGGCAATACCTTTGCTATGCTCAATTACAGACGTTTATAGAGTTTGATACGTAGCTCATTTGTTTGTGTTCTTGCAAATTAAAATAAAGAAGGCGACTCAAAATGTAAATTCTGTGTTTCATATTCTTGTTTTTATACATCCAGTGGAGCCGTCAGCGTTAATGCCCCTTTTACTGTATCTCGCGAAGAGGTTTGTTGGATTTTGCGATTTTCAGACCGGCTGGCTTACCGACACACACAGTGATATATTGAAACAATCAATAGTTTTTGTTCATTTCTAGCGGAAAATTTAACCCGCCATAAACTGCAGTTTTTATGCGGCTGTCATGTTATCTGCCTGCGCTGTGATTTAGGCACGATCTCAGTATGCGCGCTTTGCTCACAAGTTCGGCATTTCAGTTACTTTTTTGGGTTGTTCAAAAATATTTTTTAAGGGGTTTTCGCATCGCTGCGGAGCGCCTCATAGAATCGCCCAGTTTGTCAGTCCGTCCGCCTGTAGCCATGAAATGATTCGAGAATAGATAAAACAGTTTTGATTAAACAGTTTGTTGCATTATTCCATTAAAAAATTATTGAGCAGTTTGTTGTAATTGCTATAGGACGACTCGAAAAGATCAGTTTATGTAACAATATGTTTGGGCTTTCCTGTAAATATTTAGAAACGTGAAAGACTCCGCATTGCTGAATTTGTACTTACTTGGATACAAATAATCTCTCATTTTAACGAAATGAATACTGTCAACATTACTTGTGTTTTGAAGAGCGGTGACATGAGAGTGTGTTCTGTATATTCTTCTGCAGAATGCACCTACTAAATATAGGCAGTATAACCTTAGAACTGATAGAATGTTGTCTTCCGAGTTTTGACTCTGCATGCTCTTGTAGGCGGATGTCGACGTTGCTGACTGACAAGTTACCTCCATTTCAGTGCCAAACTGAGAAAAAGGAGCAGTACAGTTATATAGATATTTGATTGAGAAGGTATAAAGCACTGAGGTTGGAGATAGGAGGTTTCTCCGAAATATTGTTATCCATTTTCGATTCTATCAGGTATCGGTAAGGAGAAGGCTTTAGTCTGAACAGAGATGCAAAACGTTAGTATTTCACATTTGTTTTCGGAAGAAGTCTGGATCGAAATTCGGTCGGAGCGGCGACTGTAGTGACAGGTTGTTGCGGTGTACTGAGCAGTTCTGTGCAAATGTCGCGATCAGGCCTGAATTTTAGGCCACGACGCTACCTTCCAAGTCTTTCCCATTCGGTGTACCAGCCACCCTACTTGTACATTCAACGCTATTTTCCTGATATACTGGCATAATGGTAAAATAAACATAAATAAATGAAATAAATACAGGGTGTTGCAACTCAGAAGGTGACGATCTGAACACACACCGCCATGTTATTTGAGTGTGAATACAAGGAACGTGTGAGCTTGTTATAACAAAACACTGTTGTTTCAGGCTGGCCCCGCAACTGATGGCGTCACCACCACAGCTGTCCGTGGCACCTGCCAACCCTATAGCGATGCCTGTATTCCCGCTACGGCCCACGCCGTCTCCGTACTCGCCGTATTCGCCTTCACGGTTCCACATCGACAAGCGCTGCCAACATCGATGCTCCTGGAAATGTTGCAGCATTGCGCTCATCCTTCTGTCCGTAGCACTTACTGCCATGTTAGCCTACTTTGGTGGTGAGTACACAAACAGAATGTGTCTGCTTTGTGTTGGCCAAACTTTCATATGGTGTTAACACGAGATATTCGAACAACGCTGAGAAGATCAAGGCTCAATGGGCAGTTCGAAGGTAGGGGAATCTGACCCTCTGATAAGACCTATCGGCACCTAACAGACCCTACGTTCAGTTGTGATATTCTCAGCACATAATGAAGCGCAGATATTGAACCTGGAATGGCGACCATGTTTCCCAGGACGGCTTAAAGACTAAGAGTGACTTGAATTGTATTTAAAGATTTAGGTAGTAACTGCGCAGTAAACACACTCCATCTTGTTTATCGAAAAGAAACAGCTAAAAAATCGCTGTTTGTTTTGAGATGCATGCAAAATACTTAAGTGCAGCCTATTTTTAGAATTTCTGAATGTTAAACCTGGTGGTACATGCAGCAATCATGCGGTTTGCATAATTTAATGTACCCTTTAAAGTGGAAAGTCTGAGAAATCTTACAAAACAACGAGCTTCTTTCCTTTCGCTCTGCAGTTAGTATCAGAGAAATATGTCCGCAGATCTTAAACTTCCGTGCTTACTCCTGCTTACCCAGAACTTCACTCTTGTCTTTGTCGGTGTCTCCTCATCATTGTCGCAGAAGGACTGCCCTGGGAAACACTCTTCATTAAGAATTAAATATAGAGGCAGCATCCGGTTCCTGGCAAGGTCAGATACACTAATTTGCTTGTTCCTTCACTAAATAAAAAAATATAAACTTATATTCCCTTTGGACATGCAATATAGCAACGTGTTATGAAGATGACGTCACTTCAGCCACACCCACAGGAAATGTGCATCTCGTGTTCGCCGCTGATGATCACTTGTATGTGAAACCAGATATCTGAACTGAAAACTCTGAATACAAGTGGATAAATGACGATGCTTCGTATCTGCCATTGGCGAGGGGTTTTGTACTGAGAGCTGGTAAATACTTCTTCTCGGACCTTTCGTCCAGACACAGTAGCCAGCGTATACCTAAACATTCTGGTAAGCGAACTGATCCCTCACATCTAGCTGTCACTGCAAGATGCGGGCAAGATGGTGCTTTGCTCATATCTCACTTGCTATCTGGCACTGGCTAGAACACCCTTTCGCAAAAGTAGGTTTGGGACATAACAAACGGTGGAATGGCCATCACGGTCTCCGGACTTCAATCTATGGGAATTCCTCGAGGTATGACCGAACGCTGAGAAGTTGAGTGGGCTGCATATTTGTGAACGTAACAGCGAAGCGCGTGCTAGGCACCTGGCCCACCTGTTTCACCCAGCCCTAAAGACCACGATGTAATTACGTTTAAACAAGTCTTGTAACTTCCTGTGGTGAGATGCTTTTCGGTTTCTCTGTATTGGTGGTGACAGTTTGCCACACATTTTTTATTATCAGAAGGAATGATTAAATATTGGAAGTTTTCACGGCGAATCATGTAGAGTCTTACGGCCTTGTGGACTGGGTCGCCGTATAGTTTGGTGCATAGATACATTTCTGAGCAATCTGCTGCCTCACTCTTCAGGACGGAAGAGCCGTATTTCTAACTTGAAAGTGGAAACAAGTTTCTGTTTACCAAACTACACAATATCACACCCTCCATGAGAGCCATATTCAGCAACTTTATCTGATCCATACATAATTTTCGGGCATACAGATAAAGTGTACGTACTTGTAGTGAGATAGAAAAAGGCTTTTTCCGTATTATCCGGATCATTTCTTATCACAATTTTATTCATAAAAGACCTACTTTATCCGGTAGGATGATTATGTAGAGATAAATACAATTTAATATTATTTCAGTCACTTTCTCACAGTCCCCAAAAAGAGTAAAGATTTAAGTGTAATTTATTCGTTATTACGATTCATACCCTTTTAATGTCAGTTAACATTTACAGAATTTGAATTTTTATTAAACGTGGGCCGCGATATCTCAGTCGGCATAGCGACTCGCTACGGGCTTGACGGTCCGGAGATCGAACCGTGGTGGGGGGCGAGATTTTCCGCACCCGTCCAACCTTGCCCTGAGGCCCACCCAGCCTCCTATATAATGGTTAGCGGTTTTCTATCTCGAGGGCAAAGCGCCCGGGACATGGCGTTGACCAACCACCGCCATCGCCGCGCCGAGGTCAAAGAAAGAGTAAAGCTATAGCTCTACTCCCCATCCGGGCCTTCGTTGACTGTTCTAGTGTGAGCTTTACCTTTTTTATTTTTATTAGGTCTGTGTGGTCAACATATCATATAATATTTTCAGCCTGACTTGATCTCATCACATAGTTCATTTCTGGCCCACACTTCAACGTTAAACAGACCTGTGTCCTAAATTGAAAAAGTATGTCTGGATCATATTCCATTGTGTAACAAAACAAATTACAGGGTGTCTTAACAATTTCGAAGGTATAAATACTGCTTCAGAGATTATGACACTAATATAAGAAATTTAAATCGCTTTGTATTACAATTAATCTGCGTGGTCCTTTCACCTGATATTCGATACTGCTTCAATGATTATAACGGCTTCCGATGTTTGGAATGAATTAGTATGTTTAGAAACGTCTGGAGCCGCTTAATTATTGACGCAATGTCGTACCCCAGATGAAAGGATTCCCCATTCAGACAGCTCTGATAAACTCGAAATTTGCGAAGTCCACTGTGAACTTTCAAGGATAAAAAGGCATCTGGGCATCCGGATGAATTAGACATCTTAGTTGCATTAAAATTATAATTCGCCTGATGTTATAATGGTGTTCGTATCAAGAAGGAAGAAATGGGCTGATCATGTGGCACGAATATTAAGCAGGAGAAATTCACCTTGGGTTTTGGTGAAGGGGAGAGAATACTATTAAAGTGGGTTTCAAAGAAGTAAGAAGTAAGGCTTTGGGCTAGATTTTTTTCTCGAAATAAGTTCAAGAACACGACAATGAACATTTAGGTTTTATGAAATGTGAGAGTTTTGTTGAATATCTGACGACCTACGATCTTCTCAAGCAGAGATAAGTTACACGAAGTTAGGTCGTTTTTGTCAACAACTTCTGAGAACGTGGCTTATTTTACATTTTACTAGGACTGTCGCGGTGGCACAGTGGTTAAGGTGCTGTGCTACAAATCGGAAGGCCGCTGGTTCGATCCCAGCTGGTATCACTGGAATTTTTCATTGACATAAAATCCTTTCGACCGCACTATGGCCCTGAGGTCGACTCGGCCTCTAACAGAAATGAGTACCAGGAACATTTCCTGGGGGTAAAGGCGGCCGGTGCGTAAGGCTGACAACCTTAGCAACATCCTGTGCCGTTGTCATGAAATCTGGGAACCTTAACTTCCTGGAAACCTCTGGGCCACTCCAGGCCTGTAACCGGACTGATTTACCTTTCACTAGGAATGTAACCTTTCTTACTGTAGGTAAAGCTGGACAGACTCTTAGGGCTCGAGGAGGTTGAGGTTCTCAGGATTTCACGCCAATCGGCACATGAAAGTGGTAAGGTTGTCAGTCAGACACACCAGCCGCCTTTACCCACCAGGAGATACCCTGATATTCATTTCTGTTAGACACTGAGCCGATCCCGGGACCATAGAGCGGCTGGAAAATCCAATTCAGTGAAAAATTGCGATGACACCATCGGGGATCAAACCCGCGATTTTCCGGCTTATAATGCAGTGCCTCAATCAACTGCTTCACCGCTTGCCCAAGCTGATATCCGTATTTTTACGTAATAATGATGTATAATATCTTACAATATCTGAAAACTCAGGCACAGTAAACTCTTCCCTCTGTTTCCCCGCTGTGTCTGTCGATTTGTGTCGTGAAGTTGCCACAAACAAATGTCTTCATATTACGTACATTTTGTGTGTTACCATAACTCTGACATTTCTATTTATATTCTGAAGGCTTTATTGTACCACCCCCACAGCCTTCACTTGCACTCCTGGTGTCCCGAACACTCTGCAGTGGAAATTCCTTTTCCCACAACCTTTCCATAAATCATTCATATGACTTATAGAAAATCGATTAGGAAAATATAAAGGAAACTTGTTGCAAGAAATAAGCATATAGGTGTAAGTCTGTTCTCAGTACAGGATGACTGACAAGGCAAACAAAGAATATGTTAAAGGAGAGAATTTTTATCAGCCGTTTTTGTAATGGAACTCATGCAAGCCAGTCTTTCACTGCTTGTGACAAAATAAGACCGAATTTTTGAGTGCGGTTATTGTGCACTCCGTATTCTAGGTGAAGTTTAAAATAACACGTAAGAAAATGAGGGCATAGCGTGACACTGGTGATGGCCCGCTCATTGTTATTTGTTTCCACAGCTGTAATATTGAGGAAAAATTTTGCTGGATCTAAAATGTGTGTTTAAGTTTTTGTATAAAAAAGTAATTGGTATATTTTTTATTTCGAGGAACATTTAGATCAGCCTTTATTAACCTGGGGCCCACGGACCTCCAGGGGTTTGCGGAAGAGGGAATCCGTGGATAAATATCATTGAGTCCGTGAACTTTGATGGGAAAAGAATTAGAACTTTATTTCCACTAACCTTTAACTGAAATCTGACTTTTCATTGAATGTATGCATCAAAGTAATAACATGGCCTGTAGACTCCAGTAAATGTATGGTAACTTAAATCTTCCTATCTGTATTTATACATTTAAATAAATTTTTATGATAAGGGATCTGTAGGTTTCGCCAGACTTTCAAACGGGTCCACGGCACAAAAAGTTTAAGAACCCCTGAATTGGACAGATAGCCAGAAGATGCACGCAGAAACGCAAGTAGATTGACATGTAAATTGTCAGTTATTGTTGTCAGATTTTAACCGAAATTGTGGACGGTAAGCAGATTTTGGTAAAATGAATAAGGTCACATTGAACGACACCGTTCAGCGATTGTCCGCCTGTTACATGTGGACAGACGGACGGACACGATGGTGAATTTAATGCGTAGATCTGTATGAGCGATGCCCGGAAAATATCCAGCCTTTTTTAATAATGTGAGAACCGGTCGTGTGACCTTGATGTAACTTGGCAGCCAGTCAGAGGAGACCTTACTGTTCATCCATGAACACAGTCACTCTCCCGTGGGGCTAGTCAGTCGGCAGTGAGACGTCGTTGACTGAGCTTGTGTACTGTGTGACCGTCGCATTCACAAATCTCCTCACTTGCTACGGCGATTTTAGCTTAGGGAAAACCAGAAGTCACAGGGAGCCATATCTGGGCTGTTGGAGTGCTGGCAGACCAGGGTGATGCGATGTTTTTCCCAAAGGAGCCAGCACTAATGGTGCAGAATGGGCAGACGCATTGATGCACATTCGCTTATCTGCTCGCTCGGTCATTGTGAATGCGACAGTCACAGAGTACACAAGCTTAGTCAACGGCGTCTCACTGCCGACTGACTAGCCCCACGGGAGAGTGACTGTTCACGGATACACAGTAAGATCTCCTCTGACTGGCTGCCAGTTTCCATCAAGGCCACGCGACCGGTTCTCGAGATATTCAAAATGGCAGGATATTTTCCGGACCGGTCTCGTACAAAGTTTGGCTGTGAACATGCCAAAAACAGATTTCACTGATCTCGGATTCATTGAGTATTGTCATATTTTTCAAATAATATAGTGCCTGTTTCGCACACAAGCCGTCTGACCTCTCTTCGACTGCTGTGGGGGTCACATTGTCATTAAATATCTTACATGATAAGAAACAATCTTATATATCTGGTCAAAAATGTCCTTCACATACCGGTCCATGCCGTGTCTCAAGCGGCTAGTCTTCAGGCTTTCACCGCCAAGGGGCCAGGTTCGATCCAAGATCAATCCATGTGGGATTTGTGGTGGACAACGTAGCACTCAATAAGGGATTTCTCCGAGTAGTTGGGTTTTTTCGTGTCAGTATCATTCCACCAGTGCTCCATGCTAATAATTCTGTTCGTCACCGACGCAATATAATCGTAGCATTTGCGTCTTTAATTAAAATGTTTGTCTCTCCGACCCCTTATTGTATCAAGCGTATAGGCACGTTACCATGTCTTGCCTCAACCAGTTCAGACACGTTCAAATTTTCATTGTCATTTTTTGTAAGACATGTTAATTAGATCACTTAATAAGCATGAAATATTTAAGATTCATTTTAATATTACCCTTTCTGGAACCTTTTCTGTATAGTCTCTTCTGTTCTGCTGATGTTTACTGACAAGGAATATGAGTGCATTTATCCTTTCCGCCTTGCGTGTTGCATGCCCTGTCCATCTCACCTTCGTTCAGCGTTAATGATTCTTTGAATTTGAATTTAGATCGATTATTATCTGAATATTGCCGGTCCCAGTGGCCGCACGGTCTAAGGCGTAGGTCTGCGGCCGCTCGTCCGCTGAGATTGTGGGTTTGAATCCCACCGGGGGCATGGATGGATGTTTGTTGTGAGTGTTGTTTGCTGTCAAGTAGAGGTCTCTGCGACGAGCTGATCACTCGTCCAGTGGAGTCCTACCGAATGTGGTGCGTCGCTGGGTGTGATATAGAAGCCTGGCCAAGGCCCACACAGGGCTGTAGAGCCGATGATGTTGATGATTGTTTGAATATTAATTATAACGTAAGACGACGTGCCGTGCCTCAGGCGGTTAACTGGCAACCTCTCGTCACATACACGGGTTCGATCCCAGACCTCTCCGCCTAAGACTTATGGTGGGCAGAGTGACATCGGAATAGATTTGTCTCCAAGCACTTCAGCTTACCGCGGTAATTATCACTTCGCCAATGCTCCATATTGGATACAGTTCTTAAACAACTCTTGCGTTCCACGCAGCGGTTGAAAAGTATCGCTTACGATCCAGCTGTGGGAGAAAACAGTACCTGATGCAGTACATCCTTCGTGCAAGTGACGTTTGGTTTCAGAAGATTTTAATAACTGTCATTTGTTTTAATAATATTAAAGTAATTTCAATATAACACTACATATTGATGGTGGGCCGCTTAGATCAGTCGGTACAGCGACTCGCTACCTTCTTGACGGTCTGGGAATCGAATCCCGGTGTGGGCGAGATATTACGCACCCTTCAAAACCGGACCTGGGGCCCACTTATCCTCCTGTACAATGGGTACTGGGACATTCCCGGTGTTAGCGATAGGTTCTTACGAAGCGTTGGTAAGAAATTACCACTACTCGCTGCGTAATGGTCCAGACGTTCGCAGCTCTCTTCCTATCTGCAACATGTTTTGGTACCAGTGTGCCATCGTCAGTAAGCAAAATACGCCATGTTTAAAACCAGTTGCTAATGCTAAATTATAATTTACAAGGTTTTGAAATCTGTAGTAGGCTCCGTTACTGATGTCAAGTGTATATCAAGGGTACAACATGTACAGTTTTTGTTTAAATTACAGTTAAGAAACGATTAAAGCATTTCTCGCGTATTTAAATGTGATATATTACTTACTTACTTTCTTACTCAATCCATGGAGCAGAGTCCTTCCTGAGAAGCCAACCGGTTTTCAGCTAGTCAAGAAATTCCCCATATTTTATGGAGCCCGAAGGTCCATTACCGCATTCACAAGTGCCCGCCACCTGTCCCTTTCCTGAGCCAGCTCGATCCACTCCATGCCCCACATCTCACTTCTTGAGGATTCATCTTAATATTATACTCCCATCTACGCCTGGGTCTCCTAAGTGGTCTCTTTCCCTCACATTTCCCAACCAAAACCCTGAATACGCCTCACCTCTCCCCCCACACGCGCTACATGCCCCGTCCATCTCCTTATTCTGATTTTATCATCCAAACAACTTTGGGTGAGGAGTAAAGATTATTAAGCTCCCCTTTAAGTAGTTTTCTCCACTCCCCTGTTACCTCGTCCCTCTTAGGCCCAAATATTCTCCTCAACACCCTATTCTCAAACACCCTCAGCCTACGTTCCACCCTCAATGTGAGCGACCAAGTTTCACACCTATACAAAAGTTACTTACTTACTCCATGGTACAGAGTCCTTCTTGAGAAGCTAACTGGTTTGCAGCTAGTCAAGAAATTCCCCGCATTTCACGGAACCCGAAGGTTTATTACCGCAATCACAAGCATCCGACACCTGTCTCTATCCTGGCCAGTCCATATACCCACATCCCACCTCCTGGAGATCCATCCTAATATTATCCACCCATCTACGCCTAGGTCTCCCCAGTGGGCTCCTTCCATCCGATTTCCCCAGCAAGACCCTATACACCCCCTCTCCTCACCCATATGTGTCACATGCCCAGCCCATCTCATTCTTCTCGATTTTATCACCCGCACAGTATTGGGTGAGGGGTACAGATCATCTAGCTCCTCGTTATGCACTCCCCTCCATTCCCCCGTTACCTCCTCCCTCCTAGGTCCAAATATTCTCCTCAACACCATATTCTCAAACACCCTCAGCTATACAAAATAACAGGCAAAATTACAGTTCTGTATATATTAATCTTTATATTTTTGGATAGCTAACTGGAAGACAGAAGATTCTGCGCCGCATGATAGCAAGCATTCCCTGACTTAAACCTGCTTTAAATATGATATATACCGGGTTAATGTATTGTTAGTGAGTCTGGTGGTGGAAAATGACAGCTACGTGGCCCTGTTCGGCATGCGGAATGATCGCCCTCTGAATAGGCCCAACCTTCAGAGCTGCACTATCTCATGCAGTGGCTGTAACTTGAGTGCTGCCCAAAGTACTTGAGTGTGCAGCTCAGATTCACTGACTCTGTATCGGAAGTGAGCTACTTCCGTAATTCCGTCGCAATGCGTCACATCTGGCAGTACACTCTATGCGCACTTTGTCTCTGGCTTCATAATCTACCCCGTAATTACTCTTCAGGAAATGTCGCTCAAGGTGCAGCTATGTATTATGTAGGATAACGAATATTCGTAGCGTCAGTTATGACGTCACAGCTGTGCTTCCCAACCTGAGTTCATATTCTCCATATAATAATGGCATCTACTTAAGATTGTAGACACCTGACATTAATAAGATGTTGTTTGAAAGGAGGTCGTTGTTGGGATCTAGTTATTGCTTGGAATTGAGTTGTTATTGATAATCTAACAGTCGTTTATCCAGGCAATTTCCTTCCCTTTTATGAAAACGAAGATTCATTACCGTGCTCACAAAAGCCCGTCAGTAGTGCCTGTCCGGAGCCGGAGTCCATTACCTCCTAGCCTAAGATTTCTTTCATCTTCCCATTTATGTTTATGTCTTTCAAGCTGTTTACTTTTTTCGGATTTTCGGACCAAATATGTATTTCCAAACCCTAAATTACTTTGCGGTTGAAACTGTAGTTGCTGCGGAGAACAGAGAAATTTTAAATTTGTTCTGCCCTTAGATGCATTCACGACGGTACGGTGCACCGAGGTAGGCAACGTGTGAGGAATTAAAGGTCCGTGCGGTGCACAGAGGCCGACACTGAAAGGCCGGTTTGTCCCATATGTGTTACGTCCCTTAGGCGTGTTAATTTGTTGTAACTGAGAGCATGTGTTTTGCCCAAAATTAGGTCTACATGTTTAAGCACAATTTGTTGTATCACAGAGTTAAACAACAATAAAATGATTGTGATGGTGAATTATTTTTCGACTGAATCATGCGTTAGGGCTGATTGGTTCTTCTCAGACATTATATGGTTGAGGTAACTCATTATTTACCATTTACCCTGTTCCTGTTTAGCGTTTTGAAGTTTGACAAAAGATAGAAGGGGTAGAAGAATAGACGGGGATTCCGTGAGATACACTGCACTTGTTGTAACGGGGGGGGGGGGGTGAGGCAAGTTTACTGCTCTGAAGGTTCTCAGACAGTGCCCGCTCGTCCTTCTGGTGAATGTGGGATGGTAGCAAGGTAAAAACGTAGGGATGAGAAGAAGGTAATTCGATGGAAAGTGGACCGTTGGGATTGTGCAGCAGGGGACAGAAGTTGAGCTTTTTGGATGAACTTTATGTTCGGAAGGCAGCATCGTGAATAAGTTGCGAACTCGTTGGGAGGAGTTTTTTTTTTTTTGCGAAAAGTTTTGAAGTTGGTTTTTTGGCAGGGTTGCATGATAAGCATACAGTGCAATGTGCGATTCGCGTACCAAGACTAGAATTGAGGAGTACCACCGGAAACCTTGGTCATTGAAATATAGCGTATGTTCTGGTTGATAACTCACAGAGAGCAGAGGACGTGTCTGTCAGAAAGACCACTCGGTTTAAGGTTGAATAATTTTTTGCGTGTATTAGGAACTTTTGCTTTAATTCGCTTGATGAAATTAGTTCATTTAGTATAGAAGGGTAACGTGTTGTTTTTTAATCTTGTGATTACTAGAAAACAAAACATGAAAAACACAGGACGGCGATGGTTGATGCTTAGATTGGCCATTTATGTATTTACAGGATTTGCTTTAATAAGGGAGGCTTTGTTATGCGTTAGTTAGGATGTGTTCCTTTGAGATAAACACTTGCAGAGGCTCCAGAATGTCCATTCCGTAACATGAATGCAGCTCTATATTTTCTGCACCAGGGATTTTGTCTTATTACAAGCAAGGTTGGGGGGGGGGGGTGTATGAGCGACTGTGTGGATATCGCAGTAAGAGAGAAAGAGAAGTATTTGGTTGGGGATAGGCACAAGTGAAGGAAAGAGACAGGAAGCACAGATGCATGCTTTGTAGAGAGTTTGTCAGTCAGACACAGAGGAGAAGATAGAGGATGCAGAACAAATCCCATCCCTGATTTACGCGCGCTTTGCCGCAACTAGACAAGAGTTTGCAGGAGAGCAGCAAGCGACCTTAACCACAACTGCCACTAATCACAGTTGCAGTAGTTTCCCGGCCGACAGACAGAAGACAGAACAGGGCAACACACCATAATAAGCTCCTAATCATCTGTCTGTCTGTTACTTGCTACACGTAAAGAGAGAGAGGCAGAAATTCAGAGAAGATCCCTGCAGTGTTCCATATTGAAAGGTGCAAACAAGGCGCTTGCCCTCACTCAGTTCTTTGTCTAGTACATTAGCTTTGCGAAATTGTTTTGGAGGCGGAACATCTCCATGTGGTGCTTTATTGATTAAACGTGTCGACTGAAATTGTGGCGGCTAGCAGGTTCCCGCATGCAGACAGTGCATGTTTATTTATGTGTATATATATTTATGCATATTCTGCTTATCACATACACTCATGTGTATTTACGTCCTTATTTACTTAATACTCTCAGACTTCAGATTGCTCGGCACCATCCGGAAGGAAGTGTTGCCGGATTATCGGAAGTTATTAAAGGCTAGTTTTTTATACACTACGGGTAATGTGCATTTTTAACTACATAAAGTATGAATAATTCGGTAACAGATTCTGTAGAGTATTAACGTGAACAATGACGCATCGTAAATTATTCACGTAAACACTAAACAAAATTTCTAAAATTATTCGAAATACAAGTCGAAAAAAACAGTGTGAATGCAATCACATGCGACGGCAGCAACGGAAAATTGGAGAATGGGATGACGTAAGATGGAATCAGCAGAATTACTTTATTAAAGTAGGTGGAACTCAACAAGTAACTCCACTGAGTACAGTACTAATTTCTCAGCTATTCACATTTCATTTTATGGAACCCAAAGAAATGTACACGTTCAAGATTCCCCACTCCTCGTGTCAACTTGATTTTATGACCATAATATGATCTGATGAGAAGTACAAATTATGAAGCTCACCACTATGCAGTTTTCTCCTTGTCCCTCCAATTTCCTACCTCTCAGGCCCCAAATATCTTCCTAAACACCCTTTAGTATTTTTTATTCCCCTAATATGAAATACCTAGGTTCTAACCCATACAAAATAGCAGTAAAAAGTTATGGAGTGGAAATTTCGCACAGAGTAATGCGTATAATACAAAATGCTGAATACTTTTAGTACGAGTACAAATGACAAGTTACATATCTTAGATACTTATTAGCACCCCCTCGTGTGTGTGTGT
>Ga0136643_10007317_pt1 | contig 15953 bp, 10 predicted proteins | sample TergutLab28metaG_FD_96883 | JGI IMG/M metagenome (GOLD analysis project Ga0136643, IMG submission 96883) | Labiotermes labralis P1 segment gut microbial communities from Petit-Saut dam, French Guiana - Lab288 P1 (version 3) (version 3) | ecosystem: Host-associated > Arthropoda: Insects >... | reverse complement strand
TCATGTTTATATTTATGAAATGTGTTGATTGCGGAGGGGAGGGAGAAGAAGGGAGGGGGGGGGGGGGGGGGGGGGGGGGGGGTGACAGGTGAAAGTAGGTTGATTGTGCCTCAATACGAAGAAAATCCATGCAGCAGTCTCCCCCTCTCTCCCTCACCCTGCAGCAGTGCGTAATCGTTCAGCTAGCTGTACAATTCTCCACCTCCTATGACAACCTGAAGTTCATTATCGTATTCACAGTCTGCCTTCGACCTCCATCTTCAGCTCGGAAACCCAATCATTATCACCGCTACTTGACTTTCACGGTCGAACTACCCTGACATTTGCGTCCACTTGCTACTACTGGTCTCGACACTTCAGGGTTTACAATTACAAGCTTGAACGAAGGTCTTTTTTTCCAACGTGTGCCACTTGACCCACGTATCCCGCTCTCAGGATCCATGCTATCTGCCCCGTCAATCCCGCCCACGTATTTTGCTGACAGGCCCACAGTTATTGTCATAGTTTTATGTATTAATTACACTTTTACTGTAAGGTGTTAGACAGGAAATGAGAAGCAAAAGAATTCTTTTTTGTCGCCCTAAAACGTCTTAACTATGCCACAGTTCCGTAAGCTTGTTAGCTATTTGACGTGATATCTGCTGTGATCTCGGAGACATGTTCTGTCCACTCGCCAATGGAAAAACTTTCTGCATTGGCTCTATTGAGCCAGTTAAACTCGGCGTCGGCCCATGTCCATCAGCCTGTTCCTATAGATCAACTGTGGATCTTCCCAAGCAAAGTTTACCAACCTGTTCTGCTTTCGGCCCACCTACACGTCCCAACATTTCGGACAGCGGGGTAAATCAAACTCCGCAGGGACTGGCCTAGTACCCTTTTCTTCCACTGCAATGCCATTTGCCGTCTTTCCATGCTCTGCTTTGATATTCTATTCTAAACACTTTCTCCTTCGAATGTTTTCAAATCAAGTTCCCGACATAAACATTTATGGATAATGCTATTCCTGCCTTCCCTCTTAAATTCGTAACAAAGAGAACTCGGTTGTCTCTGCATTAACTCGCACATGATAACGCAGTTTCCGTTCTGAATACTTAAATACACGATATGCTTGCACTCAGAAGCTGACTGCACACCTGAAATCCGTGTACTCGTAGCTTTCTGTTATCCCTCAAAGCTATTCTGCGTTCCGTCCATCTGCACGAGAACATGACAAGAAAACGCCGATCCCAGTGGCCGCGCGGTATAAAACGTGGGTCTGCGGCAGCTCGCATGCTGGAGTTGTGGGTTCGAATCCCGTCGGAGGCATGGATGGGTTGTCTCTTGCGAGCGTTGTGTCGTAAGGTCACTCGTCCAGAGGAGTCCTACCGAGTGGGGCGTGTCTAAATGCGTGTGATCGCGAGACCCCCGTAAGGGGAGGTCATGACCCGGAATCGGTTCGAAGCGCAAAGGGAGGGGGGAGGGGGAGGGGGAATGAAAAGAAAACAGCCGCAAGAACACAGCTTGTAGTTAGTGAAAATCGTTTCTGTTCTTGCAGGGACTAATGTAAACAATTTACGTTGCTGGGGTGACTATCGACGCGACGTGGGCACCAGTAACTATGTGCAGGCTCAGATAACATCATTTTCATAATAAAAGGCAAGTGAAGTATTAGAAAACAGTCTTCTGAAAGCAAGAACACCGTAACACAATCGGAGAAAAGGATCGATTTACACAGCAGTACTGAAAAGACAACCGTTCAAGCGATCACACTATACCAAATAAGGCGACAGGCACTTTCTATTCGAAGGAGTCCGTCGGACGTCTTAAAAGGAAAAGAGAAACGATAGCTCTGCCAAACACTACCAAACGCAGAGGAAATAGGTCCCAAGGGACCGAAGATTTGCTACGAAGCCAAACGCTTTCGCGCTAAGGCCTGCCAATGCCCACTCTTAAAACGTTGCCTTCAGTATCTCCAATGCATATGGAACATTTTCATATATGGCTTGCAAAACTCTAGTATACCACTGTAAAAAGGAAACACGCACAGAATACAATACATTATTTAAAAAAAAAGGCATCGGAGCAGAGGCTATATATCGTTTCCACGCAGTAGGTGCTGTCACACAATCCACTGTTTAACAGGTAACCTAGAAAACTGGACACAACAGGAGTCAAATAAAAACACCTCAACGATAATAGAATACCGTGAAAAATGTAAAATGCTTCAACATAGACGGGAAATACAAACAATGAGAATAAGCAAACAAAACTACACCTAACGGTAAAAAAAGTTACACTGACAGTGTCCCGTCATTTAATGAAATAATCACACATATAAGTATTTTGTTTTCGTTTGGCTCCCCTCTGCGCCTATACTGATGACATTCGTCTTAATATAGCGCTCCTCGAAAAGTAATATAGTGGAAAACGTCCGGAGTCAGCGACAAAGCCTGTCAAGAAATGCAGTACACAAACATATGTCGGACAAACACAGTGTACATTTCATTAAGGACCGACTCTTTTCCTGTAGCACCAAACACACAGCAAGCAGAATGGTTCAACGTCAGTTTCGGAGAACTGAGTTTAGGGACGGAGACTGGCAATCGATGTTACAAGAAATTACACAAGATCACGATAAATTTAAGTGCCTATGCACGTCATGATGGTACCTGGGAGAGTGGCGGTACTGCTTGACTCATTAACCTAGGTAACAGAATGTACGGGCTCAGCTTTACGCCCAGGTAATAGATCCTCGATATCCATTTAGTACGGGGCTTGATCGGCCCCACAACAGATATGGATGTTTTGGAAAAGACGGAATTAAAAATTTTCTCTCCCAGCCAGGAATCGAAACAGGACTCCTCATCGTCTAGACCGTAATACGGTAACTATACACATTACGCAACCTCTGATCGTTTAAGAACAGGGTTGTGGGGAGAACGGTACCCACTCACCTCCCAACATTTCTAGATACCGCGATGTTACGAACAAATCAACATTCAGTGTCATGTACCTTTTTGCACGTTTCCAACAGTAAAGGTTCATACTACACAAAGAGAATCCATCAAGTACGCCTACAAAAACGAAAACTTCGCACTGCTCTCCTGTTTGCAACTGCTGCAATCGACATCACGCCCATTACCTCACTCAATCACAGGAACCTACGCTAGCGCACTCAAGTAAACGCCACATAAATTAGAGGGCCAGTTTTGTTACTCCTTGCCAAGAACTGCCACACGCGCTCTGAACGAATTAGCATTAGACAATCACAGTCCCAGCTGGTGAGAGCTTTCAAGTTGCGTGTTATGTCGCTAATTACGTGAAAGAGTCCAATGAAATATTAGTGACAATAAATTTCACAGCAATTTTGAAAACACAACAACAGCAAAGTATAATTTTAAGGCAAGGCATCCTCGCTGTGTTCTTTCTATTAATTAAATAATGTAATAAGTACAGTCTAACACACCTTGTTATTAAATATTTTATGAATTTACAGCTTTCAGATACATGTTTCGGCTTTTCAGAGCCATATTCAGGCTGAATCTAGGACGGTGTGTGTGTGTGTGTGTGTATAACATACATTTGTATATTTCAACACCATGATAGGCGTCTTTTAAATTTAATTTAATAGCAACAAAGTACGTGTTTGATTTCACAAGAACAAGCGATGGAAATACTTCTCCGGGTATGGGATTATTTGACACGGTGAGAGGAGAAAGGTGGGGAACCATGTTGCGAAGTGTGAATATCCGGAAGTGGAGATACTCTCGAGAAGAAAACTGTCATTTCATGCCGCAAGAGATAAGTTACGATCACCAGCATAAAACTGTGACCACCAAGATGAAATCTGAAACACCGTATTGCGACGTAAGGTGCTATAGCTTCACAAATACTATGGGGGACTGGGGGGAAGGGGTGAGGGACGCAGAGGTGGTGGCGTTGAAGAGGAAATGTACTCACACTGTCACAGTTCTGGAGCGGTTGCTTCCTTATGTTCGTCTTGACACAAAATTCTTATTGTAATTCAGTAAACGCCACACGCCTACATTTTAATAAAAAAAAAATATATATAAATATATATACATATGTGTGTGTGTGTGTGTAGGCCAATACACACGAAAGCCAAAGAAATGCCGCTGGAACACACTTCCTTGAATAATTATCAACAACGGAACGTCATACTGGCATAACTTCTTACACTAAACGCAAAAAATCCAAGGTTGAAGAGATCCAACAAGATGCAACTGTATGCAGATATTTATTACTGCTAAATTACTCTACATGTTTCGGGCGTCTATCGCGCCCATCACCAGGAGCACAAAGAGCTTCTTCAAACGTGACAAAATAAAATTTGGTCACGTTTGAAGGCGCTTGCTCCCCAGATAGTATGATCTGTACCAGAGGCTGCAACTACAGTTTCATGTACTCCTGATGATGGGCGCGATGGACGTCCGAAACATGTACAGTAATTTAGCAGTAATAAATATCTGCATACTGTTGCATCTTGTTGGATCTCTTCAACCTAGAATTACGATGCACGGAACTACAAATAGGAAAAATTCAAGTTTAATGATGGAGATATTTGCTTCCTTGTCGCTCTCTTTCAGATGCGTTCGCCAAACTGCGAAAAGCGACTATTAGCTTCGTCATATCTGTCCATGGAACAACTCGGCTTCCACCACCGTACGGATTTTCGTGAAACTTTATACCCGTTATTTTCCTAAAGTGTCGAGAAAATTCAAGTTTCATTAAAATCTGACAAGAATAACGTGCACTTTAAGCCCATGTGCATTTACGGTTATCTTGCCCAATTCTTCTTAAGATGAGAAGGGTTCCAGAAATAAAAGTCGCAGAGAAAATCAAAGCACACGTTTTATGCTCAAAACCTTTTTCCGAAAATTGTGGCGTTTATGAGATAATGTGGAAAAATATTGTACAGCCGAAGAGGCTAACACGTGACAATACGGTGCACGAGCTATGCATTCTAGATATATAAAGACCACAGAAACACAGCCGGAATACGCAATATTTATTGCTTTCCTACTGCAAGAATCGTTGCACGAACGAGCCTGAATGGTACACAATAATACTTAAACTGCCTGTCTTGCCACAGCTTATCACAGTTACAACCGCTTACTGAATTTCAACCGCCCTGGAACATGGTCTAGTTTTTTCCTGGTTGAATTCATGGAAGTCTGTAAATTACCGAACACCTAAGTAAACAAACTTCTCACCCGCACACTTTAAAAGTGACTGCGGTAAAAGTTACCTTCACGAGACTGGTCTGGCTCCTTCACGTACAATTCCGTCAAGAACAGCTTCTAGATCGAAGCCATTTCACACCATTCTGAAATCAACCTTATTTCTGTACAAGCACTGGACCTTCAAAAAATCGATTTTAAACTCAAAGTTTACATACAAAGAAGCGTACCTTTAATCAAACACGGGAGAACAAGAGTGTTCTGGAATAACGAAAAGAATATTCACGACCCGAGTTCCACACACACACACACACACACACACACTGAATGAGTGCTGGTGTTCGCTACTCACTCCATACTCCATGGTGCAGGGTCCTTCTTGAGAAGCTAACTGGTTTGCAGCTAGTCAAGAAATTCCCCAAATTTCACGGAACCCAAGGATTCATCACCGCACGCACAAGCGTCCGCCACCTGTCTATATCCTGGGCCAGCACAATCCAGTCCACGCGAAGGACGCAACAAATTCAGTCTCTTGACAGCAGCGCTAACGATAGAGATAAGAGTGCAGTTAACACGGTAACCTAGGGTCGTCTGGTTTGTCATCTCTTCCTTACGTGAACTGACCTTTCGCAGCTGAGTGTAGTATTAAAACACAGGAAATAATAAACCACGTCATTAGTGCCCATCGGCAACCTTCTGCCAACACTGCAACCTAATATGTGTCTGTCTCTGCCCAGACGCCGGCCAATTTATGTTTTACTACAGGAAAAACTGTCGCCTCACGTCTCTACAAATACTGACTGCCTAACTGCGGGCATGACTGAAAGTAGGTAGTTTTAAGAACAGGCAGACAAGTGAGGTTGGCATGCCAGGAATAAGTAAGACAAACACGTGTCAATTCACAACAAGATAGGCAATGTACGTATAACTGAGATGCATTCATGCAACCACTTTTGCAGTGGAAAAGCAATACGTAACCTTAGGTATCCAGCATGCAATGCATATGCGTCGTAGTACGTCATCTGTGGCCTGCCCGCCTCTACAATAGTTTACATTTTCTCAAAAAACGGCACGATTTTCAAAAAAAAGTTACTGACCATAAAATGCGTGTTTTGATTTCTCTACAACATTTGTCTGATACACTTCTCATTCTACGAGGCATCGCGCGCAAGAAATTTCATTACCCGTTATTGTCAGATTTTAAAGAAACTTGCATTTTATCAACACAATTTCATGAAAATCCGTTCCATGCGTGCGGACGGACAGACATGAAGCCATTTTTCGAACACACCTAAAATCTGAGACAAGAATCTGGAAACGAATGTCAACACCGGGAATGTGGTGGATATTCATTATCAAAGCGCCCATCTAGCAAATCAGAAAATGCCACGTTGTTCATTTGCTAGTCTGATGGCTGAGACAGAACACATGTTAAACATGGACACTGCCATCACATCCTTGAGGAAGCCAGATTGATAACAACGCCATGGAAAACAAATGGAAAATAATCTGACGGCCAATTAAAAAGTGACACTCTGACAGAATCCATACGTCGCTGAAAGCAATAAAGCTCAACACATTAACTCGGTTAATACGAACTGACAAGGCAACACAGACCACATTTCGCAACTCGGCAATCCGTTCTCACACAAATGTTCTCTTAATTCGTAACTCATGCAAATTATTCGTTATTCAAAAACCCTTCGACTTCACAGTTCATTAAACATTTTAAAAGTTAATATGAACCATACCTATAAAGAAGTTACGATCCTATATTACACAGCACAGAGCCCGTGTTCATGACGGAGTACAATCATTAATGAGGTTTAAGGAGCTAATCTCCACTCTCTGCGGGAATCGTATGATACATAGACACAATGGTGTGGGCAAAATGCAGTTTCTTACTGCTACAGGAGGATGTTCTTATCGCCACCGCTCGCCTTGAAAGGTTAAAGTGCACAGTTCAAATGAACCTATTTTCGGCCTACAGTAATAAATCAGCACTACACTCACAAACTAAGAGCACATTAAACCCATTAATAATGGAACAGGCCGATCCCAGTTGCCGCGCAGTCTAAGGCGTGGGTCAGAGGGCGCTCGCTTGCTGGAATTGCGGGGTCGAATCCCGCTGGTGGCATGCATGTCTGTCCCTTGTGAATGTGTGTTGTCAGGTAGTGATTTCCGAGTCTGGCTGATCACTCGTCCAGAGTCCTAGCGAGAGTCGTGTTCCTGGGCGTGATCGTGAAGCCCCGATAAGGGGGGGGGGGGGGCTCTGGCCCACTAGGGAATGTTGCAATACGGAAAATAAAAAAGACCGGCACCATTCATTTCTGAGCCTTCTGATTTCTTACCTGAAAGACGTAACATTAAAATGCACAGAAGTAAATGACACTGACTGTTCTGTACAGTCAGAAGGGGATTTCTCCCCCAAATGGCAGAATATCCTCTAAGGTGAGGATGTTCTGAAAAATGGCTAAAATGAATGAACCGATACAGGATGATGAGAGGACAGAGTACGCAGCATAATTGGAAGGACAAATGCGAGCAACCTTTACTTGGAATACCTGCAGAGAGAAGCGAGCTCTTGTAGAGGCAGCAATAAAACTCCTTTCAAGTACGACACACGGCGTGAACACGAGAAGGTTCGTGTGGCACACGAGTGCGTCCAGTGCCTGAATCCTGGGAGCACGGCGTGAGCCTTCGGGTTATGTAAACGGAAGGAAACTGTGTAGCTCAAGGATTATTACCATCCGTTTCCTAACAGAGAAAACAACGACCCGCCAAACTATATATTCTGAAAGACTGCCAGTCACTGAGGCCTTTTCAATCGCGCAGCATGGTCACATACGAGGGCACAGTTACTATCAACTTCCCGCATAAGAAAGAAAGACCGGAACGCAGTACCTAATTTGTACACCAGACAATAATCTAATACAGACACGTATTAACTTCTATAGCCTACGTGACACAGTGGCACGGAGCGAAGGTACGGTACAAGCTACCGACTACACCCATCACGAAAGCTGAGGCTTGGTCACCATACGGAAGCTACTGTTACTTTCTAAATTGACCCATTTCCGCACAGAATTCTCAAACTTCCACATTTATGCACAAAGATGATCACGAACTACGCTTCAAAACTGTACCAGTTTCTGCCGTTTGCATACTGAAATCCGCAGTAATCAGATGAGAATCGAAACTACGACGCATTACTCTATAATACTTCCACTAACGCAAAAGCAATGCCAAGAAAAGAGACACACAAAACATTCTGTCCCTGGACAAATTAAGATAACCTTTAAAGAATTTTAATCCCAGTTCCCAGACAAGACCTACTGACAACTCTCCTGCATTTCGAAACATGTGCTTTTATTCAATGGTCATTATAAGTGAAATTTTAAAAAAATGGGGAAAATTCGTTGAATGACGTATTCTTCAATGTAGCGGGGAGTTCTATTCTGTTAAACGAATCTGCGCACAATGACGCCCTTCTCAGTTTAACGGTGGTTTCTAACTTCACATGTGCGTGTTAATTTTGCTGACTGCAGCTCCCAATAAAACCTGAATAAGGCGTACTTTCGGTATTCGAGTCGTGTGACTTGCATTCCATTGCCAGTTCTGTCTGCCGGTATGCGTTAACAGGAGCAATGTGTCTTGCTACATTTGCTGTCAGTTCACTGTCAGGTCTGGAAATAGAACACCGATTACGACAAAGATTTGTGAAATACATCTGGGATTAAAAATCGGCGACCACGACCTATATCAGTTCAGAGAGCATCGCGCATCGTAGGACCTGACTCCATGGAAAATCACATGCTGTACCACTGACTGTACCCACGGACTGAAGCGAACCCGGAGACTGACTACTAATTTGCTTGACTGACGTCTCCCAGCATGAGTCTTAACAACAAACACTATGGAATACCCAAACATGTCACCCGTTTTTAGACCGGCGTCACAACGTGGTAAGTTATATGTACTTGGGATACCCGTCAATGAGCCTTCAAGACGAAGAAGACATAGGATGGCGGAGAAAAAGGTCGTGGCACAGAGTACGTGCTACTAAATTAAATAAAAAAAATAAAAAAAGAGCGCGCACGCACAAGCACACACAGAATTGCCCAAGCAGAAGGAAATGATCTTGCGTGACGCAAATTTGTCTAAAATTAAGCAGGTGCTCTTGGACATATGAGAACTGTGGAAGTTCATAAACCAGAATGGAGAAGGCATTTGCTACCTAAAATCGAAGTACACGAGAATCAGCTATGGAACGATCAAAACAATAGAAAAGGCGAAGGAAAGAAGGCAGGAAGAAAGAAAGAAAGAAAAAAAAGATTTTCGTCCAAGAAGAACAAATAATACACTGCTGGATGGTCGACAGTGGTTGTTGGTAATTTTCTGAATAATCAAAAGGGGCCCAAAAAGAAATCAATGCCTCAGGACTACAGAATGACGGGGTCAAGTATGTCGCTGAAAATATTATTCTCTTTACTGTCCCTCTACAGTTCTGTCGTCAGGCCTTGGAGTTGTCAGCGACGAGCTTGATGAAAAGTTTCACCGGAAAAATTCTGTCACGGAGAAACATTACTGGACTATGCTGGCTGGGTCCTACTGGAAACGTGAAAACGCTCGATACATATATAAAACAAAAAAGTAAATCACCAGAGTTCTTGTGCCCGAAACTGAGTTTGTTTAAAACTACGTCGACTAGAATCAGCAAACGAAGAACACGAACAAACGCTACAGCAGATAACCCAAAATTTCTTCAAAATTGTATTTATGGTAAGGTGGTACAATTTCGATCACTCCAGACAAAGCATGCTTTAATGTGTAAAATACATGAACAAAAACGTATCAGTGATGAAATGTGTACTGTATACCATGATGGATGTCAGATACTTTTCAAAAGAAAATGTGTAATATTGTACTTATAAAACAATTAGAAAACTCCTTACAATTGATTTTAAATGTACCTCCGTAGGTACAATTCTGATCAAATGATGGTGCAATGCAGATCAGCGGCTTCTACCATCTTGACTTTCGCACCAAACCAAGCTTGTCGCACCAGACATTACATTGCTGGCAACACACCCAGTCACCATTTTTCGTACGTTTGTCAGTGAAATAGTACAAGAAGCAAAAATCACACTCTTCATCCTTCGCTGGCCATTGTTTTGTACTAGCGAGTCTCTCTCTTTTGCTCTTGTACCGGTAAGATTACTTTCACCATTGGTTATGTCGTTTTTGGAAAGAGACATTTTCTATCAAGCGTGTCTTCCAGATTTAAGGTAAGGTGGCAAACCAAAACCACAAAAAAGTTATACAGCAAAATGCTGCAAAATGTCTCGTAAAACATTTTTATTAAAAACTAGGAAGTATGACTGAAGGCTAGGCGTCGTATTCATGTCCACTTGCTTCTGAGTATAGAACATTCCCAATAATGAAATACTGCAAATGTAAATTTTGTTTATTATTGTCAACACATATCGTGTACTTCACACTCCCTAAAAATACCAGAAACTTCACGACGCTGGGTTTGGCTTGGACGAATCCGGTAGAATGGTCTCTTCCTCCCTCTGCAACCGTCAGACTGCATTAAACGGTAATTTTGTAACTGGACTCCAGTTAGTGCAGAGATGAATTATGTAAAACGTTTTTCATTCGGTCAAAGCTGTACGTCCTGTACCGATCAAAACTGTACTCCAGGTAGAACAGAAGAAACAAGAAAGTAATACCAAACTACGTCAACATGTGGCAGTAACGCACACTGGCAAATCACGAGGTAATGTCTGGCAGCGTGCACACAAGACGTTTCACTCTAACCTCACACTAATCTCAGTTAAAAGATAAAAACAAGACAGTATTAAAACAGGGAAAATAGCTAAGCAGCAGAACACACCATCCCTCAAGAAAAAAACAATGCAGGTCTGAAACACAAATTTCTGTGTGCATGAAATTACCAGACAATTCTTCAAGGCATCCGCATCACGCCACCATAGTCTGATTAAGCGCTACCAACATCACGAAGCAAAAAAAAATCGTTAATGCTTAGACCGGGCAGAATTGTACATATATCGCAAATGTACGACACTTAACTTACTCCATTGTGCAGGGTCCTTCTTGAGAAGCTAACTGGTTAGAAGATACTCAAGAAATTCCCGCATTTCACGAACCCGAAGGTTCATTACCGCACTCACAAGCGTCCGCCAAATGTCCCTATCCTGGGCCAGCCCAATCCAGTCCATATACCCACATCCTGGAGATCCATCCTAATATTATCCACCCATCTACGCCTAGGTCTTCCCAGTGCTTTCTTTCCCTCCGGTTTCCCCACCAAGACCCTATACACCCCCTTTTCCTCACCCATACGCGCCACATGTCCAGCCCATCTCATTCTTCTCGATTTACGACCCTACCATACAAAATGAGGGGAGATATGAAAAAATGAAAACGGTGTCTGAACTGCAAAAATGGGGGGGATTCGAAGGCGTTCTTTTGTTTTCACTGGATCAGTCTGAGAACTTTTCAAGAGGCGTCAGTTACGATGGCGGCGAAAGCGGTAGGTTTTATAAACCGATATTTATTAAGAATTGTTTGAAGGCAAATATGGTTCAAATACAGTATACGTACTCCTGAACCGTTGTCCATAGAGACAGAACTATCATACAGCATCAACTAAAATTACATCATCGCAAAGTTTCAAGTAAGAATATCAAGGAAAGTGAATTTTGTGTGGGAGGCGCGATCGTCATGGGCGAGTGCGGGTCAAGGATATTTAATTTTTATTTTTACTTTAAAAAAAGAGGGACAGATACACTGCTTAGCCGCTCGTCCGGCATTCCTGTAGCGACAGCTCTGGGCCTACAGCTTACGTACGAAGACTGCAACGAACATCCTGCGGCAAACAAAATACATAATGAAATAGATTAAAAAGGACTCGATATTCCCAGAAGAGTCAATATACACTAACCACTCAGATGTTTCCTCCTGATCAAACACTAATTCAAGATCATCACACTGCACGTCTCTTTTTGCTTTCGTTTCAACACTCGGTCTACCATTTACAGTTTTGTGTTCGAATGATATAATTTGCAACCAAGCAATCCATGAATTCGTTCTGTGGTCCATTCTTGCTCATCTCATCCCCTCGCTTTAGCAGCTACAGATAAATGAACAATTAGCCGCGCTCCAGTCGAACATGCGAGTATGTACTGTACATCCTTCCTAACTTCATACCTGCAGAATTTCCACGTCTTCATAAACACCAGGCGCAGAGTAGGGCTCATATCGTAGATGTCTCTATTTCGTCTGAGTGTTATGACACCATCTCGCGAAAGTATGAAAAACATCGCATTCAACATCCTGTACTTTTACCAGGTACTCCACAAATCACCCTGGTGCCTCCAGCGAGGTATGAATAGATTTCAAAACTTAACCTCCCACGTACCATAGACACTGTAGCCAAATGCGAACTGCAAATAACATCAGGAATACTGCGAAGCTACACGGCGCTCACGTTAACTCATTACCCCGAATCTGTGCCACATAATGCACTATACAGATCATCGTAACGTACATTAGTCTCGTCCGTATGGAAAACACGCTCCATGTCGCTCTAAAGTAGAACGCAACTAAAGGAGGAATTTTATCTACAGAAATGAGCCACATTTTTCGCATTATTTACCCACAACCAGTTCACAAATGATAAGACATGAGGTGACACCTATCCTGCTTTACATAGGCTGATAGGGTAATATCACCAACCATGCGTCAAATCATTCATCCTGTACTACATTCAAAGTTTTTTTTCATTACTGCTGGATATTTACTTATTTACCGTGTTGACGTATCAACTTAAAGTCATAGCACGAAGAAGCGAAAAGAAAGTACTGACGCCCAAACGCCACATGTGACGTCATCCATGGGTGGTATCAAAGCTCCGCTAGTCTCGCCGTCCATTTAAAGGCAGGCCTAACATTTTCATATCCGCCCGTTTACATGCGGCACGAAATGCGCGAGTAAAGGTCTGCCCCTACAAACTCCAGCTTTTGCCGTGTTCCTTGGGATCTATAATCAACAAAACGAGACCCGTGAATCTCAATATTCTAAACGCGATGAAGGTACACAGTGAAGTCCCTCGGACACATCCAACGCGTCGGCACCACATCCAGAAAGATTTTTAAAATTCTGCGCCTATGTAAAATGTACTGCAGCGTATCGTTGGAATGCATGAGCCGCAAAAACCACGTTAAGTGGGGATGATACGGGAGCCAATAACAAAGAAGTCACAAGCGTCACTACGTGATCATTAAAATTACTTCATTGGTCTATGCTTTGCTGCGTGTCGCCGGTGCCATTACATCCGCAGAATTTGTACTTTTGATCACAAGTGGACATAAACACTGTAGCTATACTATCGACATGACTACCGCATTTTTTGACTCCATTCTTGTTTCAAATGCTTCGCACAACGTTAAAAAAAAACTCAGTTTCAAATTTTTGTACGGTTCGAAAACTTTTCGCTGCGTTATAATGTAGGTATGTAAGTTATTTTATATCATTTGGGTGACTCTCTTTCTTTTAGCACCATAAAACATTATGAAGGTAGCAACTAGCCATCACAGTTTTAAAGTAAACGGATCTTTACGACAAAGGCTTTCAGTGTGCACAAAAAAGGCACTTATGAAGAAATTCATTCATTAATCCATACTAATATCTAAATCATACACACTGTTTTATTTTCATCATTCACTGACATTTCCATTCACTTCGCTGCATTTCAGGTTCTGCGCACTGTGTTAAGTACCTCCACAAGAGTCGGAAGCGTTGACGTCTGAGCGACATGCTCGATACAGCAGCGCTGCTGTATGAAATACATCATGCACGGGTAAGAGCTAGCATCAAATTACAAGCCAACTATTTACATGTAACCCCATAACGAACCACGCAAATTGCCTGAAACTTTAACCACAGCGGTTAACATTTCAGAGGAATTAAGAATTTTGTATCTACCACTTTGAACTGAACGACTCGCGCATAACTTCGGCGTTCACACACTGCGAGCGTCTCGACGAAGGGAGACACGTGCCCATTTGTATTTCTCAAAACGGGGTACCGATCACCAGAGGGCGTCAAAATAAAGCGAGTTCTGGATACATACGTCGATAGTAGTAATTGTCAATACCACAGAAAGGTCACCGTACATTCATTAATCGGCTATGACGTGAATGCCCTGGAGATAATCGCTGCACATACGCTTGTTAGAGTTCATGGGAAACAACCCCCTCCCTAGTACGAAGTTCAATATCTAATATAGGCCTATATTGGGAGCACATAACAATGCAGTGTTGTTAAATTTTGAGCAATCGAAACTCTTCGTTCGCTGCAAGATACCCACAGACGCGCGCACGTCACTCTCTCAAAGTTGTTAGGTGTGTCTGGCTTTCAATCTCGATCGGGATACCAGCTCTCCCGGAACACAGCAGTGGAGTATCTAAAAACAGCCATAACCCCTTCCAGAAGCTTCCAAATTCGCCATTCATAAAGGCGGGCTTATAAGAGAAAGCAGAGCGGGACTGAACCAAGCACTGACATCACTCGCTAGAATGCCACCCATTCATTCGTCCATCCATTAATTCATTCAATGAGTAGTCTGTCTTACGACGGGTCCACAGCCTCTTCCAAACACAATTCTCCGCAGGGTACGATCTAGAGCTTCCTATTTCAGTTTATTATATCCTCTCCTTTCCTTAAGTGGTTAGGTGCTGTGCTACAAATCGGAAGGTCGCTGGTTCGATCACAGCTGGTGTCATTGGAATTTTTCAATGACCTAAAATCCTTCCGATCGCACTATGGCCCTGGGGTCGACTCAGCCTCTAACAGAAATGAGTACCAGGAGCATTTCCTGGGAGTAAAGACGGCCGGTGCGTAAGGCTGACAACCTTACCACTATCCTGTGTCGTTGTCATGAAATCTGGGAACCTTAACTTCCTTGAATCCTCTGGGCCACTCCAGGCCTGTAATGGGACTGATTTACCTATTACCTTTCCTTAAGGCCATTTAATAGATGCTTACACCGTCTTCCTCTTCTTCCAATCACTTATATCCTTCCCTCTGTCTTTCCTTCAACAACGTGTTTCAGAAGGCAGTTCCTACACATTATGTGTCCAATCCAGGTAGCCTTACTTCATTTTAATGTATGCAGGATGTTCCTGTCCTCCTTGACTCCATGAAATACTTATTCATTTCTCACATGATCGGACCACCTGATCCATCCATCCTCCAGCACAACATTTCAAAACTTCCCAGGTATTTGATCTATTTTCCGAAGTGCCCAAGTTTCAGCAGCATACAAAGCTGTGTTACAAGTGCAGCACTTTACTAGTTTCTTCCTTAAATTATAGCACAATTTGCTGGTGGAAGAGTCTTCTTGTTGAATGCCGCTTTTGCCATGACAATCCTGGAATTACTTTCCGATGTGCACCTTGCATGTAACCGCCATTAAAAACGAAGACAAAACACTGAGCACAACTAGACGTTTCGTGCAGAACAAAGACGTATTTAGGAATATACTGATTACATGACTGGAAGTTACCGAATACAGCCCATACATCGACGCAAAAAAAAAACTTCCGTTTTCGATATCACAAGTACTTCATGGCAGAATATTTTCGCCCCCCCCCCCCTGCCGCAAACCAAGCTTCGCTGGCCCTAAGATGATTAACGGGGTACGGGGCTCGCAAACGATACAAATACAACCAACAATTCCTGTTT
>Ga0136643_10007316_pt1 | contig 15954 bp, 5 predicted proteins | sample TergutLab28metaG_FD_96883 | JGI IMG/M metagenome (GOLD analysis project Ga0136643, IMG submission 96883) | Labiotermes labralis P1 segment gut microbial communities from Petit-Saut dam, French Guiana - Lab288 P1 (version 3) (version 3) | ecosystem: Host-associated > Arthropoda: Insects >... | reverse complement strand
TATACAGTAATAAAACCTTCACGTAACGTAAAAAAACTAAGATTTTAATTAGGTACTTTTGCTGTACCATACCAACATACAATCACAAATATCAATTGTTCGCAATAAACGCAAAAACGATGTACTTTATCCCCAAGTAAAAAGCCCACTCCATGTCACACTAAATGGGAGGGTACACGGACATCAGATCCTTGTGTAGACACTTGGGAAAATAGAAAATTCTCACTGCCAGGAATTAGAGTATGATTTCCTGGTGAACCACCAAAGTCACCAAATTCGGGGGAGAGAAAGCGGTACTCTGGGCGATTTGGCAGACATATTAAAAAGGATCGGCTTTGGACTAGGATTTTGCAGGTATCTGCAGGGTAGTTGCCGCCGTGCAGTCTGGTAACGTGCCCCCGTACAGTTTGGTATCGATATCTCCATCGCCCTCCCTACGCTAAATGAAGATAACGTGACGATATAAGGTGAGTCTGGAGTATGGAGCAAGAGTCATCTAAGTCACAGCGAGGGCAGTAGCAGTACCCGGGAAGGTTTGGTCCACATTATTAAAAAGGATCGGCTAGGGACTTAATTTTTTGCTTCCATCTTCAGTGTAGTTACCGCCGTGCAGTCCGGTATTTGCCCCTTTATCGATACTTCAATCGTCCACCCTACGCTAAATAAAGATCACGTGACGGTATCACATGACTTGTGGAGTATGGAGCAAGCGTTGTCTAAGTCGCAGTGAGTGCAAGAGTGCAATAAATGCATCATTATATTATCGGAAAGGATCCGTTTTCGTTTGGAAGAATGCTACCATCATAAGGGTGGTTGCCCCCGTGCATTCTGGTAGTCAGATAATGGGCAAAAGCCCCTAAATTCGGGGGAGAAAAGGTAGTACCCGGAGCGATTTGGTCCACATTATTATATTGGATCGGTTTTCGCCTAGATTTGATACTGCCATCTACAGTGTAGTTGCCGCCTGCAGTCTGGTAATGTGTTCTCGTACAGTTTTCATCGATAACTCAATCGCCCTCCCTACGCTGAAAGATGATCACGTGACGGTATCACGTGACTTTTGAAGCATTGAGCAAGAGTGGTCTAAGTCGCAATGAGTGCAGTAGTAGTATCCCGGGCGGTTTGGTCCCCATTATTAAGATGGATTTGCTTTCGACTAGATTTTTTGCTGCTGTCATCAGTTAAGTTTCCGAAGTGAAGTCTGGTAATGTGCCCCCGTATAGTTTTGTATCGATACTTCCAACGCCCTCCCTAAGCTAAGTGAAGATCACGTGGCGGTATCATGTGACTTGTGGAGTATGGAGCAAGAGTGGTCTAAGTCGCAGTGCGTGCAAGAATGCAATAAGTGCATAATTGTATTATCGAAAAGGATCGGTTTTAGGCTGAAAAATGCTGCCATCATTAGGGTGGATGCTCCCTGTGCTGCCTTGTAGTCGAGAAATGGGTAAAAGCCCCAAAATTCGGAGGGGAAAACTAGTATTCGAGGCGGTTTGGTACACTTTATTAAAAAGATTCGGCGTTCGACAAGATTTTTTACTGCCTTCTTTAGTATATTTGCCGTCGTGCAGTCTGGTATTGTGACCCGGTACATTTTGGTATCGATGTCTCCATTGTCCTCCCTACACTAAATGATCACGTGACGGTATACGTGACTAGTGGTGTATGGAGCAAGAGTGGTCTAAGTCGCGGTGAGTGCAAGAGTGGAATAAGTGCACAATTATATTACCGAAAATAATAGGTTTTCGGTGGAAAAATTCCTGCCATCATCAGGGTGTTTGCTACCGTGCAGTCTTCTAGTCAAGAAATAGGCAAAAGCCCCCAAATTCGGGGGAGTAAAAGTAGTACCCAGTGCGGTTTGGTGCACATTACCATAAAGGATCAGCTTTCGACTAGACTTTTTGTTGCGATCCTGAGGGTAGTTAGCGTCTGCAGTCTTGTAATGTGCACGCGTACATTTTGGTATCGATACCTACAACGAGCTCCTTACGCTAAATGAAGATATCGTTACTTTATCACATGACTTTTGGAGTATGGAGCATGAGAGGTCTAAGTCGCAGTGAGTGCAATGGTGCAATAAAGAGCATAATTATATTATCACAAAGGATCAATTTTCGGCTGGAAAAAATGCTGCCATCATCAGAGTGGTTGCCCGTGATGTCTGGTAGCCAAGGAATGGGCAAAAGCCCCAAATTCAGGGGAGAAAATGTAGTACTCGTGTCGGTCTGGTCTACATTATTAAAAAGTTTCTGGTTTCGACTAGATTTTTGCTGCCATCTTCAGGGTATTTGCCGCCGTGCAGCATGGTAATATGCGCCGTAAATTTGGTATCGATAACTCCATCGCCCTTCCTTCGCTAAATAAAGATCACGTGTCTGTATCACGTGACTTGTGTATGGAGCAAGAGTGGTCTAAGTCGCTGTGAGTGCAGGAGTGCAATAAGTGTATTATTATATTATCGAAATGGATCGGGTTTCGTTTGGAAAAGATGCTGCCATAATCAGAGCGATTGCTCCATTGCAGTCTGGAAGTTAAGAAATTTGGAAAAGCCCCCAAATTCGTGGGAGAAAAAGTAGTAACTGGGGCGGTTTTGTCCACATTATAAAAAGGATCGGCTTTTAACTAGATTTTTTGCTGCCATCTTCAGTATATTTGCCTCCGTGCAGTATGGTAGTGTGCCCCCGTACAGTTAGGTATCGATGCCTCTATCGCCCTCTCTACGCAAAATGAAGATCAAGTTACGGGATCACGTAACATGTGCACTATTGAGCAACAATTGCCTAAGTCGCAATGAGTGCAGTAGTAGTAAGCTGGGAGATTTGGTCGACATTACTAAGAGGAGCGGCATTCGACTAGATTGTTTGCTGCCATTTTCTGGAAAGTTTCCCCCGTTCATTCTGGTAATATGCTCCCGTACAGTTTGATAACGATCCCTCCATCGCCCTCACTGCGCTACATGAAATTCTCGTTACGGTATCACCAAACATGTTTAGTATGGAGCAAGAGTTTTCTAAGTCGCAGTGAGTGCAAGAGTGCCATAAGAGCATAAATATATTTTCGAAAAGGATCGGTTTTCGGCTGAAATAAATCTTGCCACCGTAAGGTTGTTGCCCCGTGCAGTCTGGTAGTCCAAAAATGGCCAAAAGCCTCCTAATTCTAGGGTGTGTAAAGTACTTTCCGGGGCGGTCTGGTGCGCATTATAAAAAGGAATCGCGTTCCATCTGATTTTTTCTTGCCATCGTCAGAGTAGTTGCCACCGTGCAGTCTGGTATGTGGCCCCTACAATTTGCTATCGATACCTCTATCGCCCTCCTTAAATTAAATGAAGATCTCTTGACGATATCACTTGACTTGTGGAGTATGGATCGAAAGTCGCCTAAGCAGGGAATGCAAGAATGCAATAAGTACATAATTTGTATTTGAAAAGTTTCGATTTTCGGCCGGATTAGTAATGCCATCATCTGGGTGTTCGGCCTGAGCAGTCTCGTAGACAAGAAATTTGCAAAAGCCCCCAAATTCGGGGGAGAAAATGTAGTAACAGGGGCGGTTTGGTCCACATTTTTAAAAAGGATAGGCTTTTGACTATTTTTTTGCTGCCATCTTCAGAGTAGTTATCACCAGCAGTCTGATCATGTGCCCCGTACAGTCAGGTATCGTCACCTCAATCGCCCTCCCTACGCAAAATGAAGATCACGTGACGTAATCACAAAACTTGTGCAGTATTAAGCAAGAGTGGTCTATGTCGCTGTAAATGCAGTAGTAGAACCCAGGGCGGTTTGGTTCACATTATTAAGTAGCATCAATTTACGACTAGATTTTTTGCTGCCATCTTCAGTTTTTTCCTCCGTGCAGTCTGGTAATGTGCCCCCGTACAGTTTTGAATCGATAATTCCATCGCCCTCCCTAGGCTTAATGAAGATATCTTGACGGTATCACGTTACTTGTGGAGTATGGAACAAGTGTGGTATAAGTCGCTGTGAGTGCAAGAGTGCAGTAAATGCATGATTATATTATCGAAAAGGATCTGTTTGCCTGCAAAAATTCTGCCATCATCAGGGTGGTTGCCTTCGTGCGGTCTGGTAGATAACAAATGGCAAAAGCCCCCAAAATCGTGGGTTAAAAATTAGTACTCGGGGCGGTTGGTCCACATTATTAAAAACGAACGGCTTTCGATTACTGTTTCTTGCATCCATCTTCAGGGTAATTGCAGGCATGCAGTCTGGTAATGTGCCACCGTACAGTTTAGTATCGATACCTCCATCGAACTCCCTTTGCCAAATGAAGACAACGTGACATGTGGAGTATGGTGCAAGAGTTGTCTAAGACGCTGTGAGTGCAAGAGTACCGTAAGTGAATAATAAGATGATGGAAAATGATCGGTTTTTGGCTGGAAAAAATTCTGCTATCGTCAGGTTTCTTGACCCCGCTTGGTCTGGTAGTCAAGAAATGAGCAAAAGTCCCCAAATTCGGAGGGCAAATACTAGTACCCGTTGTGGATTGGTCCACATTACTAAAAAGGATCGGCTTTCGATTAGATTTTTTGATCCCATCTTCAGTATATTTGCCGCCGTACATTCCGCTAATGTGCCCATTACAATTTGTTATTGATACCTCCATCGCCCTATCTACGCCAAATGAAGATCACGTGACGGTGTCACGTGACTTGACGAGTACCCAGCAAAATTGGCCTAAGTCGAGGTGAGTGTAAGAGTGGAATAAGTGCACAATTATATTATCGAAAAGGATCGGTTTTCGGCTCTGCTATCATCAGGTTTATTGCCCTCGAGCAGGCTGTTTTTCAAGAAATGGGCGAAAGCCCTCAAATTCAGGGGAAAAATGTAGTCAAAATATTTGGTGTCATCTTCAGTGTAGTTGCCACTTACCGTCTTGTAATGTGCACTCGTACAGTTTTGAATCGATACCTCCATTGACCTCCCTACGCTAAATGAAGATCACGTGACGTTATCACTTTCTTTAAGGTGTATGGAGCAAGAGCGGTCAATGTCGCAGGGAGTGCAAGATTGCAATAAGTGCATAAATATTATCGCAAAGGAAAGGTTTTCGGTTGGAAAAATGTCATCACAAGGGTGGTTGCTTTCGTGAAGTCTGGTAGACAAAAAATGGGCAAAAGCCCCAAATTCGGGACAGAAATAGTAGTACCTGGTGCGGTTGGTCAAATATAAAAAAGGATCTGCTTTCATCCAAATTTTTTGCGTCCATCTTCAAGGTGTTTGCCGCTGTGTAGTCTGGAAATGTTAGCCCCTAACAGTTTACTATCGATAAATCCATCGCCCTCCCTTCGCTAAATAAAGATCACGTGACGGTATCACTGCCTTGTGGAGTATGGAGCAATAGTGGTCTAATTCGCTGTGAGTGCAAGAGTGAAATAAGCTGCATAATTATATTAACGAACAGATCGGTTTACGGCTGGAAAAATTCTGCCATTATCACGGTGGTTGCCACGTGCAGTCTGGTAGTCAAGAAATGGGCAAAAGCCCCAAAATTCTGGGAAGAAATAGTAGTACCCGGGGCGGTTTGTTCCACATTATTAAAAAGGATCTGTTTTCGACTAAATTTTTGTTGCCATCTTCAGGTTAGTTACCGCCGTGCAGGCTTGTAATGTGGTTTGGTATCCATACCTTCATCGCCCTCCCTACGATAAATGAAAATCACGTGACGGTATCACGAGTCTTGTGGAGTATTGTGCAAATGTGATCTAAATCGCAGTGAGTGCAGTAGTAGTACCCGGGGAGTTTCGGTCCACATTATTAATAAGGTACGGCTTTCAACTAGATTTTTTGATGCTATCTTCAGTGTGGATATCGATACCTGCAACGCCCTCCCTACGCAAAATAAAATCATGTTACGGTATCACGAAACGTGTGGAATATGGAGCAAGAGTGGTCTAAGTCGTAGTGGGTGCATGAGTGTAATAAGAGCATAATTTTATTAGTGAAAAATTATCAATTGTAGGCTGGAAAAAATTGTATATTCATTAGCGAGATTGCCCCGTGCAGTCTGGTAGTCAAGAAATGGGCAAAATCCCCTAAATTCAGGAAGAAAATGTAGCACCCGGTGCGGTCTGTCCGACATTATTAAAAAGGAACTCCTTTTGACAAAATTTTTTCTTCCAATTTTAGGGTATTTTTTGCCTGCGGTCTGGAAATGTCCCCCCGCACTATTTCCTATCGATACTTCAATCGCCCTCCCTACGTTAAATGAAGATTTCTTGACGGTATCACGTTACTTGTGGAGTATGAAGCTGAAGTAGTCTATTCTCAGAGAGGGCATGAGTGCAATAAGTGGATAATTATATTATCGAAAGGATCGGTTTTCGGCTTGAAAAATGCTGCCATCATGAGGGTGGTTGCCTCCTTACAGTCTGGTTGTCAAGAAATTAAGAAAAGCCCCCAAATTGGGGGGAGAAAAAGTTGTATTCGGAGTGATGTCCACATTATTATATAGGATCGGCGTTTGACTAGATTTTTGCTTCCATCTTCCAATTAGTTCCCTTAGTGCAGACGGGTAATGTACCCCCGTGTAGTTTGGTACGCACATCTCCATCACCATCCCTGCTCTATATGAAGATCACATGACGCTATCACGTAATTTCTGGAGTATGGAATATGAGTGGTCTAAGTCGCAGTGAGTGCAGTATTACCCGGGAAAGTTTGGTTCACATTATTAAATGGATCGGATTTCGACTACAATTTTTGCTACCATCTCTAACGTCGTAAACGCCGTGCAGTCTGGTAATGTGCCCCGTACAGTTTGGTATCGATACGTCAATCGCCTTCCCTACGCTAAATGAAAATCACGTGATGATACCACGTGATTTGTGGAGTATGGAGCAAGAGTGATCTAGTCGTAGTGGGTGCAAGAGTGCAATAAGAGCATTGTTATATTATCGAAAAACATACCATTTCGGCTGAAAAAATGTTTCCACCGTCAAGGTGGTTGCCCCCGTTCAGTCTGGTAGTCAAGAAAATGACTAAAGCCCCGATTCGGGGCAGAAAAAGTAGTAGTCCGTGGTCTTTTGGCCACATTATTGAAATGGTTCGTATTTCGAAAAATGTTTTCGCTGCAATCTTCAGGGTAGTTGCCCACGTGCTGTCTGGTAATGTGCCCTGGTACAGTTTGGTATCGATACCTCCATCGACACTTCCGATAAATGAAATTAACGTTACGGTATCAAGAAACTTGTGGAGTATGAAGCAACAGTAGTCTGTGTCGCATTGAGTGCAAGAGTGCAATAAGGGCATAATTATATTATCGAAAAGTTTCGGTTTTCGGCTGAAAAAATGCTGCCATCAAAAGGGTGGTTGCCCTCAAGCAGTCTGTTAGTCAATAAATGGGCAAAAGCCCGCAAATTCAGGGGAGAAATATGTAGTACCGGGAGCGGCTTGGTCCACATTATTAAAAAGGATCAACTTTCGATTAAATATTTTGCTGCCATTTTCAGGTAATTGCCGCCGTGCCGTCTGGTAATATGCCCCCGTACAATTTCGTATCGATACCTCCATCAACTTCCCCACGCTACATCATTGACACTTGACTAGCCTGTGACTTCTGAAGTATGGAGCAAGAGTGGTCTAAGTCGTATTTATTGCAGGGGTAGTACCCGGAAAGGTTTGGTCAACTTTATGAAAAGGATCGGCTTCCGACTAGATTTTTTGCTGCCTTTCTCATTGTAGTTAACGCCGTGCAGCCTGGTAATGTGTCCCGAAAGTTTGGTTTCGATACCACCAGCGCCTTCTCTACTCTAAATGAAACTCACGTGAGTGTATCACGTGACCTATGGAGTATGGAACAAGTATCTTCTAAGTCGCAGTGGGTGCAAAGTGAATAAGTGCATAATTATATTATCGAAAAGGATCGGTTTTCGACTGGGAAAAAAACGGCCATCATCAGGTTGGTTTTAACCTTCCAGTATGGTATTCAAGAAATGGGCAAAAGCCCCCAAATTCGGCGGAGAAAATGTAGTAACAGGGGCGGTTTTGTCAACATTTTTAAAAAGGATCGTTTTTTGACTATATTTTTTGCTGCCATCTTCAGGGTATTTGCCATCGTGCAGTATGGTAAAGTGCCCCGTAGAGTCAGGTATCGACGCCCCTATCGCTCTCCCTTCGGAAAATGAAGATCACGTGACGGAATCACGAAACTTGTGCAGTATTGAGCAAGAGTAGTCTATGTCGCTGTGAGTGCAGTAGTAGTACCCGGGGCGGTTTGGTCCACATTATTAAGAAGCATCAGCTTACGACTAGATTTTTGGTATCATCTTCAGTGTAGTTGCCTCCGTGCAGTCTTGTAATGTGCACTCGTACAGTTTGGTATCGATAACTCAATTGACCTCCCTACGCTAAATGAAGATCATGTGACGGTATCACGTTACTTAAGAACTATGGAGGAAGAGCGGTCTTGGTCGCAGTGGGTCAAGTAATAGTACCCTGGTAGGTTTGGTCCACTTTATTAATAAGGAGCCGCTTTCGACTACATTTTTTTTGCTTCCATCTTCAGGGTAGTTGCCGCCATGCAGCCTTGTAATGTGCCCACGTAGAGTTTGGTATCGATACCTCCATCGCCTTCCCTAAGCTAAATGAAGATCAAGTGACGGTATCATGTGACTTGTGGTTTATGGAAGAAGAGTGATCTAAGCCATTGTGAGTGCATGAGTGCAATATTTGCAATATTACGTTATGGATAAGAATCGGTTTTCGGCGAGAAAAAAATTTACTAAAATCAGGCTGGTTGCCCCCGTGCAGTCTGATAGTCAAGAAATGGCAAGAGCCCCAATATTCGGGGGACAAAAATTTATACCCGGGGCGGTTTGGTCCACATTATTAAAAGGCTTCGGCTTTCGACTAGACTGCCACCTTCAGGGTATTTAACTAAGTGCAATCTCGTAATGGCCCCCGTACAGTTTGGTATCGATACTTCCATCGCCCTCCCTACGGTTAAAGAAGATATCTTTTCGGTATCACGTTATTTATGGAGTATAGTGCAAGAGTGGTCTAAGTCGCAGTGAGTCCAAGAGTGCAATAAGTGCATGCTTACATTATCGAAAAGGATCGGTTTTGTCTGGAATAAATGGTGCCATCATCAGGGTGGTTGCCTCCATGCGGTCTGGTAGTCAAGAAATCGGCATAAGCCACCAAAATCGTGGAAGAAAAAGTAGTACTCGGGGCTATTGGTCCACATTATTAAAAACGAACGGCTTTCGAATATGGTTTTTTGCTTCCATCTCCAAGGTAGTTGCTGGCATGCAATCTGGTAATGTTCCAACGTACAATTTCGTATCGATACCTCCACAGCTAACCCTACGCTAAATGAAAAGCACGTGTCGGTATGGAAAAAGAGTGGTCTAAGTCGCAGTGGGAGCAGTAGTAGTACTCGGGTAGTTTTCGTCCACATGATTAATATGTAACGAATTCGACTAGATTTTTTGCTGCCATCTTCAGTGTAGTTGCCGCCGTGCAGTATGGGAATGTGCTCCCGTACGGTATGGTATCGATACCTCCATAGCACTCTCTTCGCTAAATTAAGATCACGTGACTTTATCACGTGACTTGTGGTGTAAGGAGCAAGAGTTGTCAAAGTCGCTGTGAGAACAAGAGTGCAATAAGTGCATAATAATATTATCGAAAATGATCGGCTTTCGGCTGGAAAAAATTATGCTACTACCAGGGTTGTTGCCCCCACTTGGTCTGGTAGTCAAGAAATGGGCAAAATTCCCCAAATTCGTAGGTCAAGTACTAGTACCCGTGGTGGTTTGGTCCACAATAATAAAAGGTTCAGTTTCGACTAGATTCTTTGCTGCCATCTTCAGTATATTTGCCGCCGTGCATTCTGCTAATGTGCCCCAGTACACTTTCCTATTGATACCTCCATAGCCATATCTACGCCAAATGAAGTTCACGTGACGGTGTCACGTTACTTGTGGAGCAGCTTGCAAAATTGGTCTAAGTCGAGGTGAGTGCAAGAGAGTAATAAGTGTAAAATTGTACTATCGAAAAGGTTCGGTTTTCGGTTAGAAAAAATGCTGCCATCATCAGGGTGGTTGCCCTCGAAGAGGATGTTTTTCGAGAAATGGGCAAAAGCCCCAAAATTGGGGGGAGAAAAAGTAGCACCAGGGGCGATTTGGTTCACATTATTAAAAAGGTTCAGAGTTCGTTAAACTTTTTGTTGCTTCCTTCAGTGTAGTTGCCGCCGTATTGTCTGGTAATTGTCATTCGTGCAGTATGGTATCGATCCCTCCATTGACCTTCCTACGCTAAATGAAGATCACGTGACGGTATCACGTTACTTAAGTGGTATGGTGCAAGAGCGGTCAAAGTCGAAGGAATGCAAGATTGCAATAAGTGCATAAATGCTACCGGAAAGGATCGTTTTCGGTTGGAAAAATGCTGTCATCACAAGGTTGATGCTTCCGTGAAGTCTGGTAATCATTAAATGGGTAAAAGCCCCCAAATTCGGGAGAGAAATAGTAGTACCAGGTGCGGTTTGGTCAGCATTAAAAAAAGGATCGGGTTCAATACAAATTTTTCGCCGCCATCTTGAAGGTATTTGCCGCCCTGTAGTCTCGAAATGTTCGCCCCTAACAGTTTGCTATCGATACATCCATCGCCCTGCCTTCGCTAAATGAAGATCACGTGACGGTATTACTGGCTTGTTGGGTATGGAGGAAGAGTGGTCAAAGTCGCTGTGAGTGCAAGAGTGCAAAAAGCTGCATATTTATATTAACGAACAGGATCGGTTTACGGCTGGAAAGACTCTGCCATTTTCACAGTGGTAGGCACGTGCATTCTGTTAGACAAGAATTGACAAAAGCTCCTAAATTGAGGAAGAAAATGTAGCACCCGGTGCGGTCTGTTCCACATTATTAAAAAGGTACGGCTTTCGACAACATTTTTGCTGCCAATGTCATCGTATTTTTTGCCTGCGGTCTGGTAATGTGCCCCCGTACTTTAATCGTCCTCCCTACGTTAAATGAAGATCTCTTAACAGTATCACGTTACTTGTTTCGGGCTGAAAAAATGCTGCCATCATGAGGGTGATTGCCTCCGTGCAGTCTGGTTGTCAAGAAATTAGGAAAAGCCCTCTAATTCAGGGGAGAAAAAGTAGTATTCGGAGAGCTTTGTCCACATTATTATATAGGATTGGCGTTTGACTAGATTTTTGCATCTATCTTCCAATTAGTTTCCACAGTGCAGTCGGGTAATGTGCCCCCGTACAGTTTGGTACCGATACCTCCATCACCATCCCTACCCTAAATGAAGATCATATGACGCTATCACGTAACTTCTGGAGTATGGAATAAGAGTGATCTAAGTAGCAGTGTGTGCAGTAGTACCCGGGAAGGTTTGGTACACATTATTAAAAACATCGGAATTCGACTAGAATTTTTGCTGCCATCTTAAGGGTAGTAAACACCGTACAATCTGGTAATGTGCCCCGTACACTATGATATCGATACCATAATCGCCTTCCCTACGCTAAATGAAGATCACGTGCCGGTACCACGTGATTTGTGGAGTATGGAGCATGTGTGAAAAAAGTCGTAGTGACTGCAAGAGTGCAATAATAGCATTGTTCTATAATCGAAAATGTGGTTGCTCCCGTGCATTCTGGTAGCCAAGAAAATGACAAAGCCCCCAAAATTCGATGGAGAAAAAATAGTACCTGGGCTGTTTGATCCATATTATTAAAAAGTTTCGGCTTTCGATTAATTTTTTTGCTGCCAACTTCAGCGTAGTTGCCCACCTGCTGTCTGGTAATGTGCCCCGACAGTTTTTTTTATCGATACCTACATTATCCACGCTACGGCATGTGAAAATCACGTGGCGGTATTACGTGACTTGTGGTGTATGGTGCAAGAGAGGACTAAGTCGAAGTGAGTGTAAGAGTGACATAAGTGCATAATTATATTATCCAAAAGCATCCGTTTTCGCCTGAAGAAAAACTCTGACTTCATCAGTGTTGTAGCGACCGTGTGGTCTCGTAGTCTAGAAATTGGCAAAAGTCCCAAAATTCGGTGAGAAATATTAGTACCCGGGGAGGTTAGGTCCACATTACTAAAAAGGATCGGCTTTTGACAAAATTTTTTGGAGCCATATTCAGTTCAGCAGCCGCCGTGCAGTCTTCTAATGTGCCTCAGTACAGTTCGATTTCGACACCTCCATTGCCCTCCCTATGCTAGATAAGGAATACTTGACGGTATAACGTGATTTGTGGAGTATGGAGCAAGCGTGGTCTAAGTAGCAGTGAGTGCTAGAGTGCATATTGTGCATAATTATATTATCGAAGTGAATCGATTTTCGGCTTGAAAAAATGCTGGCATAACTAGGGTGGATGCCCCGTGCAGTCTGGTAGTCAACAAATGGACAAAAACCCACAAATTCAAGGAGACAAAGTAGTACTCGTGGCAGTCTGGTCCACATCATTAAAAAGGAACGGATTTCGAATAGATAGTTTGCTGCCAATTTCAGGGTATTTGTCGCCGTACAGTCTGGAAATGTACCACCGTACAGTTCGGTACTGATACGCCCGTCGTCCTCCCTAAACTAAATGAAGGACACGTAACGGTATCACGTGACATTTGGAGTATGCAGCAAAAGTGGTTGAAATCGCATTGCGTGCAAGAGTGCAATAAGTGGAAAATTATGTTATCGAAAAGGATCAGTTTTCGACTAGAAAAAAGCTGCCATCATCAGGGTGGTTGCACCGTGTAGTCAGAGAGTCAAGAAATAGGAATAGCAACCAAATATTGGGAGAAAAATTAGTACCGATTGGTTTATACGACATTATTAAAATGGATCGTCTATCGACTAGATTTTTTGCTGTCATCATAAGGTTTGTTGCAGCCTGGTAATGTGCCACGTTACAGTTTGGATACGATACCTCCATTGCCCTCCCTAGCCTAAATAATGATCACGTGACGGTATAACGTGACTTGTGGAGTATGGAGTAAGTGTAGTCTAAGTAGCAGTGTGTGCAAGAGTGCATAACGTTCATAATTATGTTATCGAAAAGGGTCGGTTTTCGGCTAGGAACATTGCTGCAATCATTAGTGGGTGCAAGAGTTTAATAATTGCATAATTAATCGAGTAGTTTGCCGCCGTGCAGTCTGGTACTCAAGAAATGGGCAAATTCTCCCAAATTCGGGGAAGTAAATACAGAACACAAGTCGGTTTATTCCACATTATTATAACGAGTCGGCTTTCGACTAGATTTTTTAAGCCATCTTCTGGGCAGTTGCCGCCGTGCAGTCTGGTAATATGCCCCCGTACAGGTAGGTATCGATACATACATCGCCCTCCTTACGATAACAAAGATCACGAGACGGTTCCCATGACTTGTGATGTATGGAGCAGGTGTGATCTAAGTCGCAGTGAGTGCAAGAGTGAATAAGTGCATAATTATATTAACGAAAAGGATCGGTTTTCGGCTGGCAAAAATGCTACAATCGTCAGAGTGGTTGCACTCGTGCAGTCTGGTTGTCAAGAAATGGGCAAAAGCCCGCAAATTCGGGGTAATAAAATTGTACCGGGGTTGATTTAGTCCACATTATTAAAAGGGATATGCTTACGACTAGATTTTTTGCTGCCTTATTCAGGGTAGTTAACGCCGTGCACTCTAGTAATGTGCCCCGTACATTTTGGTATCGATACCTACATCGCCCACTTTACGCCAAACGATAATCACGTGACGGTATCACGAGACTTGTGGATTATTGTTCAAGAGTGGTCTAAGTCGCAGTGAGAGCAAGAGTGCAATAAGTGAAAAATTATATTATCGAAAGAGATGTGTTTTCGCTTGGAAAAGATGCTGCTATCATCAGGTGGTTGCCCCCGCTCAGTATGGTAGTCAAGAAATTGACAAAAGCCCGCATATTCGGGGGGAAAAAGTAGTACCCGGGGAAGTTTGGTCCGCATTATTAAAAAGCATCAGTTTTGGACAAGATATTTTCTGCCTTCTTCAGGATATTTGCCGCCGTGCCGTCTGGTAATGTGCCCCCGTACATTTTGGTACCGATACCTCCATCGCACACCTTACGCTAAAAGGTGATTACTTGCCGGTATCACGTGACTTGTGGAGTATGGATCAAGAGTGGTCTAAGTCGAAGTGAGTGCAATAGTAGTAACCGGACTTCGATTACATTTATGCTGACAACTTCATCGTAGCCGCCGCTGTGCAATCTGGTAATGTGGCCTCATACAATTTGGTATTGATACTTGAAACGAACTCCCTTCGCTAAATGAAGGTCACGTGACGGTATTACGTGACTCGTGGAGTATGAAGCAAGAGTAGTCTAAGTCGCTATGAGTGCAAGACTGCAATAAGTGCATAATTATAATATCGAAAATGAGTTTTCTCCTGGAAAAAGTGTTGCTATCATCAGGGTGTTTGCCCCGTTCAGTCTGGTAATCAAGAAACGGGCAAAATCCCCAAAATTAGGAGCAGAAAATGTAGTACACAGGGCTATTTGGTCTACATTATTAAAAAGGATCGTTTTCAACAAAATATTTTGCTGCCATCTTCAGGGTAGTTTCCGCCGTGCAGTCCAGCAATGTGCCCATGTAGAGTTTGGTTATTAAAACGGATTGGCTTTCAACTAGATTTTTTGCTATCAATTTCAGGGTATTTGTCGCCGAGCAATATGGTATTGTGACCCATACAGTTTTGTATTAATACTTCCATCGCCCTCCCTACGCGAAATGAAGATCTCTAAACGGTATCACGTTACTTGTGGAGTATGGAGGAAGAGTGTTCAAAGTCGCACTGAGTGCATGAGTGCAATAAGAGCATAAATATATTATCAAAGACGATCGGTTTTCGGCTGCAAAAAAATGTTGACATCATGAGTGTGGTTGCTTCCGTGCAATCTGATAGTCACGAAATGGGCAAAAGACTTCTAATTTGGGGTAGATAAACTAGTAAACGGGGCGGTGGGATCAACGTTATTAAAAACGTACGTTTTCCGACAAACTATTTTGCTGCCATCTTCAGTGTAATTGCCGTCATGTAGTCTGGTAATGTGCCCCAGTACAGTTTCTTATCGATACCTCCATCACGCTCCCTACGCTAAAGAAGATCACGTCACTTTCACGTGTATTGTGGAGTGTGGTGAAGAGTGGTCTAAGTCGCGGTGAGTCCAAGAGTGCCATAAGTGTATAATTATATTTAAAAAAAGATCGCTTTTCGGCCGAATACTGCCATCATCAGGCTGTTTGCACTCGAGCAGTCATGTAATGAAGAAATGGGAAAAAACCCCCAAATTCGGGGGAAAATGAAGTACCCGGGGCGATTTCTTCACATTATTTAAAAGATCAGCTTTTTACTAGAATTTTTGTTGCCATCTTCAGGGTAGTTGTCACCGTGCGAACTGATAATTTGCCCCCGTACAGTTTGGTATCGATACTTCCTTCGCTCTCCATAAGCTAAATGAAGATCACGTGACAGTATCACCTGTCTTTTGTAGTATGGGGCAAGCGTGGTTTAAGTCGCATTGAGTGTCAGAATGTAATAAGTGCATATTTATATTATAGAAGAGGATCGGTTTTCAGGTAGAAAAAATAGTGCCATCATCAGGGTGGTTCTCCCCGTGTAGGCTGGTATTCTAGAAATGTGCAACAGACCCAAAATTGGGGGTAGAAGAAGTAGTACGCGGGGCAGTTTGGTCCACATTATTAGAAACTATGGTCTTTTGAGTATATATCTTGCTGCCAGCTTCAGCGTATTTGCCGCTGTGCAGTCTGGTAATGGGCCACCGTATAGTTTGGTATCGATAACTCCACCTTCCTCCCTACGCTAAATGAATATCACGTGACTTGTGGTGTATTGAGCAAGAGTAGTCTAAGTCGCATTGAGTACAGTAGTAGTACACGGGGCTGTTTTGTCCACATTATTAAAATGTATCGGTTTCGACTAGATCTTTTACTGCAATCTCAGGGTAATTGC
>Ga0136643_10007315_pt1 | contig 15955 bp, 16 predicted proteins | sample TergutLab28metaG_FD_96883 | JGI IMG/M metagenome (GOLD analysis project Ga0136643, IMG submission 96883) | Labiotermes labralis P1 segment gut microbial communities from Petit-Saut dam, French Guiana - Lab288 P1 (version 3) (version 3) | ecosystem: Host-associated > Arthropoda: Insects >... | reverse complement strand
TGTCTGTACATGTTTCGAGCACATGTGCTAATCATCAGGAGGGCAAAATAAACTTATTGTAAAACAAAAATTTTGTGCATCAAGTTGGTTAATTACTGAGATACATATACTGAGATGTACGGTCAGCCAAACGTCAAAAAATATCATTTTTTCGTAATATTATATATATATATATATATATACACTTTTTTTTTTGTTTTCCTTCACTATGAATAAATCTCGTTTCTTGGTAGAAACACAACCACTCTCATTCTGAGCCCCGCGTTTAATGGAAAAACCTCTTTCTAATCACGTCGCCTCAATTAATGTCGAAGCTCTCAGAACCAGGTATGGTGTAAGTTCGGGGGAAGGGGTGTGATAGTAACTGCACATCAAACTGGGTGTTTACTAAGATTCGTTGTTTAAAATTAATCCTGAGATGTCAGAGATCACAGCCGGTTATTTTTTACCGGAAACCAAACAGCAGTAACGTTGCTCTAGGACTTTTAATACTTTACTAACATCATAATTAAAATCTTTGTACTATACTGTCATTACAGTGATTTATGTGGTAACGTACGCTGACCTACAGTCAAGTGTTAATGATACAGTGCCGACTGCGCTGATCCATTTGTCATATCATTTACATGTCCATGAAACTGGCTAGTGGAAATATTTGCGTAACGGACCTACACCTTGAAAAAAGTAGCAGGTGCGAATTGATATTTTTGACGAGGCTACCCAACATTTCCTTCCGTAACATGACGACCTACAAAATGACGTAACGGTGTGTGAAGGTCATATTCCTGTAAACTTTGTGATTTCGTCCTTCGAACACACAACTACCTGTTCCGAATATTCGGTTCATAATTATCATAATTTAATTCATCGATATATCACATCTCGTTAGTTCAATCACGTCCCGTTGTTCCGCTGAGCGGAATAAACTTCTCTGCACAGACCTCAAGAAGAGTTATTTAATGTATGACAGGTTCTCGAGCCTTGATACAATTAAGTATTGTGAAAGGTGAAAGTAAAACTCCCATTACGGGCCTGGACAGACCTTTAAGACTCCAGGAGGATGAGGCTCCCCGAATTTTTAGAAAATCGGCAAATGAAGGTGGTAAGATTGTCAGCCCTACGCACCATCCGTCTGTACCCCAAGGAGGCTAGGTCGCCCCAAGGGCCACAGTGCGGCCGGAAGATTTAAATCAATGAAGAATCCCAACACCCCATCGGGATTAGAACCCGCATCCTTACGACTTGGAGAGCAGTGCCTCAACCAGCTGCACCACAGCGTAATAAGCATTGCAGTGTAATAAATTCAGTAAAATTTTAATGTGTTCCAGAGAAATTATACAGGGCGAGGAACACAGTTCTGACATTTCTAATAACGTGGTATAGGTTTCATGAGTTTAAATTTTAGTGCGCCCGGAAGTTATGCACTTGTGAAAAGTCCCATTCAAACAAACTGCTTTGTTAAAGGATATAGATTTACTCATCAGTAAGTACTCACAAAGGTTTATTTCATATTTACAAAGCCATAAATAATAACTGGACAATACTGTACCTCGCGATGGAACCGTAATTCTAGGAACACCAAACACGTCACGTTCAAAGACGAAGACCAGCCGGTTCTGGGAATTATCTAAACCGAAGAATCGAATTTTACAAGGTCAAAACTGACTTTTAAGAGTTCACGCCTGAGGTCACAACACAATGACGAACAATAAAATAATTGTGGACAAATTATCTGCTGGCACGTTCAGACGCTTCAAAGACAATCATCCGCACATTTCTAACTGAAGGTCTAAACGCTGGACAGCATAACAGAACAACAAAACACGCTTGTTAAAGAGAGTAGAAAATTTTATCTACAGAATTTGTTCTGGGCTTCCTACGTGTGACCGTTGTAATCGCCTATGTGTGTTCGTGAAATCCAAATAAGAATGATTGAAGAGAAAAATGCAGCTCAGCGTGAGTACACGATCAAGTGATTTCGAGTAAGAAGACTTCGCGCTCATACGAGGACAACATGCAAGTCTAAGAAGTGGCAGCAAGTAGACAGACAGGTTCGAAGTTGTTACAGACATATGGGACCGCAACGAATCTTTGCATACTAACTTGTAATTAATATTCAAGTAAATGTTACAACAACAGTTGAATGTGTTCGTGCGAGAATTAGACACACAACTGAACACTGCAAATAATTGAAAGTGACTTAAAATACTGTGTGTGTGTGTGTGTGTGTGTGAGTGTGTATGTGTATGTGTGAGAGAGTGTGTGTATGTGTGTGCGTGAGCGTGTGTGAGTATGTGTGTGTGCGTGTGTGTGTATGTGTGAGTATGCGTGAGAGTGTGTGTGAATGTGCGTGCGTATGTGTGTGCGTGAGTGCGCGTGAGTGTGTGCGTGAGGGTGCGTGTGTGAGTGTGTATGTGTGAGTATGTGTGTGCGTGAGTGTGTGAGTATGTGTGCGCGTGAGTGTGTGAGTATGTATGTGCGTGAGTGTGAGAGTATGTGTGTGTGTGAGTTTAGTTTATCTACAAGCTGTTTCCTGTAGTCAGGAAATGTTATGAAATATGCTGCAACCGTAATCAGATTATGTTAATATGCCTACAGAAACTGAAAATTATGTCGATCATTTTAATACTATGAAGCATTTGGTAACACAGACTTCCGGCAACCACCATGCTTGTCATTGATCAGGCAAGGTGACGGACTTTCCCTTGAATTTAGTCATCCGCTTTTTAAATTAACACACACGAAGGCATTCAACTAACATTACGTTCGACATTGTCAGTTATCTGAGGTGTGCTTGACGGAAACGAAGTTTCAGAAGCTGGCTCCGATTTCGAAACGCCACCGTATATAACATGTGGCACGCTTGGGGCGGAGAAAATAGGTGTACAGAGTTTTGGTAGAAACTTCAAGGAAAGAAACCATTCGGAAGAACTGGGAGCAGATGGGATAATATCAAAATTCAGCTTGAGGAAATATAACGGGAGGGCGTGATCAGGATAAGAAAAAGTGGCAGGCGTTTGTGAAAGCGATACTAAGCATTCGGTTTCAGTTTAATTCGAAAATCTCCATTCTGCTATAAATTTAAAGCTACAAATACAAAAAGCAGAACAAGGAAAGAATTATGAAAGAAGGATTATGCATGTCTGGATGTGGATCATGACAGCTGAGAGACTGAGAAAACTGGCGGTCAACCGCTCATATGACTCAAACAGTCAGACCTTCGACGGTTCTAACAAACAAGCCGTATCTCGGTGTGCACAATTACGTAGAAGTAATGGAATGCAAAGATGACTGACGTAATTAGCAATTCCAGATAGTTTGCGTAACATATGGATAGCCATTTCCAGGCGACACTAAAGACAGATTTTGCGGTAGGATCCGGCAAGTTCTTGTCGTTTATTCTTGGTCGAAATATTACTTGAAGAGCTGTGGGTAGTTTATTGCTGTTTTTGAAGATTTCCATTTCGCAGAATCATGACAGCATGAAGATTTTGAAAAAAATAATTTTATTTGTAATTGCAACACAATCCGCGAAATGCTTTTTTCTTATTCGTGGTTTTAGCAGCTTGGACCGTGGAGCTTAGAATGATGTGATAAGTGAATAATGAATTGGAAATAATGTGGAAAGGATAGGTCGTGGTATAATTTGAGGCACGTTTTCTATTTTATCTATATTGTTTTTCTCATCCGAACGTAAATTTTATGGTCTAAAATATCTCTCCACACGTTTTCAAGTCATACAAAATCATAGCGGCCGGCAGAAATGCCTTCTTCTTCCTAGTTTGCACGATAGTCCCAAGTGGATATTCGCCTCCTCAACGGTCTTCTTCCATTCTTTGCTGTTATTAGATATTTCCCTCAAATTCGTAATTCTGCCCCTCCGAATATCTGTCCAAACACGCTCCCTTCATCTAGATATTTCAATACAATGTAAGATTTAAGCTATTTTGTGTATTGTTTAAAAAAGAATGTAAAATCTATTTTGTGTACTTTCGTTTTTACTTTTCCGTGTTACCCGAATTTGAGTTAGTTATGCAAGGTTTTAATTCAATGACTCTCCGTAAGCACGGCAGAAGCACTGAACTTGCGGTCTAGGTCTCCTCGAAGCGCTATACTTCAAAACCCCCCGCGACACTGATAATTCCTTTGGTGAGAAACACCACTAGCCTGCTGCACACGATGTCGTCGTGTTCGTAAGCTCCGCTCCTCCTTCTAAACCTTTGAAACAGCGATGACAGTGATATAACAGAACCAACATTTAGTAGCCTTAAGATAACAACCATTCACGTCACGCCATGCCTAAGAAAACTTTACGTCATGGAGTTTACTAATGTGCAGACTCTTCTAATACATCAATTTAATGAGGACCATTCAACACACGAGACACGACTCCCAAACGTGAACACGTACCTATGTGTCACGTGTCTGACAGTAACACAATACCACTCGTAACTTCCGCACTACCGATTTCGTATATCAGGTCCCTTACCGGATATCCCCACAGAGGGTCATCGCTGTTTTCCTCACTTTCAGCAACGACATCTCCAAAATTCATTCGTCGCCATATTCCAGGGGTGGCCACAACGCGACTGGCCACCCGAAGATTGGGTTTACGTCCTCGGTCACCTGAATATTTTAATTTTTTTATGTAAGCCATCCCGATGTGTTTTCACTAGGAACTATTAATAATAAATTTCCCGCCAAACACAACTAGTTTAATTTATTACGATTAGAGTGGCAACATGTTTCGACCGTTTTGGATCATCATCAGGCCTTCACTTTGAACCAGTTAGTTATCCCAAGAATGTATGCAGCTTTACAGTTAACTGGATCATAGTGAAGGCCTGATGATGACCCAATAGGTTCGAAACATGTTGCCACTCTAATTATAATAAACTAGTTGTGTTCGACGGAAAATGTTATTATTAATAGTTCCTGAATATTTTCAGTAATACAATTTGAGAGACATAATATAATCTGGTACAGAACATCATTCGGCAACTTTACAAGCACAGAAAATGTTTACAAACTACAAACTTTGAAGACAGCACACAGTAAACCAAACATTCTTTGTAATACAATATTAAATAATGCACGTCAGCACAACTACTTTATTACATAAGGTAATTACTCGTACATAGGCTACATGATTCGACTATTGATCAGTCATCTTCAGGCCTATTTTGTCAATTGAGTCACAAGATGCTATGCACACACTGGGATCCCATCGTGTTTACATTCATGGAAATACATAAAAATTAAATAATTTGTCTCAAAAGTGTGACGTGAAAATTGTGTTTACATCGGTGGGATACATAAAATTGGATCACTTGTTTCGAAAAAAGTGTTATTTTTTCAAATTGTGTAATAAAAGGTTAAAATGTGTAAAATTTCTTAAAACGGTGTATTGGTGTTCACTAGTTAACAAATATAAGTCCCGTTACCGTCTGGTTGTTTATGGAGCTATGGGATTCTATTTATTTACTGGTGACGTCGGAGTCCGTGTTTGTTTCTGTTCCGTAGGAGTGGGCATGTTATCATATGACTTCGCACGATGAAATTATCTTGTAGAATTGTGCACAGTATTATCTGATAAGGAACGCTGTTTGTTCCTATTGTATGCTGTAAGGGACGAATAAGCTTCCCGTTAGGGTTTGTCTCCTGACGTCTAAAGAAAAGAAACACACACACAAAAAAACATTCTTTGTGTTTCACCGAGTTTAGTAAGCTAAATTGTGGATGTTCCATCCCGTTGTGCTAATATAACAATGTTATTTACGTCTGAAGTAGTTACCTACGGGATCCCGTAGGTACTTCAGACGTACCTTGAATGATTCGTATTTTATAAGCCTGAAGATGACCCCAAGGGGTTGAAACATGTAGCTTTATTAATTGTAAATAACTTAACTTTACATCATATTGTTGTGTAAGACGGACAATAAATAACAGAGTTTAGTACGGTCTGCTACCTTGACATTTAACTGTATGTTTAGCGTAACGTACTGTTCGCAAATAAGGACCTTCTAGTTAGTTCAATCCCCACCTCCCGCCCTCTTTTCTGTATACGTATACACACGTGCGGCCCTCGAGCGAGTACTTAACGAATTACATGGCCCACCTGCGGGTTGAAGTTGGCCAACCCCGAAATAGAATAAAAATGTTTCATTAATGGATGGTTCTCACCTAAGTTTCCCCTATATTGCGACCCCCATATCTCATCTAGCTGCTCACCCTTGATACATACCCTTAAAAAAATATAAGAATGTATTCTTTTCACGAGAGTACACGTTATAGTCAGCGTAATTCATTTCATTTCAAAGTTTAATAATTGACTACTAATCCTTCTCCTCTAGACAGGCTACTTTCCCGCCTGTCCACTGTCAGTAGTCGAATGAGCTACCTTCAATGCACACCGTCCTTTGAAAGTGGCCACGAAATTCAAGGCTTTTCCGAAACCCGAATATTAATTACAGCGTTCATAGGGGTAAGATATTGGACCTTATCCTGACCCAGATAAACGCTTTTCGAAGCCTGTCTTTAATATATGTGCATTTACATCAGAAAACCCTCAATGGTAGAGACTTGAGGTTCTCACAGCGGTAGTGCTGATGGGGAAACTTGCTTGCCTGTCAGCGCTGTGTCACTGGGTATTTCCCAACGTCTCGAATGGTGGTAAAGTTTTCCTTCAGTTTCAGGTCGTCCAAGATAAAGAGTTGGAAATCCTCCACAAATAACACAGTGTCACGCACCAGAAGACTGGAATCTGCACCCTCAGTTGTTCACTAATGGTTCTTCAAATATATTTGAGCAAACATTTCGTGATCCGAAGACGTTCAAGAACCAAGTGCTGAGGACAGAATAGAGAATATTGTATAATGAACAACTTCAAACTCGTAATCTTCACAAATTACTTTTACGTTGATTAGAGGAGGATAAACGAGTCATGTAATGTTAAAGGAACCGATGAGACATGCGTATTAATTTTCTGTTGGAAAAATCTGACATGGGGATTGGGGCATCGTGTATAATTGACGTTAACATTAGGATGGAGATGAAGAATTGAGAGCCAATTGAATGAGTGGTTTCATCTGGCTTAGGGTAAGGTCCACGAATGGCCAGGACCGCCGACAGAGGGCTCAGGACTCGGTGAAAAAAAAAAGTTTTTGGACCTCCCAGCAAGGGCGCGGCGGTTAAAAATCTTGACACTAAATCAGAAAGACAGACCGTTATGTGCAGGGTGACTTGGCTTGGTGTGAAAAGGTTAGATTTTATAGCTTCAAATAGTGATACTGCCACGAAAGACAAAAGAGAAAGCTTATGTAACTTATTCGGGCCCGAGTCCCTTTCCGTACCGCCATTTCCGGAAATTTGTCACGGCTTACTCCCCGTTGGTAAAGATTTAGCTTCTTGTAAGCACTGCAGTAACATTTCCGGTTTTAATAATTATGTAATGACAATCAACACAACTAAAGTATACAGTATTTTAATAGTGCCACATGTTTCGACCTAAAGGTGGGTCATCATCAGGTACTACAAATTGTAAATAATATAAAGGGAATATATAAAAATTGTCGCATCGGAATTGAAATCTCGCCTTTAAAATGTGTTTATCAAGTTTCAGTACAGGCGTGGTTTACATAAAAACAGCAGTTAGAACAGTTACAATAAGTAATATAGACATAGTTTCTACGGAAGAAAGTGGGCGATTCACTGCGCTCTTTCCTCATATGTGGGGTTCAAGGAGGTCGTTCCCAGTGGAAGGAGATATTTATGTACTCAAGTTGAACTGAGCTGTCAGGTTGTGTCCGAAATCTTCACTAATGGGGACCCTGTTATTGAAGGTCAACTTCTGAAAAATGCCTTATCGTCGAGTCAGATTTCACCCTCTAATATACCACGAAGCCACAGAGGGGGGAAAAGGTATAGCTCTACTCTTCATTTAACCTCGGCGCTAGATGGAAATGAGTGGTCAGGACTACGATCTGGTCACTTTATCCCCGGGAAAAGTTCCGGGTACCCATTGTGGAAGAGGCTATATAGACTCAGAGCCGGCATGGAGGGATGCAGAAAATCTCACCCTCACTGGATATCTATCCCGAACCACTCAGTTCATAATGAGGCGCTATACCGACTGCGTTATCCTGGCCACAACCATGGATTTAAATACGCGTAATTACTTACCGTCCGTTAAAGTACACGGACTCAGCTAATGGAACAAATCCCCACAGTGAAAGCTTTAACTTAGTGTTCTGTTTCATCAAAATATGCAAACTGTATCCCCTGGCAAGTACGGGTAATGACCTAAGCATTATTTCTAGGTCAAACTTTAAATTACGAAGCGGACAAAAACAAGTTTGACAATCTACATAATTAATTCATACAATTCTCAACAGTGAATGAAAAGCATTCTACGGCAGAGCATTTCTAATGTGAATTAATGGCTTCATTTCAGCACTCACTAACGTCATTCTGTGTGAGCGTTTGAAATTGCTGTTGGCAGCAGCCCATTGACAGGTCTGCTGCGCTAATAGAATGAAAAAAAATGGAACAACGTTATGCGCTCCGCTCTGTGCAGTCAGACCGTATTAGTCAACGTTAAGTTTATGATTGGGTGGGAATTTAGAAGGATGGCAGACGAGTTTCGACGACTCATACTCTGGACGGTCTGGAAAGTTAACGCTTGTTGATGGTAAATAGAATTTTCTATCAAAGCATCTAGGAGAACCGAAGAATAGGTATCGGCAGCGACAAGGGACAATCGATTCTAGGACTGCATGCGAACAGCTATAAATATTTATTTGTTGCGGAAAGAAGATCAGACCTTTCGACCAGATGCTTTGTCGGCAAGGGGATTACGCACCGAAGCAAGGCACATCAATTGCATCATTTTTTCAAAACAGAGAATAAATTACTGTAAGCTATACACAATTGGCCACAGCCCCACCCCCCAAAAAAAACAGTTACCCGAAACTGAAAATTAAATATAGTGAACGCAGTAATAAGCGGCTTTCCGATTCAGCCGTCTATTTTCTAGCAGTAATAAAGATATCCAAAAATTTAATATAATGACTAAGAGTGGATTTAATAATGTAGGTGTAATTAATATCATTATAGCTACTACACTTTATTATTTGATGGCATATATGTAATGGACACAGCATTCTTATGTTCATAAATATCAGTGATAATTATTCACTCCACCTTGCAACTTTATTAATTGTATTTGTTATCTGAATTAGTCAGCTTCTCGATTAATCACCTCAGACTCTCGTTCAGTTTGTACCGGATAAACGGAATCCACCACTTGCTCCGCTCTAAGGTCGTCCTTGCTCTTTTTTCAAAACGGAAGACTCGAATCCGGGGAGATGGATATAACAAAAACATAACAACATTTGTTCCGAGACCATCGGCGGTATAATAATACAAACAGCCAACAAGATGCAACAATAACATATTTTATTTATAATTACAATCAACTCAACATGTTTCGGGCGATAGTTTCGCCCATCCTCAGGAGAACTAGATTTTGTTTACAACTTGTGGTACAATGCACTGTAAAGACGGATTATATATAATATATATGTTTATATACAATCCGCCTTTACAGCGCATTGTACCACAAGCTGTAAACACAGACTAGTGTTCCTGAGGATGGGCGAAACTATCGCCCGAAAAGTTATGAGCTGATTGTAATTATAAATAAAATTTGTTATTGTTGCATCTAGTTGGCTGTTTATATTATAGTATCAATGATACACGGTCACATAAACATCAAATTCATCGGCGGTATATTCCGTGATGGTGAAGACTCACATGATACTGACTAAGATAGTCTTATTAGGCAGGAAGATGGAATACGGGCTGAGACGACATATGTGTTTGTACGTAAAATAACAGACCGTTATATCAGAACTGCAATGTGCAGTGAATTACCTCAAGCGGCTAATTGTATCACGCAATTACCCTACAAAATTAAGCACAGATAAAGGTGAAAGTTAGGTAAGAAAGCAATCAGTGACATACCACAAAAATATGTTTACCTGAAACGATGCTGTGATACTGCTTGTTCGTGTTCTTAAAATCGGGGTGTTTATTTGACACACAAGCTGTAACAAGCGAGTTGTTAATAATAATAATAATATTTATTAACTGCAATTGGGTTGTCACCCGGTGGCAGTGGTTATTTTACATGTATACAAAATATGAAATTGGTTACTACTAAATTTAAGTCGGGAAGGTTACATGAGAAGCATGCAGTGACAACTTGGAATCTTGGGAACCATCTCAGATTAGCTTTTAGGCACAGGGAAACCAAGAAAAACCTGTGTCGAGGTGGCCGGTCAAGTAGGAAGGTAAATGCGAATTGTTAAATTAAGTTAAGTAGGAAGGTAACTGCGAGTTGTTGAGTCAATTTCAGTGCGATGTTAAGTATAATATTAAAATTGTTTTCAGAAATATTGACAAAACAAGCACACACTAAATTAAGCCTGAAGTTTTGTGACAAAGTGAAAAAGGTAAATCAGTTCCATTACAGGTCCGAGGTGCCCAGAGGGTTCCAGGAAGTTAAGGTTCCCAGATTGCGTGACAATGCCCCGATGGTGGTGAGATTGTCAGCCTTATGCACCGGCCGTTTCTACCCCCAGGAAATACTCCTGGTACTCGTTTCTGTTAGAGGCTGAGTCGACCTCAGGGCCATAGTGTGATCGGAAGGATTATGTCAATGAAAAATTCCAGTCTGGAATCGAACCAGCGACCTTCCGATTTGTAGTGCAGCGCTTTAACCACTGTGCCACCGCGGTCCCCCTAAGGTGAACATTAACAACTTTAATGTTCTTTAGAATTAAGGAGAGAATTTTTTTACCGGTCCCAGTGGCCGCGCGGTCTAAGGCGCAGGTCTGCGGTCGCTCGCCTGCTGAGATTGTGGGTTCGAATCCCACCGGCTGCATGGATGTTTGTCTGTTGTGAGTGTTGTGTTTTGTCTGGTAGAGGTCTCTGCTGCAATCTGATCACTCGTCCAAAGGAGTCCTACGGACTGTGGTGCGTCGTTGTGTGTGATCTAGAAACCTCGTGAATGAGGAGGCCATGGCCCACTGGGGGGCTGTAGCGCCAGAAACCAACCAACCAACCAAGAAGAGAATTCTTAACCAAAGGAGACGATGCATAATCTCCAATATAGGTGCAAATTTAATCACACATCAGTTTTATTTTTCTATGTGATCGCTTTTCTTTCAATTCTTTAGGTCCAGAGTTCATGCATGTCTTTCGAGCTTGGTCATTTTTACACCGCTTCTATTCCTGGCTTACTAACTGCAGACCCAAATAAAAGACGGCGGATTCCTCTGCCTTATGGTGTAACCTGATCGATCTGAGCCTTTACATTAATCAGCGGACGGCCATCACGACCAGTATCGCCGACACGCAAGTATAACCTCCTTCAAACCGTTTTTAAAATAGGTAAACACCCCTCCAGGTCACGCAGTTGTCATTAACTGAAATCTTCTTTTCCCTAAATTCCACTAGTATTCTTCTTAAACTGCTCGACCCTTGAAGATGGGACGGATATATTATGCAGAAACGTCAGTAACGAAGTGTCTACCAAAGCTGCGTAACTTCCCACAACATCGAAGGATTCTATCACACCAACAAATTTCAAGAAGACCAGTCCTTCTTTAGAAAGTAAGTTTTTCCGAGGTTTTCAATTCCCCGAATTCTGTAGAAACACAAGGTTCATCAGTGTTCACAAGCGTGCACCACTCGCCCGTATCCTGAGCCACATAAATTCAGTTCTTGCCACAAATTCCTGTTTCTTTAAGACCTGTTTTACAATCATCTTCTATACGTGAAGGCCTTCCAAAACCATGCCAGCTTATCTCTTTTCCCACACACGTGACACATTCCCCATCCATCATATCCTTCTCGATTTAATAATCATAATAATACGTATTAAGGAGGACAAATCATGAAGCTCCATGTCTGGCAGTTTTTCTCCAGTTGCCTGTTCCTTCTTCCCTCCAGAAACTGAAAGCAGATAATTCTTCCCCGACTGTATATTTTACTTGGTTATGACATTGTGCAATGTCGTAGATTATAACCAAAATGTAGGTGATACGTACTGTCTTCATCTGCATGGTATATGTTTCGGATTAACAAATTGCCTCCTTCGTCAGAGTAGAATCATACCTTGAAGGCTACATGAGTAATGTGTCAATGGCTTAGCTCCACACAAACGTATCATGTTCATAACTCCAAAGTTCCGTTAACTATTGTCGTCTCATCTGGAGTTAGCTACAGTTGTCATACTAACTCTTTGTTATTACCCTAAGAACATTACCTCTTATAAAGTTCCATTCTTTAAAATCTACACCCCACCAGTTTTCACGTCCTGCAAGCTATGGAGCTAACGTTCTGCCAAACCAACTATTTAAAGACAAACGTACTTCTTTACAAATGTTTGTTCTGTGTCGACCTTCGAGTGCCGCGAGACCCAAAAGGTTGAGAACTAATGGGGTTAGGACAATAAACCACAAAAAAATTATTCATGCGCCTACCCTATGTGATTAAGTGTTGTAAACCGTATATCTAACGGCGGGAGAACATGGTGGCGCAACGCTTCCACATCAAGAATTGAAAAACAAAATCAGGGGAAAATGTAAGTGGACGACGCAATGCCGTTCAACGCTGTCGCCTTCTTTTCCTATGCTTAACAACTACCAGCTCTGGGTGTTGCATACACAGAATATTCAGCATTAGCTTTTTGTGAAGGTACCAGAATTTACGTAAGGGCGAGACTAATGAAGTCTGGATTTTCTTATTAAGTATTTATTCTGTCTCTAACTATTGGGTAAGTAGCTTCACTTTCTATCACCTTGTCAAAACGAGAGAAATCTTTAAGCACTGGGTTCCAATCCGCGCTTAAGTAATTCGCAGATTTGGCGGCAAGTTGCAACATTATCGCGAGAACTTCGTTGTCATGTTACAGACAGTAATTATCTTATAGGGAAAACAACTTTCATAAACACTTCCAGAGAGTGATCGAGCAAGTTAACTCAGCAGAAATCTGGGGATTTCCGAATCTTAGCTTGGGGTGAGTTACAAGTGGCGACCTTCAAACTCGCGAGAGACCCTTCTTCAACATTTCAGCATCTTCATGTCCAATTCAGCGGTAAATAAACTCTTCGTTGAACACAGAACTCGTCAAAGACAAAAGTCACAATCAGCAACTAAATAACACAGTATTAAATAGTTAAATTTGAGAAAGACTTGTCCCCGTACGGGGACCGCGGTAGCACAGTGGTTAAGGTGCTGTGCTACAAATCGGAAGGTCGCTGGTTCGATCCCAGCTGGTGTCAGTTGACATAAAATCCTTTCGACCGCACTTTGGCCTTGGAGTCGACTCAGACTCAAACAGAAATGAGTACCAGGAGTATTTACTGGGGGTAAAGGCGGCCGGTGCGTAAGGCTGACAACCTACCACTATCCTGTGCCGTTGTCACGAAATTTGGGAGCCTTAACTTCCTGGAACCCTCTGGGCCTGTCCAGGCCTGTAATGGGACTGCATTACCTTTACATTTACCTTATCCCCTTACAGGTTACAATGTTTAGAACTACAGACACAAATTTCGTTTCGTGTAAGTGTTAGTGCGGTCTGAATTTCTGCTATGTGTGTCACTAAATTGTAGAAGCACTGCGTGACATTTTACTTCACAACAACTAACAGCAGCAGCAGCAACAAGAACAACAACAACAACGACAAAAGGAAGTAAAATAATACATAATATCCGACTGCAGGCGGTACCCCATCATAGCTACACGGCTGCACAGCGACGTCCGGCGCCGCCCGCTATGCAATACTTAGTTCCGACCAGTCCCGCGTTAAGGCCGGACTGCGCGCCGGAGAGCAGACGATATCAACTGCTGCACGACGGCCGATGACGGCCTCCCCCCAACTCTTCTGAATTTAGTTCCACTTTAAAAAAATCTGTTCTTAAGGTGAGCGTGACATACAGAATGCGCTGTTCTGATGATAAATGAATAATAAAACTTCAGTTAAAAAATAACAGACTACTCGTGATACGAGGTGAAGGCATTGAAGGGAATAATGTTAAAATCGACTGCAGAAAGCCATTGAAAATCAGAACATACAACAAACAGCTCACAGTGTTCAATAATTTTAATGTAGTCATCAAGTTATTTTCTCGTTTTTCTTTCGGATTATTTCGGTTTCACATCAAAACCGCACACATACTGCCTCGATATTTATGACGATTTTTCTCAGTTCTTACAGGCCTGGTTGGTTCCTTAAAAGAAGTCACTACCGACTATTTCAACATTACTTGCAAATCATCATGATCTGGGACATTCAAATTATGATGCTGCGAATACCCTTGTAAAACAAGCCAGGTTGTTCAGGTCTTAAGCAGCGCCATATACTGAACACCCTCTATTATCGTAAGCAGAGCAGCAGTTTTCATCGGTTTGTTGTCTTATCACTCTGGCGCCGTTTCCGTGGAGACCAAATGCAAAACAAAAAAACGGAACACGATATTAATTAAATTTCACTCCTTGTCAGATAGTACGTGGAGATGAGGCGATCCGTATATCAAGGTGGCCAAATACGGAAAACAACGAAACAGGACTTACTAGAAAGAACGATGAAAGATGCGGGGAGGTATATATGGCAGAATTGACAAATACGTAAGGATGGAAAAGAATATGGATGAAAGAGGGGAAGAATAAAAAAGTACTCAATTTAGACAAGAAATTAAATGAATTACCGTTGACGTTTTCAACGGATATTGCACCAGTTATTTACTGTTTATCATTATTATTCGACGCTACATATATGTAGGATGGCGTGGAGGAAACAGTAGCGCGACACGCGGAGAGAAAAACAGGTTCACAGTGGTGCGACCGGTAATAGATAAAGGTCCAAATGTTTTATAAATTATAAACATTATTTCCCAGAGTCAATGCATAACTAAGCTTCCTATTTAATTTCAGTGTGAGTAACAATTTTACTTTGCGTAGTATATGCGTTGTGTTCTCTTTGTTCACAACATAGCGCAGTCGGAAAAAATCGCAGTTTGGTGCCTACCACTACAATTATAATGTGGGCTGCTGAAGTATTAATCAATTTAAACATGAACATATATTCTTGATTTCAAACTTTCGCCTTGTTCTGAATGTTGTATGTGTTCTGCTGGGTGATAACTCGGCGTCTGAGTTTTATATTCCAGCGTTTCGGAACTGTCTGTTCCATCTTCATAGGCGGGTAGGTAGTTGGCATACAAAACTCAGACGCCGAGGAATCGCCCAGAAGAAAGCATACAACATGAACACATACAATAAATTTTATGACGTGATAGATTTCATTGTCAATATCGTCAGTTCAAATACACGTGGCTAGTATTGAGCAGTATACAGCTCAAAGCCACAAGGTGCGAAATGTTAACAGTGATGTCAAGCTCCTGAAGAAATCATTAATTTTTACAGAAACCTCTTGCTACATGCTACCTAGCGTTACGTCAGAAGCAAACTTTCTACGACAAGACATACGTGGCGTATCCACTGCATTATCGACGTAAGACAAAGAAAGGAATTTACCTGCGAAGTCACACCAGCTCGCTGTTACAGCTGGTGATTACATGCTTAAGCATGGAAAAATAAGTTTTGTGCTCCGTCCCGACGCCAGACTTTAGTCTACTTTTATTTGTAAAAAAAGTTCCGAACAGAACTCGTAAGGCCTACTTGCCTACTGAGCAGCTCTTTGTACCATCAAATTAATTATTTTTGATGTTTTGCTGACCGTGCATCTCAGTATAATCTTAGTAACTGACCAACTTAATGCACAAATTCTTGTTTTATAATAAGTTTATTATATTCCTCTACATATTTCGAGCACTATTGTGCTCATCATCAGGAGGTCAAAATTGTATTATACAGCATCTGGTATCAT
>Ga0136643_10007314_pt1 | contig 15955 bp, 16 predicted proteins | sample TergutLab28metaG_FD_96883 | JGI IMG/M metagenome (GOLD analysis project Ga0136643, IMG submission 96883) | Labiotermes labralis P1 segment gut microbial communities from Petit-Saut dam, French Guiana - Lab288 P1 (version 3) (version 3) | ecosystem: Host-associated > Arthropoda: Insects >... | reverse complement strand
CTGCAGGCTGCAGCTTCCTGAGGATGACACAATATTGTCGAAACATGTTGGAGCAGTATAATAATTTGTCAATTAATTGTGCATTTGTTAGTTCATTGTACAAAAAAAATATATATGCACATTTTGTCCTGGCAAATGTTCTTATATTTTACTGTAGAACTTTATTGTGTATTTACAAAAAGGTTGGAATAGTGTCCGGGCTGCAGGCTGCAGCCCGGACACTATTCCAACCTAACCGCAACTAAACTCCAACCTACAGCAAACCAAGAACGAAACGACCAATGTGGTAATCAACATTATAGTCACGTGCTCCTGATGATGGCCATAGTAGTGCTCGAAACATGTTGAGCCTATAAGAAGTACTATAAAATAATAAGTGGCATCTAGTTGGTTTTTATTCTTCAGACAAAGGACGTGTTTGTATTCCTTGTACCCTCATATGTCATGGAGTAGGGTTTCGGCGATTCTAACTCCCTTGAAAATAGCCTAATTGTGGGTACCTCTTACAACATTTCATTCAATGATGACTGTAGTCTTGGAAAAACCTAAGAACACGGTGTCAGCGCGACTATAGCAGTACACCTAAAGCACATGGCACTCTGCATATCACGTCATATCGAAGTGGTAAAGGTTATGGACGTTGCACAGGAACCTTTTTGTAAATACACAATAAAGTTCTACAGTAAAATATAAGAACATTTGCCAGGACAAAATGTGCATATATTTTTTTTTTGTACAATGAACTAACAAATGCACAATTAATTGACAAATTATTATACTGCTCCAACATGTTTCGACACTATTGTGTCATCCTCAGGGAGCTCGTAGTTGGTACCTTGCTAACTTACATGATAGGTCAACGCAGTCGGTGGTAATACAATTTAAAATTTCACATATGTTTTTTTGCGGTTGAATCTCAACGTTTAAAATCATTAAAATTTGTCCTAATTCTAATAAAATGGTTACAATTATCTTGTTGTTACAATTCTAAGGAAGTCCTGTATGGTGGCCGTATGGCCGTATATGGTCTGTATGTTGATTCTGTCATGTGCAGGCCCGGTATGTACTGTGCGTATATTCTTCTTATTTGCGAGTTTTCAAAGGTAAACTAAACAGACCACTTGCATTTGATGAAAGTGCATTCAATGGACCTACGTTTGCCGTCGAAATCTTACTAGCTTTAAATAAATAGCTCATGTAACAGCAACAAATACACAATTCTATCATTTATGTGTACTGTCTTTCACACGGCTCATACATGTTTCGGTGTTATTAACTCGCCATCTTCAGGGAGCTGACACCAAACAATAACATGGGTCCCAGTAAACATAGGCTTACTGGGACCTACTTTATTGCTGTATGTTTTAAATAAATTTTGGTGTCAGATCCCTGAAGACGACGAGATAATGGCACCGAAACATGTAGGAGCTGTGTGAAAAAGATAACACGCATTTCTTGCTGTTACATGAGTTTTTTACCTCACCGTATTGCACGGAATAAGCAATGTACGTGTTGTTAAACATAAGCTTGTCTGTGACCTGGTAGTACATGGAAGGGCTACAAACATGTCTGTGCCAATTAATAATTTTTTCATCCACTATTAAAATATTATTAAAGGTCTAATGCAATTTATAATTTACCAATATCCAGATAAGTATTTTCCAGAATCAGGAGTGTATTTTACATGACGTTGTGGTCTCTCTCCTTCGTCAAATGTCCATAAAGTGTCAAACTTTTATTAACTATTTATTTTAAGGTTACAACCAACGATATGGTGACCACTTTTTCGAGTACTCATATTCAAAATGTACGAAGATTGCTCCTAAATGTTACCAGCAACTTTCAAATAAAATATCTGTGGGTGTCAAGAGAATTATACGGAGTAAATACCTGAATTGTTTTGAAGGTTACCTGAAATATTTCGGAATGTGGAAAATGACAAACATAATTTAATATCTTATGTTTATTGGACCGTGCATCATCTTGATAGTTGAACAGAGACCAACGTGATCGATTTAATATTTCATTATTTAATGCTCAACATGTTTCGGATGTTAATACATCCATCCTCAGGAGCTTGCGACTTATTTGTTGAGTTATTTCATGGGTTGTATTGCTCTGGTGCGATGTGTGTTGGTGTTACGTTGTGGTTTGGCTGAGGTGGTGTGGTGTGGTATCCGTATGCAGGCTGAAGCCTGCATCCGGATACAAACTAAACATATATGACTGTATCATACAAAGAATATACTTGTGATAGCGCATAACGAAACTGATTACCTTTTTGTACAAGTAAAATGCCTTTTTAGATCAAGCCAAATATTATTTTACATTACAAGCACATAATTATAATTCTCATCCCTAAATAATATGGAAAGTAAAACACAAATCTTCTGCACATGTAAGATGAGGTTTTAATTGTCCTGAAAACGCTTATTTTGATTTTATAGACTAAATAATGTTTACTTTAGTAGGTGCTAAAACATTTCAGTAAACAGGCTACCTTCATCTGCTGTCTTGAAAATGTAACGCTGACTAAACACATCGATTGTCTTAGCACTTTGAATATTCACTTTCAGTTGATGCTGTCTTCGGATTACTAGGATACATGCATTCTGTAAGGAACCCCTAAAATATGTTAGGCGATATTACATTTGGGGACCTTGGTGGTCTCTTTTATAGTATTAGTGTTTATCCTCCCAGCCAATATAACGCGTCTAGCGATGCCACAATCCTGCAAATTTCGTTATTATACACTCACAATTAAAAAAGTGTAAACTTGATGTTATTGGACAGTGCATCATCTTGATAAATTAAGAATAAAAATCCAACTAGATGCCACTTATTACTTCATTGTGCTTATGTTAGGCTCAACATGTTTCGGGCACCCTTATGCCCATCATCAGGAGCTCACGATGATAGCGTTGGTTACCACATAGGCCGTCTGGTTCTCTTGTTGCTTCTGGTTGGAAGTTAAGTGCAGGCAGAATAGATAAGTGTCCGGACCGAAGGCTTTGCAACACGAGAACCAGACGGCCTATGTGGTAACCAACGCTATCGTCGTGAGCTCCTGATGATGGGCGTAAGGGTGCCCGAAATATGTTGAGCCTAACATAAGCACAATAAAGTAATAAGTGGCATAGAGTTTGGATTTTTATTCTTCATTTTAAAAAGTGTAATTTATATTAATGCAGAATTTGAAAATGGTCACGATTTATTAATATTTATTTTAGAAGAATATGACACTGGTACGTTGAAATTCACTACAGGGACACCGCATGTTAAAAATAGTGACAACACTTTTCAAAGAGCGGATGTATGTCTACATATGAACTATGCGTGAGAAAATACTACAACTTCTTGCAGAGTAGTTTTCCTCACGCTTTGCTCTCCTTGAAACACAAATTCGCAAATAATGTTGGTCTCCAAACCTCAAGGAAGAGAACCGTCAAAGACGTAAGCTTAGATCCTAGAACTATATTGAAACATATCGTTAAGAAATTCACACACCAACAAATGCGTTCTTTATTAAACTTGACAAAGTTTTAAAATTTACATTAAAAATCACTTTGATTTGCTCCTACATGTTTCGGTCTACGACCATCATCAGGTAGCCTTCGCTAGAGCCTAGCTAAAGTTATATTTATGTTAAAATTCGGTTAAACTACGTCGTTATATGTTATGCGGTGGTGTGGCAGCATGTCACAGGTATGCTGCCACACCACCGCATAACATATAACGACATAGTTTTTACCGAATTTTAACATAAATATAACTTTAGCTAGGTTCTAATGACGGCTCCCTGATGATGATCGTAGACCGAAACATGTAGGAGCAAATCAAAATAATTTTAATGTAAATTTTAAAACTTTGCCAAGTTTAATAAAGAGTGAATTTATTGGTGTGTGAACTTTATAGATATCAAAATGCACGGTACATTGATAAAAGAAAAAAGATCTTCAAGACTTACACTGGGGGTAATCTGGATCAAGATAGGTTGCAGAGGCGGGCTGTTCTGAAGAATATGATGGACTTGAACGTTCGAGAAACGGTGGGAGAATTCTCTGAACAGCTGAATGACCAGTATCGTGTCAATATGTATTCTGATCTTGGTAGTTATTTCATTAATTGGTGTGTTTCGGGCGAAATCCTATAATATCCACTGTTTTGCATTTGGTTCCATCTTTCACCACGGTTGAAAGTTAAGTCTCCAAGTAATTAGACACTGATATGATTAGGGACTTATGACCTCGACGAGATAACAAGGCAAGATGGCGTAACGAAACACGTTCCACAGTAGCGGCGCCAGACTGCATTTCAAAGAATGGATGGTATTTGCTGAATAAATTCATTTCTTCATTACAGCAGTAAAATATTTTATGATTCTATTGTTATACAGACTGTACATAAATTATCTTTACAATTTTACTCGTGAATAAAACTTTGTGCAAAGACATAGACTCACTCGTCTTGCATCATTTGCGAGAAGAACTCTCGAAGTTTCCCTGTATGTCCCGTAGTCTATAGTAGCCACATTTTTTTTTCACTGCCCTGTATCCGTCTTGGTGAACTTACACAAATTATTTTCAGAGCTTTAGGAAAAGACGTAAATAGGTTTGTTCATACAACATGGCACAGTTTTCAAGCGTGCATTATCCAAGCAAACTTCAAACTCCAGCCGTGTGCTTTGCAGAATTTCGGCAAAAACTGACAAAGTGGGGGAAACAGTTCTGTCCTTCGAGTCTTTGACATCGGCCACCAGAGTTCAGAAAATACTGTCTTTAATATTTCCTCACAGGAAAAAGTCACAGTGTGTAATATGCGGTGATCGGGCTGGCCAGGGAATGTGAACACCACACACAATCCATCGGTTTGCGAAAGGCTGCTTAAGACAATACAATCAAAATCAACATCAAGTGCGACGGTGTGCCGTCTTAGTGAAAAAAAAAGACGGCTGACTGCAGTTCTGCTAGATGTAGATAGACAATATTTTGTAGCATTACCAACAAACTGGTAAATGTTACAGTTTCTTCGACACAGAAAAACGTCTGATCAAATGATCGGGCGTCAGGCTAGGAAACACGTTAACTTCGGGACTGTCTCTAATGTAATGCACTATAACATCAGAGTTTAAATTCCCCGAAACCTGGAATACAGATGTGTCAGAGAATATGATTTACCTCACGAAACCTTTACCTTTATCCAGGTTCTCAGGCATAAAGGGAAAAAGGTAAAATGCACCCTTGTACAGGCACTGAGAATCTGCACAGTCCCTACGGTACAATAGGGGGAGTAGAGGTATAGCTCTACTCTTTCTTGACCACGGCACTTGAAGGGGGTGAGGGGTCAGCTTCACGCCCCGGCCGCTTTTTACCCCGGGAAAGACACGGTACCCATTGTACAGGAGGCTGGGTGGACACCAGGGCTGCTCTGGATAGGTGAGGAAAATCTCGTCCCCCAACGGGTTTCGATCCCCGGACAGTCCAGTCCGTAGCCAGTCGCGATACCGACTACGCTACCCGGCCTACTTCTCAGGCATGATCCTTTCAAATTTCTTGCGTGCTACTCTACCATCTGGCGTAGCTGCATGCATTATTTCCACTTGTAACCTTGGATATGCACAAGTTTCCATTGCACTCGATGCAACAACAGATGGCGACATTCTAAACTGTAGGGCTGCGCCAACTGTCGCATGTGTTTGGACTCCAAAAAGAAACTCACAAATACACCCGAAGTTTTCCTCAGATACAACTAGATGCTTTACAGCTTTCTTATGTAGAATACTTCCGGAATTCTTATTCAATTGTATCTACAAAGCACGTATCGGTATCTCGAAGTCGACATCTCGAGAAAGGTCTTGGGCTTTTCGTATCCGACTTTATTTCAATAAACTGCTTCATACACCTTGCCTCCTCTTGTAGATTCATGGCGACAGAGCTGACAACCCATTCACACTAACTCCAACGGAAGTAGTGCAGAGGAAGGCAAGAGGTGCTGTTATCTACCGGGCAGGACGGGAACCTTTCAGATTTTCTCTTGTAGTTGGTGCAACATGAATACGACCGTGCCTTTCCATACTTTGGCAAAAGTAAATTTGCAAATAAAATTTACATAGGGGCCTACACTTTGTATAATCTAAGTTTGAAATTAAATGGGATGACTAAGAAATCTGTACCCAGAACGTCAGCATTCTGGGCAATGAATCTGTCTGTGCGGTAAAGAAATTACACTGTCTCGCACTTATAATCAAACTTCGTTGATATAAGTATAATTCTTAGGCGCTTCCGCAAAATTGCGAAAAGCGTCTAATAGCTTCTTCACGTCTGTCTGTCCTTCCGTCCCCATGGAACAACTCGGCTTCCACTGGAGGGATTTTCATGAAATTTGACATTTCAGTATTTTTTTTTCGAAAATCTGTAGATAAAGTTCAAATTTAATTAAAATATGACAAGAATATCGGGTACTTTACATGAATACCTATGCAAATTTATGATAATGCCTTGCTCATTTCTTCTTAGAATGAGAAATGTTTCATACAAAGTTTTAGAGAAAATAAAAACACACATTTTAGGTTCAGTAACCTTTTTTTCGAAAATTGTGCCTTTTATGAGATAATGTGGAAAAATGTGGTAAAGACAGAAGGGCCACGGACGACAAAACAATACGGCACATGCGCTTTACGTGGTGGATAAATAAGGCTAAAGACACGCTTTCAAAATATGTAATTCTTATTGCTTTTCCACTGCAACAATTATTTCATGAACGAGCCTGAAACTTACGTTTATACGTACATTGCCCATTGGAGTGGTATCCGTGTAGCATGCTTCAGCCTGCAACACGGATACCACCCCAACCCAACCACACCGAAACTCCAACACACATCGAACCAAGAAAAATACGACCAATGTGGTAATTCAACAGAATAGTCACAAGCTCCTGATGATGGATGTATTAATGTCCGAAACATGTTGAGCACATAAGAAGTGAAATAAAACAGCAAGTGACATCAAGTTGGTCTTTTATTCTTCAACTATCACAATGATGCACGGTCCAATAAACATAAGATACTGACCAGATGTTGATCTAAAGTTTTAAGTATGTCTATGTTAAACCCAGTGTTTTATGAGTTTAACTTGTTTCGCAATGTTCTAAGTCAAAATAAAACTCAAATCTAAGTATTAGCCTTTGCAGAGAATGGTTGTTTATCTTAAACATATTTACGAAATCAGTAACTCTACTTAACACAGTTCTCGTTTAGCTACTAACAAACAAAAACAGAATGTTCTTTATATTCAGCAGCACTGCCAACTTCTGCCCGATATCCTGAGCCAAATGCACCCAGTACACTTCTTCCCACACTATGTTTTGACGGTCTCTTGTGACATTATCCTTCCACATATGACAAAGTCCGACTACGTCATTTCTCTTAACGTTTTCCTACCACATTTTCTTGTGGATTAGTCATCTCGTTAATGAGTATTATATGCTCTGACCATCTCATTCTCCTTAATAATATCATATGAAGAGTACAAATTAAGCTCACTCATTTTTTTTCTGCCTTGCAGTTCATTTCTGTCTCATAGTTCTATATTATAATATCAGCAAGAGGTTCTTGAAAACCCTCAGTCCGTAGTCTTCTCCCGCTGACACAGAGTAACATATAAGTGTGGAATTTGTATATTTCGGTGTTTGGATTTTAGATAGCGAAGGAGAAGACGAAGAACTGTGAACCGAATTACAGCAAGAATTTACCGAGCATCATTTGGCGTTCATTGATTCTTGAATCCGAATTTCCTTCCTCGTTTTCATTCTTAAGTGTTTGCAATTTTTCCTCGCAGGTTCAAACAATTATTAACCCTATTTATCTTGTCCTACCTTTTGTTTAAGATGTGTGTGACCTTGTATTCTATCCGTTCATTAATTACAAATTTTGTAATTTCCTCTGTTGTACGGTACTATATTCAATTATATCGCCCACTAAACTAATGCGGTGAACGTATGGCAGAAACTGATACGTCTCATTCGCTCTCAGTCCTTCCTGTTTTTCTTGGACCAACCAGACGGTGGATTCTAAAGCAAAGCGAAGCGTTGTTCGATTTAGCCACAGTCAGGTTCTGGCTAAGAATCGTGGTGACGGAACTAATCAAGAAGCTGTACATACCAAAAATTGTCCATGCTTTTTAGTAGAATTTCAGATTCAAAATGATGGAAATATTTTTACGTTTATAAAAGGATGCATTTATAATGTACAGAAGGCACTCAGTAAACTACGTGACTTTGATTTTTTAATCCCGTTTCTCCAAAATATAAGAATTAATCCTCATATGTTGTGTTTGCCGCTATGTTTGTTCAGCTACGCCTAGCACAACAACACCAAACACACGGCTGTATTCACTATTCAGCAAATGTCCATTGCTAGACAGTAAGAATTAAACTGCTTTGCAGTTTATATCTGAGAAATGTGGTTGCATGTTTCGGCTACTTGATACAGCCAATATGAAGTATTTTCCGGATATCTTAGGTTACATTATTGCAAGCAAGAACCTTGGTTTTGTAAATGAAAATGTAAGTAACAAGATGGCTACAAAGTAGGAGCGAAGCCATTCATTAAGCTCGTAGAATTGAATATATGTAGAGATAATCTGAGTGTAGCGAAACAAATGTGGTACTATATTTACTTACTTACTCCATGGTGCAGAGTCCTTCTTGAGCAGCTAACTGGTTTGCAGCTTGTCAAGAAATTCCCCGCATTTTACGGAACCCGAAAGTTCATTACCGCACTCACAAGCATCCGCCACCTGTCTCTATCCTGGGCCAACCCAATCCAGTCCACATACCCACATCCCACCTCCTGGAGATCCATCCTAATATTATCCACCTATCTACGCCTAGGTCCTCCCAGTGGTCTCTTTCCCTCCGGTTTCCCCACCAAAATCCTATACACCCCCCTCTCCTCACCCATACGCGCCACATGCCCAACCCATCTCATTCTCCTCGATTTTATCGATTTTTTATGTGTTACTATTGTGTTTAAAATTGGTGTTCCTGTGTTACATTGTAACCTAGATTATCCGGAAAAGCTTGACAACGGCTACAGCAAGCAGCCGCCGAAACACGTAGCCGCATTCCTTAATATATGTCTTATTAATATACTGTTATTGTCAAACAACATATATTTGTTGAACTGTAAATACAATTTTGTTGTTTCCTTACGTTTATATGCAATAATGCAATAAGAATACTGAGGGTCATATCTTCTGTAGTGTTATGTATTGTACACACTGTTCATGAACAGCATTAAATGGCATCTCATGTATAATTCTGGCCTCCATTTGATGACGTAACAACTTCCCTCCAACAAAAATAAATTTCCCAGCAGGAAGCCTGTCGGCTTTAAAACCCCTGCAGACTCTGATTGCACTTGTATGCAACATTTTGTAATCTGCTTCTAAATGCCCCAACTTCTTGATAATTAAACTTCGTACGATGAATCGCTGCTGCCAGACAACGTAGCATCCTGTTGCATAACCACAAACCATACCACCCATCACGTTTCTAACAAATTTCCTAGACTCAAAAGCAATTTACTATTCGCAACATGCCGGCAAAATGAGAAGGACGTTTGTTGCAAGCAGGACAATAACTAGGGACGGCAGCAATTATGAAGGACAGCTGAGAACACACGTCAACAGCCGACAGTTGTAATGAGGAAGGCAGAATTCGAAATTACCTTCACTGTTGTTCGCCTCTGTCTCTTGTGTTTCCAAGAGAGTTAAGTGAAGAAGCATCTAGCAACAGAGTGACGCACATCCTCTTTAATTCGCTTCTGGTTGCACCGCTCCAACAGTCATTAGCTTCAATCCCCTTTTTTTGTTTCCTTGATATAGGCAAATATGCCGATATCTTTGTTTATTACTTCTTTAGAATAAATAATTGTAATATAGAAAATCTGTACGCTTGTATCACTTCCGGTTTCGGATGTAGAAAATTTTAAGTCCTACAGATTGGTTGCCTACAGGACATGTTTATCTGTAACATAGCCTGACTTCACTTACTGTTTGTGTGTGTGTGTGTGTGTGCAGAAGAAAAGGTTAGTAAACAGAAAACTTTTGTCGTTAATTTTTCAGTGTTAAAAACAGCTTCTGCCTTCTTGTCCAATGGCGCTATTGGTTGTTACAGTCATTAGTACGTGTGATTACTTTCCCCAAACCTAATTACGCCTAATGTTTCTTGTACTTGTAACTTTATCTTCAGTTTTGACTAAAATTCACCTTAAAATGATATAACAAAGTACGTAAGTTATTTATTTGAAGTAAGAAAATTAGTGGCCCGAAAAATACAGAAAACGTTGTGCTGAATGCATATAAAATTAACAGGTATTATGTGGAGTCAAAGAAAAAAGGAACAACCCACACAACCTAAAAGGAATGAGAGCTAACTGAAGTGGTTACATAAAGCGTACGAACCCTCTTATAAAACACATTATTAAAGGAAAAAATAGAAGGGATAGGAAGACGATGAAGACGACGTCAATGGCTACCGAATGACCTTAAAGAAAACAGAGGGTACTGGAATTTGATAGAACCGGAGAGGACCTGTCACAGGACAGATAAGGCAATGAATGCACCCAAGTGACAGAGAATGAAGTTTATTGCCTCCCTTATTAACATTTGATGAATTTGGTTCCCAGGAACCTCACTACTGACCAGGTTGTGTCGTGGTTGCCCTCCGTATCTCTACTCAAATGACAGGATAGTTCCACCAGGACAAAGCGCTTCCTTTTTTACTTCCCCTACGTTATTCAATATATTCTTCTCATCTGAGCATAAAAAATGTACCGTTAAGTTGGTGTTGTTAAATAGGAAACACGTTCTACTTGCATCAGTCGCAACCTGGTCATTGTTTGGACGTAAATCAAACTGTTTTGCGTCTTATGGAGACGTGCCATGGAAACACAGTGAAGAAACTAAGAGAGGGACATTTAATTACTTAATTACGTAAGTTAATGTTTCTATAGACCAGTCTCATTGCGATGCGGAGTTTACGAATGAGTGGAGCTGTAACTCTAGTTCCCGCGGAGGCCTCCACCACTTGCATAAGTACAACTTTGCCACTATCGGCACGCCGATGGGAGACTCACAACACACGTTCAAAGAACTGGGATTTAAAAACAGTGAAAATATACACAAGTCCAGACGAGCGGCTGCATCCAAAGCCAAGGAATTTATTTTCCCGTTCCTGAGAACGTTAAAACAAGGCACTGTTCGACACAAAGCGCGGGTTTGTTTATCCCTTCTACGTCATATTTGTTCTTATTTTGTTGGCAACATTCGAAGAAGGCGCCATTTTTGTTCCCGTAGGGTTCTATCCGAGATATCGGCATTACAGCACTCTGTATTAGTACGACATCAGGCTGTATTCGTAAACGGAATGTTAAGTGCTGGCGTCCTGCTTGACCGGGCGAGTACCCGTGTTGCCGTTTCTGTTATCCGGCCATTACCGACGCTGGCAGACAGTGTCATGGCTTGGGCAGTTGGTGCCATCTGCTGACCGCGGAGGTCCAGTCTCAGTGGCAACATAATCCGTGTTGGATTTGTGGCACACAGACTCTCTTGCCTCTATATCGTCCGACGCACGAAAAATAGGCCCATTTGGGACCGCAGTACCAGTACCAAGAGGCCCAGCTTCATCCCACTGCTGCAAATAAAACTTACACTATATCAAGTACTGACATTATGCAGCATCGTTGTGTGGAAAATTTTAATTACTCTTGAATGAGCCTTTTAAACCACAGTAGTTATTCTACGTGTCATTTGTTTGCACATTAGAATATCTGCCTTCTTCTCATAGGATACAAATATTTACTTCATTTGAAGGCTGCATTCAACCCCTTGATTTTTGTAACAAAGACTTATTTATTTTTTATGGAGTAGGAACCGATTCATTACTTGATAAAATCCAGAATTCGTGGACTTAGTAAAATAAACACTGTCCCTGACATTAAAGGTATTACACACGTCGTCACATTGAGACGGATTATCAGGATTGGAGACCACGCGGGGGCTCATGTAACAACGGTAATACATCATCCGATACCTTAGACGTCGGAGAATCTCTTGGCGCTAAGGTACTACAAGCGTCTGAAGAAAAGCTCAGACGTAATTGTTCAATACAGTTGTCACATGAAGGGAAGAGGTACAAGGCAAGTAGCCTGATGGACAGGTAGGTGACGGACAGTAGCGCGTTACAGTGGCAATGTTGTGACGTCAGGAAGGGGCGTGTTACAGCACCACAGGTCGGAAATAGCCGGCGAGGTCTCACGCCGTCCCGACGCGGACGAGTACTCACATAGCAGCGGACAGCAACAGCATGGGAGCAGAGGGTTCGCCCAGCGCAATTGTCTCCGCAGAGTTTGAGGTCTTCGGGAAGGTGCAAGGTTCGTGCCACACCCATAAGCAATGTGTCATCTACAAACTTATTCCTTCAAGAGACAGGTTCATCTCATTAATCCTTTTAGGTATAACGGTAGCTGAAAATACCACCTGCGCTGTCATTCCGAACCGCTTTACTCTGCACTACTAAAATGCATGTCTTTCTTATAAATCTCATAATAAACAGCGGGTGCTTTTCTTCATAACTGAGTCTCAGTGTGTTTTCTATGAGTTAGGAGATGAAGGCGTAAATATGATTCATAAGAACTCTGGGTCAAAAGTTTAAATTATTAAGTTGACTATGTTTAGTGTTTATTTGTACTGATCACAACAATACCGTCCCCTTTGGTCTTGATTATTCATCGAAATTTGAGAGTACTTTCTTAGCTAAGAAATATCCTGATTTTTTTAAAAAAAATCACAAATTCTTAATTATTTTAATAAGTCCACAATTGATCTCTACTTCAGCAGATCGACTTCAGTCTACAAATTCACATTATGTTTCCGCGGTTCACATTAATAATAGCTGTCCATCGAATTCTCGGCAAAGGTCACCTTCTATCCAGATTTTTCTACAGTACAAAATAAGCAACGGTCATTTTGTCATCCGTGCTACATGTCCCACCAACACCATCCATCGTATGTTGAACACCCAAAAAACGTTCGGTTAAGGTACAAACAATATGTAACTTCACAGGTGTCATGAGCATCTTGGATCAGTAATTTTCCTCATCATCCTGTTACGTTCAGACACTTAGTTCTAGATATTCTCTTATGCCACTTTTTCTAAAATTCCCTTTAAAGCTAGAAGGGCCTTTAGAGGGGCAGTCCACGGTTCGCACAGTGGTTGTGTATTAATTACATTATGATATCTGACGTTCTCTGGACGGTAAGTAAAAGATGGCGATTGTTTGCTGTGTGTCACCACGGAGTTTCCGAAAAAACTTGCTGCCCAAATCTTCTACCCTAGAGAAGGAAACGATATATTCAGCCGAAATATTATTACAAATCTGCCAAAATACATTAAACGCCCTTTCAAAAGACACTGACCTTGTTATAATGTTTTTATAGTTTATGTCTTAGGAATATACCCATTGTGATTGGACATAACGTTGGTTAAGAGTAATGAATTGGGTTTATGTGCAAAGACAGGGAAAGGTAGTGATGCCGGTGTGCGGCAGCCTGGCCTTGTTGATCAGACGCTGGCTCTGATCCAGTCGTTTAACGTGACCTCTCCTTTATTTCAGCACGGTCCTCAGTGTCTTTCGTAAGTGAAAGGCTGGGTAGGTCATTAGGCTCCTGTCAGCAACTTATGATCATCCCACTTCGCAAAGTTATTTATAAGAACACACGGTTATAATTTATGTCACAATTTCTATAGGAGATGTAGTTCAATTTATCACAAATGCGGTCGCCCCTACAGGAAGCTTAACAAGATGCATGTTTCCTGCATCTTACTCGTAAGATGTTATAAGTGCAAAGGACTCACCGTACAATTAGCAAAGGTTGAGATACTTCTCCTTGTACTGCCACCTTCCGGTGTTAACATGTGGAGAGACTCTGGAGGTCACTTTTTGGAACAAAAATATGTCAGATGGGGTATAAAGCACGATGTATTAATCTTTTAAAGCCTACTGGTCACGTGATGCACCAACAGGTTTAACAATCAACAATTGTACGCTCTGCCCACACTGTATTTATGTGTTTTGTATTTATCTGAGAACAAACTGCGACTTGTGCCACTTACGTCATAAAGTGATTGGTTTTTATAACCGAGATGAAAAGTGTTTACAGCGCGGTACGGACTTGATCTTTAAAGCAGTCTGCGCTTCGTCTTTAAAGGTTTAAAAAGACAGTTATTAAACAGATGAAAAAACAAAACCCGCAATCAAAAAACCTATTGTCCTGTGAAGCATAACACCTTAATGATCTGTACTCCTCACCTAATATTGTTCGGGTGATCAAAGCGATAAGAATGAGATGGGTGGGACATGTAGCACGTATGGGGGAAAGGAGAGGTGTATACATGGTTTTTGGTGGGGAAACGTTAGGGCAAGAGACAACTTGGAGGACCTAGGCGTAGATGGGAGAATAATATTAAGATGGATCTTCAGGAAGTGGGATGTCGGGGCAGGGACTGGATCGAGCTGGCTCAGGATAGGGACAGGTGGCGGGTTCTTGCGAACGCGGTAATGAACTTTCCGGTTCCATAACATGCAGAGAATTTCTTGACTAGCTTAAAACCGGTTAGCTACTCTACAAGAACTCTGTCTGCTCCATGGAGTAAGTAAGTCAGCATAATACCTTCCTTACGTACGAAAGCTCCTCATTCTGTCCATACATTGTGTTTCCTAACATTCTAGCAACAAGCAAAAAGTATTTCTTCGGAAAAGTCAATTGGCAGGGACACTAATGTTACAAGTTTGGAAAAAATGTCCTCAGGATGTAACACTGCTGGCACGTTAGAGCATTTATCCTCCCTGAAAGTTTCATCCTTGTCTTTGCCACAGCTTTAGGTAACATTGCGCTTGGCTATAATGTCTATATATCTAACTCTTTCTTCGGCCTCATCTCATTCCTACCTCACAATCGATTATTTTATATCACAAACTCCTTCTATGCCCTTATCTCGTACCTCACATATAATATCAAGTGTATAACATAATATCAAGTTTATCAGTTATAAATGCCAATCACTAACGTAGGTCTTCATGTAAAGTGCCTATTACCTTTTTCCGATTTTAACCTTAAATTGGTAAATATTAGTAAAAATTCCGAATGTGAAATTTCACAAACATTCTTTGGGCAGGAGTCGCCATATTTATACGGGCGGACGGAAGGACGAGCGGACAGAAAGATTTGAGGAATATGATGGTCGCCTTCAAAATTCCTTTGCTAAAGCGCCTAAACACGCTTCTTCCAGAAATAATGTTGAAAGATATGCCTTGACTTCAGCTGACTCACTGCGGGGACGAGTGGGTCTTCAGGCTCGACAAAAAGTGAGCAGATTTCTTTGTCAGCTGATCGACATTTAGCTTCTCCAGACAGATTCTGTTCATTTGAGATCTTTAGTGGGCTAAATACCGTATTTTCATGAAATAAAGTGAATTGCCAACTTGATGCAACAAGGTAATTTTATTGATGTATTCTTAGCTCGACATGTTTAGGGTACATACGCCCATCATCAGGAGCATTGGATGTTGAGTTGCAGCATATGGTTTTCTGCACCGAGTTTTTGGATGGGTGGTGGTCTTGAGAGCCGCTGCGTAGGTCGTGTGTACGGTGTGGATGGTGCACGGCACGGAAAACCATACGCTGCAACTCAACATCTAATGCTCCTGATGATGGGCGTAAGTACCCGAAACATGTCGAGCTAAGAATACATCAATAAAATTACCTAGTTGCATCAAGTTGGTATTTCACTTTATTTCACGAGGAAGATGCACGGTCAAACAACCGTCAAGTTACCTTATTGTCAGCCTTATTAGAAGTGATATGATGCACCCTGTAACTAACGAGGCATTCTT
>Ga0136643_10007310_pt1 | contig 15956 bp, 10 predicted proteins | sample TergutLab28metaG_FD_96883 | JGI IMG/M metagenome (GOLD analysis project Ga0136643, IMG submission 96883) | Labiotermes labralis P1 segment gut microbial communities from Petit-Saut dam, French Guiana - Lab288 P1 (version 3) (version 3) | ecosystem: Host-associated > Arthropoda: Insects >... | reverse complement strand
GACAGAAATGTGATTAAAAAAGAAACCGAGAAGATTCTAAAATATAAAGACCTTACAATAGAAATACAGCGCATGTGGAATGTAAAAACAAAGGTGATACCAGTAATAATACGGGCGACTGGGATTATTTCAAAGTCATTCAGAAAATACGCGAGCAACATACCAGGAAAACATGAAGTCAAAGAGCTACAGAAAACAGCCATAGTGGGCACTGCACACATACTTCGGGAAGTAGTAATGTAAAAATACAATAGATTAAACACTGGGACTTACGATATAAGCACCATGAATAGTAACAACAGAATAGCTGCAACACTGTGTTCCCTAGGGACATAGTTTGTCTCAGGAATATAAGTATAAATACCCTGCACAAAGGAGATGATGATGATGATGATGATAATAATAATAATAATAATAATAAACTTCGTCGTCGTCGTATTACTTCGACTCTACCTCTTCTGAAGAGGCAGAAAGGACTTTAAATATTATAACAGTCGATTAACAATGGATCTTCTTCCTTTCAAACAAATTATTCACTACCACGGCGCTACGGAGGCCTATACGCTAACACATTCTCAAATACTGTTTAAACATAAAAATCTGTTACTTTGTTATGTCCTTTCCTTTCCTTTTCTGAATTGAACTCTGGTATATAAATTAACAGAACTGGAAGACATTTCGTAAGTACCGAATTCAAACGATGTTATTCTAATGCAGTTTCATATATTTTGCTGTAAGTAATTTAGTGAGTGAGTAAGTAAGTAAGTAACTACCTAAGTAAGGAAGTTGAAGCAGTAGTCGAAAGTTGTTCATGTGGGAAGGCGGTTTTGTGGTAACGCTGATTTCGATCATCTGTGACACAAAAAAAAAATCTCTGGACACTGTACAACATGAGCCAGTTTAATGCCTTTACCAAATTCACAGCGGATTTCTCTTATCCCATTTTAGGTACGTGTTTGTGTCTCTCATGTCTCATCCTCCTTGGCTAGAGATCCTAATAACATGGTGCACGGTTTAGCGTTGTGCAGTTTTCCGTACCATCTCTTTACGTCCATTTTCTTATTTTCGCTGCAGTTTGTTCCCACTTTCTATCACGTTTTTCCCTCGGAGTGAATCAGTTTCATATCCATCCACCCACCTGGGACATGAAAGTTGCGTAGGTTTTGAGACTTCAACGGTGGCTGCTGATCTGATGGCAGGCATCTGGGTTTTGACACCTTGTAGAATTATAAGTTGATACCGACGTTTCGGAGGAGTGTCCTGCCTCCATCTTCAGGGTAACCAGGTAACGTTCAGATAGACGCTATATGATTACAGGGAGAAAGTCAGTCGAATAGATAGTTGGCAAGGACAAAATAATTTTGTCCCGCTAGGTCGACACTACCTCAGTGCTGTTTCTTACTGTTATCACTGTGGTGACCCGGAATGAGGCTTTACAGCTTTCTCGTTTTCTCAGGTTTTACCATTTCCAATTCCTGTCGGTGAACAAAAGGAAACATTCCTTCTCCCCGTTCCATGGTTCTGATCGTCCAAATTTCTTGTAAACCACCTCTTCCTTTAGTCACTTAATCGTCTACCTGCACGTTACTTCGTTACCCTGAAGATTGAGGCAGGATATTCCTCCAAAAAATCGGTGTCAACTTACGTCCTACGCGATGTCAAAGTTCAGACTGTTTACATTTGACAAATTAAGGTTAGCCGCAACACATTTTAGGTCACGTCAATCCATCACCCTTGACACTGCACATAGACGAATGCACCTTTGTCCTACGCACTCCACTCTTTCACCTTTACAACTTACCTTCGTGTTTTATCACCGGTAGTTGACTCATCGCGCGGTCGCTCGCATTGCATTTCACCCCTGCCACGCGCTCCCCTGTAACAAGCCATCATGAGCGACCGCAGTGGCCCCGACTGCCGTGGGAACGGCGTACCGTTAATTATTTGACTTGATGATGGCACGACATACGTCTCATCACGCCTTTAAAAGCACACACCGCCGTGCGCGCGATTGTGTTCGTAGACCGACGTAACATGGAAACCTGATCAGTGTTAACACTGTTCTAATGTTAACTGACGCTAGGTCAGTTTGCCGCCCGAACCGAAAACGTAGGTGGCAGGTGACTGTCGGAGATGACGGACAATGGTTTTTCACTATCAGCGTATTCTTTTGTTGTTTTTTTTAGTAAAGAAAGATCAGCTTGTGGCATTATTATATCTGATGTCTGTCCTTTCGTTGAACTTGTTCCAGAATATTACTTGGTTCTGATGACAGAAAATTTGTAGTATTTGTATGTAAAAATATAAACTGGACTGTGTGTAGACTACGCCTAAACTTAAATAGTCTAATGACGATAACCTAATGCCCACCTGTTCTTTTGCCTCTTGACTCCGTCTGTCTGCGTTTCATTTATGATCCATAAAACATCACGCTGCCGTTCGTTGAATTTATTGCTCTCTGACACACGAATATGGCTTTGATTGTACAGGCAAATGATGAAAGCAATTACATAATAGTAATTAATTAAGTCCAGATATAAGATACCTTCGTGGAAAAGTTGACAGTCGTTCAGCTTGTCGAGAAATTCCTGCCCTCATGGTAATCGAAAATTGATTTTCCTGTTCGCACGAACCGAAGGAGATGAATCCCGTCCATAAAACACGATTTTCACTGAGACCGACGTTAGTACTGCCCATTCCACGACGTCTAGTTGACAGGAATACAGATAGGTATTAATTTTTAGCCGCTTTTACGTTAGTCGCGAAAAGCGCCTATTAACCTTGTAATGTCCGTCTGTCCGTGTTTATCAGCGCTTCTCCCGCTGGACAAATTTTAGTGGAATTTTATATTGGGGGCTTTTATGAAAAGCTTTCTAGAACCTCAAAACTGGTTAAAATCTTAGCCGCGTTACATGAAGATCTAGTATTGTTGACAGCAGTTTGAAGTTAAATAGTTGCTCGACAGCAGTGCAAAAAGGAACACAATATAGCGTTTCTATTGCAACAGTGCACATGTGTATATTTTTACTAGTTACATTGACGTCAACAACAGTGCGAATGGAATGGATTGTCACATTTCCATGGCAAGAATAGTTACTTACATTGCACATCTTATTTCTGTGTAATTGAATTGGAACTGACATACTGAAAATTATGTTTCCATAAAACGCGAGTTATTAATGGAATCAATTATTTGTTAGCCACTATTTTGGTTGAGTTTTTCCGGAATATTTGATCTTTTGTTTCCCTTCAGAATCTGGTTAGATATGGAGGAAACCATAAAAGAAGGAATGTAAATAAACAATGACTACATAAACCCATTAATCTAGGCACGACTGCAGCACTGTTCCGTATTCCCCCTGTCAGCCGATGTTTACTAACTCGTTAGTAGCCGATTCCTGAATGTCATCAAAGTTAAATGTCCATTAGTAGTTCCCATGAAACAGACAGGTGTGCGGATGTACAGCACTGACCTATGTGCCACTGTGGGTTTGGTTTGGACGCTTACATTTTATTTCCTTGTTAGTTATATTTTTTTTTATCATAACGGGGTGTGACTGTGTGAAGCAGCGACCTCTAATGGGCCCATTGTCCATCCGAAGGATATTAAATAAACAAGGGACATCGGCTGAATGATAGCTGACAGGGTATAACTAACAACACTGAGGAAAAAACCTGGCCCATTGCCCCTTAGTCAACCTTAAAATCAACATGAATGGACCCGGAATCTAAGCCGGGTCTCCGCGTTGAGAAAGCCGTCTTTAGGTGTCATAGAATCGTATTTCTGTTGATGCTATTTTTGTTTGTCCTTCGTTTGCGATCTTCGTGCATTACTAATTTGTGAAAGTTTTATTAGAGGTGCAACAAGAAAAGATCGTCTCTCGCGGCGGTTGCGGTCTCGAAAAAGCCGGCGAGAGATAAAACCGCGATGGATAATCATAATTTACCGAACCTGATGTAATGGAGTGTAAGATTTTTTTAAAACACCCTGAACTGCAGTCATTTTAATAAAATTAAAGCAAAATATTCCTCATTCAATGGGCTAGTTTTTAATATTATCTTGCATAAAGCAGAAATGCACTTCCACGAGCCGGTTGCAGGACGTTCTATAACGGAACGTCAGTGCGTTGAACATACAAGGATAGACGTGTGGGTAACTGATATAAATGCAATAATAAGTATCAAGTTTAGAGCTATAAACGTCATCTTTCTGGAGCATAAGCTTCTATTCCTGTAATTCTTTGATTATTACTATTTACTATTGTTGTTTTACTTAGTCTTGTGGAAGACTTATTGTTTAAATTTTGTATACCTAAATTTATCGGATATAACTTCAATATTTCGTATTTTCATCCTATTTATAATTGTTGACTTACAAATATTACTGCGTACATAATTTGCAATTATCTAGCAGTATAATCTAGTTCCTTATAAAATATCAGATGTCATTAATTATATTGTCAAGCCAAAACCTAAATAAAACTTTCCCATGACCACCATGTTTTTATTTTACAAGCCACAGAAAATAATGTCTATGCGGAAGCTAAACATGTCTTATTCTAAATTCAAAATTGCGGATCGTTTTTGGAACTGAAGTATTAATTGGCTCTAGTTTTGTCTTCACATTTTCTCACGTTGTCGAAAACTATCACTAATAACAGGGAATTATAAAGGAGAGCATGCTTCTTTTTAAGGAAGTAAGTCACCTGTTGACTAAGAATTATCGAAGGAAGTGGATCGAAAAAAAATACTGTAGATTTAATACCTGGAACCCAAATCACGAAGTTGCTTTATCAGTATGAACCGAAGGGCTGAACATGCCAGTGACACCCGATAAAAATGGAGGCTGCAGTGCAGTGGGTGTAAACAGTCTACTTCACCTGTGTTACTAGTCATAGTGATTCTCCCACTGTGCTCCTTTGTCCTCGGAATAGACTTCTTCGTAAGTCTTTTGGTCTTAATCCGTAAGATGTGTAATGTGGCAAGAGGAAATTTAAATTCCTTTGTGTATGCTTAAGCTTCATGAAGTGCTTTTTTCATGGCAATTGCATTTATATTAGAAATTTAATATAGTTAAAATTATTTGTAAGAGTAATAAGTAGACTGAGAGAGGGGGACAGAAGATAGGAAGGACAAATAAGGGTCTGAGGAAGGGAATAAGGGAGAACGAAGGAAAGGGGATACAGCTGAGAAAGGGCCAAACCTGTGCTCGAACATGGGGTGTTCTCTGAACGATTTTATTTGTTATCAAGGTTTAACCTTTCGGCCGAGGTTGAAAGTGAATGCTGTAATTATCCGCATGCAATCTGTAACTTATAGCAATTTAATTGATATTCTGATGAAATCTCGTTGTACATTATTCTACTTATATATAAAGATTATCTGGTCTCTACAACAATCAGCATTTCACCTAATTACGGTGATCGTAATATTCAGTTATGCAGACATGATTTAGCGCTCTTAATTTATGTGACAGCTACCATCTTTTAACGCAAACATGTCCAGCCTGCTTGTTGGAAAGCGTATGACATGATAAACGTATGTACCTATGGATATTGTCATTTCCTCAGCACATAAAATGTGGTGAAAAGGGAAATACCCACACTGTACCGACAGCTATCAAGCAGTTTCCGATTTCGTTTTACACATCTGATCCATTAATTAGGTTTCCCATGATTAGCCATTAGCAGACGAGTTCAGTATCAATTTTATCTATTTCAAACATACCCACCGATTCTGCGCTTACTTTCTTCAGTGGTTCTGCAGTGTTTCTCTTGTATATGTGCAAAATTTATCATTAATCTGCGGTTCCAATATATGCATTAAATTTAAAATTCAGACTTCCTTTCCCACATACTGTTTACGTGAAAACTAAATGTCGAGTGGTGGTGGTGGTGGTGGCGGTGGCGGTGGCGGTGGGGGCGGAGGCGGGGGCGGTGGCGATGGTAAATAATACAAAAATTTTTGTTACAAGTAGCGGTAAATTGGAGCCCAAAGATCTGGTTGTGCTTTGATTTCGGATATTTGTTAATAATCTTCCCTATGCACCACAGTTGTTTGGAAGTAAGAAGTTGAAAACCATATGAATCATCCAGGCGGTTTTTGTTTAAACATGGGCCATACTTAATATTTCACCCACTCATTAAAACATCCAATTCTTCCATTCATTTGCCCTATTTTTCCGGGCATTTTCTGTCTGTCTTCATTCCTCGTTTCGCCTGTTTATTTTTTCGACAGTATCCCTCTTCCGGTGATATAATTTTTATAAAATTTTAAACAGTTGTACATATGCCGTAACTTGATTTTTGCACTTCTTATTTTATTCTGTGTATTAGAAATATTTTGCTACTTAGCATACTTACACAGGCGAATTAAAGTAGCGGTTGTTTTATGAAGGTCCGGGCTAACAGAGATGGAAATGAATAAACTGGTTACTGACGAAATAATCTGAAACTGCTCTCCTAGGGTGTTCGGCGACATTTTAATGCTTTCATAATATATGCTTCTGTTTATGTGTATGTGTTTATATATATATGTATTATTTATTGCATATTTTATAGCGCTGGGCGAGCTGTGCTGAATGACGTCTCAGTATTTGACATCCGTTTAATCGATAAAGCGATCATTATGCGGTGACTGACAGCACACGGGTGAAATGAATATTAACATGGCCATAACACTGTCATTACAAATAAGTTTTTGCCATAATTTATTTAAGGGTACCCGTGGCTAAGAAATTTCACACTGATTAACATTTTCGAAGAGGTTAGCGGGAGTATGCCGGCTTCTAGGCATAGTCATGACACTCGGTAGGTTTTCGTTGCGTCTTTGTACGAACATCGTAATGTATAAATGTACTTTATCATATTTTTTAAACATAATTTAATGTAAAACACAGACAAAAAACTGATGCAAGGGTGTGTGTGTGTGTGTGTGTATGCATATAAGTACATCTATATGTATGTATGTATGTGTGTATGTATGTATGTATGTACGTACGCATATGTACAATGTGTGCACACACGCGTGCGTGAGTGTAAGTAAAATGTACGCGTGCTGTACATATATGTAGTATATAAGATCAAATTAGCAGACACACTGAAATGCACATAGTGACAATTCACTAGACTGGAAAGTCTTATTATAAAATAAATGAAACTGTGTTTTTTGACAATACAAACTCAAAGCAGTTTTTGGCACAATTTTGCTGTGAAGTTCGGAAGTTCAAAATGACAGAGAAGCACGCGTGGAGGAAACAAAAATATGTAGGGGAAATCTGTCTAAAATTGTCCCCCGGGGTGAAGTTTTAGTAGTCGCGCTGTATTTCTCTCGCTGCTGCTATCTAGCGACTTTGAATCGCCTACAACCCACAGCGGACCTTGCAGTCGTTCGCTGTGGGTTGAAACAAGAGGAAGTGGTTCTTCCTGGTGCTATTCCAGAACAGTTTAGTCTCCCAAGATCTAGTATATGATATGTTTTCTTTGTGTGCTTTCTGATTTCACGACCACCATAAGACTAATTGTGCTTATTCCTTAGCGTAATTTACGCAGTACTCCAACTTCGACCCAAAAGATCCACACAACAAAGACAAACCCAACTAAAGAGCGGGAAACAAGCTTTCGCCGTTATAAGAAACAGGGAAGTGAACTCCAACAGGACGAGTGAGTTGCTCGGCATTCCGGAACTGTAATTAAAGTAAGATATTGTACGAACAGAGGCGCTGTCGAAACAGTTCCTTACTCCGGAACATCCAGTTCTCTGCTTGAATATGAGAGAGAGTTATAAAACTGTGTACCGAAGGTGGAAAATATTTTCTGTGGTCCGACGATTCAGGACGTCCCTTATCGTTCCTGTCAGCTAACCGAAAGAAAGAAAGAAAGTCAAATATCCATTTAAAATTAATAGGCCTTTCTTCGTAAGGACTGGTAGTGCGTTCAGTGAATCCGCACCCAGTTGATGAACCCCTTAAGCTGCGTTTGCTGTTGCCAGAATTCACTCTTTCAATATAAACAATGTATGAAAATGTTCTCTCCACTGCTGAAGTGTGTTAGGGATGAAAGAAATTCGTAACTCGTGAGATTATGAATGTGGATGAAACCGAAACAACTGCTCAAACAAAACCAAGTAACGTTGTTGCTGAACGAGGAAAGAAACAAGTAGGAGCGAATAATTCGTCTAAATGTGGTGTTCTGCCAGCTGTAGTGATCTGCATGTCTGCAGGAGGAAATTTCATCCCGCCATTTATTATTGTCCCTCGGCGAGAACGAAGGCAGAAATGACATATGGTGCGCCAATAGGTACAGTGTTTTCATACAACTAATCAGGATGGATGAAACTAGAGCCATGCAGCTTCTTGTATAAAAATTCTTTGTCTCTTTATCAAATTACTGGCTTATGATCTGTCCTTAATGGTAATGGACCGTCACGTGACCTACACTAACAATCTGGGTGCAGTTGTGTGTACGACGAAAGAAATATAATTTTTATTACTATTTCACCTGAGTGCAGGTGTAAGCTAAACCACTTTGACGTCCCTTTGGCGTTTCCAATCAAGAAATTCGTGTGCAAGAACCTTACATTGAAGATGACTTTGTTAAATTTAAAAAAAATATTACGTCAGACACTTTCACAGAAAGTTCTAACATTTGAAATTGATTTTTTGTATGTAGGCTTAAAATATATTTCCCCAGATTGTCGCTGGAATATGAAACAGCAATTTTCTAGGTGTTTTCTTGTTAAAGACTTTTTTTATGTATTGAAAGAAATATTTCGTACAGGTTTCGTGTCATATTTTAGGAGACCACTTTACACACTATCCTGGCGTACAGTAGTAAAAATGCAGAAGTTTGGAGAAAAAGATAGCTAGTCGCAGGGAAATGTTTAAAAATTAATATTCATAAGTGAAACATTGAATTTACGGTACAGTATTTAAGATATCAAGCAGCAATAATGCACATTAGTGAAGGGTATTTTGCGTTAAGGTGACCACTTCACTCGAGTTATAGTAGCACGCACAAAATAAAATTGCATAAATTTTGATGAGTAGCAACTGTGAAATCTCTTCTTCTGACACAGTATGATGTTCATGAAATTTTTAAAGAGGATAGTCTTCTAAAAATAGAATCATAAGACCATAAGTATGTATGGATATAATTATACGTATATGTACAGTGGGTGTACTTGTACTTATTCTTTCTTTTACATTACAATATTTATACTTCAAGAAGTGTTATGCGATGAAAATAATGGGTCGTGATTTTGAAAAGAATGTAGATTTCGTCGCCTTTCTTTTTATAAATTTCCATAGGAGGATAGTTTTATTTTGCTCCCCAGTCTGAAGTTTCCACCGACGTCTGTACTGAAAAAACTTTAATGTGGACATTAAAAAAGTCATTAGCTTGAGATATTAATCCTGCCCTCGGTATAAACTGGCATCTCATTAAACAGCTGGTCGATGGATTAGCTAATCACCACGCAAATAGCGTACTTTAAAATTAGTTGTATAATCTCAGCACAGGAAAGAAACATTATGTCCCTGCTTATGAAATATTTCTTTTTCCTCAACAACTTGGGGAGGATAATGTGTGGAGCTGGGAAATTTGGTGTTTAATTAACGGAGCTCGTCATTCTATGTCGCAAGGGCAGATATAAAGAGAATGGGAATGTTAGAATGTCATGGAGAAGTTGTGGTTTCGGCATTTTTCCGAAAGTTTGACTTACCTTATCACTTTAATTTTGCGTACCGGAAATAAAAGGAAAGAATGGAATAAAGTTAGGATAGAGGAAGAAACAAATAGATGAACAGTAAAAAGAAAAAGAATGATAGGTAGCAGTAAAGAAAAAAGAAGACTTTAGGATAGAGAGCATGTAGTTATGTGGGTGGAAAAATGAATACACAAGAAGTAAAAAAGCAATAGTGTGTGGAGAAGTGGTGTAAGCGTATTTTCGAAATAAGGATTTGTTTTCATCATGAGCCACGATATTAATTTATTACAGATAAAAGTTCATGGTTGATAAAGCTACCTACCCATGAGAACGGACGAAAAAATCATTTGTCCGTACGTCGCATTGAATGCAAAGTAAATTTGGATTATACTTTATGCAAAACGCAATAAATCTTACGTAATGTGTGAAGTCTGTTTCCGAGCGTGTTAGGTTCGTCTGGAGCAAGTAATGGAATTATACGAATCGAAATGAAATTCCCCGGTGGAGTTTGTATTGTAGACACCGCAATCAAATTTAATAATAGTGTGCCAAGTAACTTTGTGATAAAATACGATCAGGTAACCGTACCATTACACTGTCATTGTAAGAAGCGGCTGCATAGAAAGAATCACTAATTATATTTTATCACGGCCAGAAACGAGATGTTGAAACTGTAATTGAATATTTTCGCTTCAGAGATTGCATGAATACAAATTAACTACGTGGAGCCTAATTTTTCTATATAAATTGTAAGTCGTGTAGCTAATTCAGAACATATGCCATATGTTATGGAACCCCATGGCTCGTCACCCATGTTTACGGAATACTTTCACTGAATCTTATTTTTAGTCTGGTCCAAAAACTATAACCGTATTTATTCAAGAGCCATTGTAATATAATCATAACATCATGTAATATGATATTAACGGTGTACGTCAGCACAACTGTATTTTATTACCTTGTGTAATAAAATACAGTTGTATCGTATTCAAGCACATCGTGATGCATCCATTCAAGCATAACATCATGGCCTGTGACATGTTAATTTTCCCTGCCACTGAATTACATAAACTAAAGCTTTTATTTCTCCCCTCTGAAACTACCAATTACGTAATTATAAATTGTACATTTCGAATTTAACACAGGTTTTAAGGCAGATATTAGTAGTTTTCTTACAGCACACTGTAAATTAAATCACCCACACTGGCTGAACATTTGCGAGGGCTTTTTCGTGACATCCAGAATTGCCATTGATTGTTTCTTAAAATAGGCCACCATTACTTCCTTTGACGTCCCTTTCACATCATCCTTCACAATAACCCTCGCACTTAACTCTGTGTTACCCATAAAGTTGAAAAAGGGCCATTCAATAAACTAAGAAACACAGAACAATGTAACAAACAACATTTTGGTTCCTCCACCTGAAACCAATTGTTTGTTGTTCGTAGCAAAGGAAATAGTCTTCAAACTTGGGTTTGATTCATTGTTTCCTCCCTTCAGTGAAGGTATGATGAAGTGACTGGCAAGTCAAAGGTTCCCTGCCTGGCAGGAAATGGAGGCAGGCTCCGAACAATGGACACAGCGGTCACTTGATTCTTACTGCGCCGAAGTAAATCGGGCTGGACTTCCCCACTGGAATAAGCACTGCGGATTGATAGTCAAAACAGCAGTCTCATATATTTCTTATTTAAGTAAGACAATAGATTTTCGATATGGAATAGCTGTCAATAAAGTTACTAGGCTGATGTTGGACGACTGGGGTTCTGTTCCAGGCAAGAACAGTGATCTTCACCCTTGACGGGTCCAGACGGGTTATGGAGTCCACCCAACTTCTTGCCAATAGATGGGCTTGCTGGAGGCAAAGTTAAGAAAACATTACTCTGACCACCGACCTGTATTTTAACTCGAGATTAACCATGCGTAGCCCCTCAATTACACACCTTCTGTACGCTTTATTGATGTGGGTGTTAATTTTATAAGCGTTTTCGTATCTCAGATTTAGGGAATAAATCTAACGTACTTAAAGTATCAACGTTAGTATTTATTTTAAACCTAGTGGAATGGTAGAAAAAGGCGTGAAGAAGTAGGAAAATCCGATTTCTTGGGCAAATAATGTATCAGACGGATCTAAATTAAAGGAAATCACAATCTTTTTTCTACCAGATTCAAACTGCTTTGCTTAACAAATTATAGTACCTCCTTCTGTTAGGAATATAGTGGTCCTGAAATGTAATCAATCAAAATGTGCTTGACTAACTATGACATAAATATCAAGGTTAGTCGAAAATTAATTCTTTACAAATCACGAAAAAAAGTTTAGTACTTCTAACAGAATTAAGCAGATCTGTGCTTGAAAAACTATTAATTGCACATGCAGCCATGAAATCCTCGCCTCTTACAGAACCTGAATGATCCTCACAGTGTGCATAGGCACCCGCCACCGGACTTACTTTTCGATCGGATGAACACAATCCACACGCAGTTAACTGGGTTTTTAATTCACATACAACGTTCTCACACACTTACGTGTTTCCCAAGTTGTTTTTTCCCTTGGGGTTCTACAACTAAAATATTCATGCTTTTCTCCTACCTCCCCCGTTCGGCCACATGTTTGTCAGTCTCGCACTCCTAGATCTCATCTCAGTAATCAAATTTAATGCAGTACTTACATTCGCTTACTAGTCATAACGTCAGATGCATAGCTTTAGTTAAGTAAATTCCTTCCATAATGCATTTTTAGGAATGTTTTGAAAAGCTACGTGGTTTTTATTGATAGCAAGAGAATATGTAATGCACAATGCAAGAAAGTCTCCCTGTGAAAAGCTGAAGTAATTGAGGATACAGAAGGCTGCATAGATTTAACCAGGAGATTAAAACAATTTTTTCTTTACTGAAAACAATACTACAGGGGTTGATGCAACCCTTTAGAATAACACGGTTTATAGGGGAAGCGTATTGGTGATGTAATCTGTATTTATATTAACTTAACGCAATGAAATACCAGCCAGTCTCCTGTAATGCTGCAACAGTATTCATGCAGTTCCATCCGCTTGTTCTATGCAGGCTGATGGATATACATGTGAAGTTAATTGAGTCCCCGTGCATGTGTGTATGCATATTATGACATTCTCTCTCTCTCTCTCAATCGCCTGCTTCACTCCTAAATCACCGTGTCTATTGTGTTATATACCACGAGAGCATGAATTTATTACTGCTCTGGGCCCTCTCTCACCGATGTTCATTCGTTCTCTCAAACCCCCACTTTTCCTCCCAACATGCAGGCCCATTTGATTCAATCATAGATAATTCTGTTGTATATATTTGTGTTTCTATCATCATCTCCATACCATCTATAGGCAGCTGTTTTGGTATAGAATTTACGGAAAAAAAATCATTAGCCACTACGTCGAGTGATGGGAAATACGACATTCTGTTTTAGATCCACACAGATAAACATAACAATGGAGATATACGTTTGTAAATAAATAAGCATATGTATCGTTTTGTTATAAAGTGTGTGCAGTATTTTTATATAGTTTTTAATGCAGATGCATTTTAATTTGACTGCATGCGCGTCAAAAATTCTGGCGAGATATGGGAAACTATATCCTGGAATCATTACCACGCAGTCGATAGAGACGTGAAGGTGCTTACAACGCAACGGACATTCGTTCTCAGTATTTTCACCTTACCTGTATTCGGCACAGGGCCCACACTTTAATTGTGCTGTAATTTGTTTTCAAAACACAACATTACATTGCAGTCGTCTACATGTTGATTATTTTCAATACAGGCGTCATATTGCGCAAAAATCAATGAATGCATTTCTAATTTCTCGCCATATGTATTTTCGTGTAGCTCAAACCTTAGTGAGAAATGTAACAAGTTTTCGCGCGGTCGCCGTGTTGCTATTTAAAATATTAAATATAAAAAGCCACACCATAAATTGCGTATTTCAACTTCACCTGTCTGATTAAATAGAGTAGTTTGTTACGGTAGTTTGAGTGCTGGTGCCTACAGTCTTCGAAGTAGCAAATTCAGGTGTAGTGTTTTGATGACCTGTTTTGAAATTTCATTACCGTCAGGCTGAATTTAAATTACCACAATTTGTTAAAAGCTCTCAGAATACACGCATAGAATCCCTCAAACTATAATGAAAAATCCTGAGGTGGGAGCATAATTTGACTAATTTTTAATTTTCACTTCTTTCAATTTCTGTAAGTAGAACGCGTTAGACGAATAACGTACGCATCTTACAGAGTTCAGTTGTCCCGATACTCAGCCCAGCGCTTGTCGCATGCTGTGGTAAGAAGTGCTTAGAATACAAGCCGTTGGTAAATGTCAACGTATTTTTTAATATCGTCTATTTCGTTGAGGTCAGCTACACTTTCCATCAGTCAGCACCTCCTGCAGAAATTTTGATGACTCAGTAGATATTCGGGAAGGGAAATTTTACCGGAGCTACTGCCCGGAATATAACTGTGATATTCTACTCTCTGCTTAGTTAATGTGGTTTTCTTTTAAGCTGGAAATGTGCGGAGTGTTATGAGGTTTCCAGTCCTATACAGTAAACGAAATCAATGCATCTACTCTGCCTTGTTATGACGTGTGGCAAGATTAAGTACCACTGGGGTTGGACGTCTGGCACACCACCAGTCTAGCCGACGCAGGTGTAAATGAGTTCTGTGTATTATTCAAGTGGACGGACAACACGACATGCACCGCGCTGCACGCACCCCCATAAACCGCGGTCTCTCCTAATAGGTTGTCTGAAAAAATAAAGTCCTAGTACATTATTGCAAAACATACAGGCGGTAGGAACGTGGTATCTTACAGAGGGTGAAGGTACTGTGGGTTGCACGCAGGAAGATACGAAGAAACGGACACAGTCCTGCATCATACTTCATGCTTCGGTAGTCCAGGGATTCGCAACTGTTCTAAATTTGTGAGACCCATGAGCACTGGACAGACGTCCCCATGTCCACGTTGCTGAGACCTATGTGGCCTGAAATGTGAGATTTTTCTGAGTTTCTACTGTTGGGAAAATTCCTCCGGAGCTTCTGAAGTATATATAATACCAAACATTTGTTCTTCCCACTGTTTATGAACTTGGGCCCAGGAGTATTTGGGAACAAAGCACGACAATGGATGTTTCAAAATTTGGATATGAGGTTAAGAAGTACATTAAAAATTCTGTTCAATTGTGGGATTTTTTGAAGACGTTGATTGGTATTTGGCTACACAGAAGTGGCAAGACCTTCTTGCCCAACTCAAGGAAGGTCCTGCACTATAGAAACGCATGAAATTGAACTTATTTTGGGGAATAATTGAAAATGTTCATCGAAAATTGAGATAAATCGAGTGAACACAGGATAATAAGTTCTGAACAGCTTTTTGTAATACAGAAATGAAGCAGACACTATAGAAGTGGTATCACTCCTTCAGAAATATACGTGTACGGTATTGTATGTTACCTAGTTTGAATAAAAAATTCAAAGAACACATTTCGAAAGAAATAATTTGTTTTTTAATATAATTTTAAGTCATAAAAGCGCCGAAATTCTTTGCTTCCCAAACATTATGACGGATTAATGAACGTAGTGAATTTATTTAAATTGCCACCGCATGTTGTCACAGATCGGAGGACAAAAATATGAAAAAACTGATAAAAAATCGATCGGGATGACCTGCCAAGAGATTCAATTTGTTGCCTTTAGATGTGTGCTATCGTTATATTACTTCGAACATGGCTCTCTGATGCAGAAGTGTTGTCAATCGTTTCCTAAACCACATCTTAGAGATTCTCACAACAGTAAAGCCAGTCGTCCTTTTGGTGCTGTTTAAACAGACAGTTCAACTGGGATGAGGCTGTTTTTCCTACCACTTTCACAGTGCATGGAAACTGAAACTTTAAAGAAGAAATATAGTTAAATCTTTGAAAATGAAGTCACTCATATAATTAAAAATATAGGAAAGAAGAGTTCGAATCGCATCCGGGACCTCGGTGGCATTATCTCAACAGTTCTTTTAGCATGCAGCATGGCTGCACAATACTTCCTCACGATTTCCGCAGTTCCTATTGCGACGTTTGTATTGATAAAGAACAGCAGGCTGGATCATTGTGATATGTTATACCGATATTTTTAATTACAAGGACTTCTTCACATGTTATTATCTCACTCTGTCTCTCTCCATATATATATATATATATATATATATATATATATGTGTTAATTTTTTTGTACTACACT